>Ga0255125_1000058_pt1 | contig 40569 bp, 29 predicted proteins | sample Law_Cont_RepC_8d_FD_188557 | JGI IMG/M metagenome (GOLD analysis project Ga0255125, IMG submission 188557) | Freshwater microbial communities from St. Lawrence River, New York, United States - Law_Cont_RepC_8d | ecosystem: Environmental > Aquatic > Freshwater > River | place: USA: New York...
TGCGCGAATAATGTTAAGCAGTTGGGCTTGGCAGTAGCTAATTATGAAACGGCCCACATGAAGCTGCCTGCCAGCTTCACCACGCCTAATCCATCTTCTTGGCCTTACACGACTACTTATTGGTTTGGGTCGGTAGACCCAGCAAGCCAGGTGAACCCGCTGGAAGGTTCCCTCTCTCCTTATTACGAAGCCAATAACAAGGTTTTACAGTGCCCAAGCTTGCCCGTAGGGCAATTGACCAAGCTTTATAATGGCCTAACTGGGGGATATGGCTATAACCGATGTTTGGGGACAACTTACTGGGTTTCCCCCAATTGGAATATCCCGCGATTTATCACCCGGCGGATGGCGGATTTTCAGGAAACGAGCGGTACTTTTGTATTTTGCGATTCAGCCCTGATCAGTACTTGGCCTAAAGCTAACGCTCAAGAATCTTTTGCTCTTGCCTCGCCCTACACCACTGAAGCCGGTAGCGCCCAGCCGACTACGCATTTCAGGCACGCTTCAGGTCAGGCTAATGTGGTTTTTCTGGACGGTCATGTGGAAGTGCGGTCGGAAATTGCCTTTCCGCAGCCGGCTTCGTGGGGCGCAGAAGCCTCAGCGTTGCGGCAAAACCTGAAAATCGGGTACCTTTCTGCCAGCAATGTTCCATACGATGGTAAGAAGGGCGGCCAGGAACCGTAAGGCGGTTTTGCCAGCCCTATTCGAGGGAGAGCAATGTCCGCTGGCGTTCCACGTTATCGCTCGATGCTTAAATCGAAAATTCACCGAGCCCGGGTAACCCATGCCAATGTGGATTACGAGGGAAGTGTGTCGATTGATCCGCAACTTTTAAAAGCTGCGGACATATTGCCTGGTGAAGAAGTTCATGTGTGGAATGTGACCCGGGGCACCCGCTTTTGCACTTATGCAATTGAAGGGCCGTCTGGAATTGGCGAAATAAGCGTGAATGGGGCGGCGGCCCATTTAGCCAAGCCGGATGACCGCATTATTGTTGCAACCTTCCAGTGGATTGATGACCAACTTGCCCGCAGCCATCAACCGATTGTGATTTTTGTGGATGATCAAAACCGGATCAAACACCAAGGACCCGAGGTTGCTGGCCCTGCCATTCGGAAGGCATGAAATCCAAATCATTTTCAAATTGATTGCATCTTGATTTGATTGCGGCTATGAGTTGGCCGGAGATGGTTGTTTTGAAAGAATAAAGAATCGAGCAGACTGGAGTCGAACCCGTGGCCTCAGCATTGCGAACGCTGCGCTCGACCAACTTAGCTACAGCCCCTAGAAAAGTAACTATACTATTTAAGACCTGCTTTTTCCAGAAGTTTTACTGGACCTATGGGGTTATTTATTTTTTTGGCTGGATGACGCCCGAGAATTCGCGGCTGCGGAGGCGGTCGGCGCATTCCTCGGCACGGCGGGGGTTTTTGAGTTGGGAATCATATAGGGTGGTCAAAAACTGCAAGGACTCGGCAACATCGGCCTTTTCCTGGGGGAATTGGGCTTCAACCCGCACCAATTGCCACAAAGCCTCCTCGGGTTTCATTTGAGCCAGCAGGTATTTACCCAACACAACGAGACACCCGGAAATGAGTGCCGAGTCAGCCTGACCTGGGCCTGGTTCCACCAAGAGTGACAGAGTGGCCAATGCCATGCGGGCTTGTTTAAACTTTGCCGCATCGAAGGGGCCCTCCACCGTGCGGGCCACGGCCAGCAGGGCGGCTTTCGCGGGGTCACGCGAGGCGGATGGCACAAGCTCGATTGCCATTTGGCTAGCCTTGCCCTCGCGAATTTTCGCCAAGACTATGCGGTTTGCAATTTTTGCGGTGGCATCGGCAGGCAGCCCGGGAATCTTGGCCCAGCGTTCCAAGGTGGGCAAATTATTTTGGCCAATCAACTGCTGCTGCTCGGCCAGTAGACGCAGGGCCTGAACCTCCTCCCACCCACCGCGGGTAGCAGTGGCGGCACGGTCGAGGAGCGAAAGTGCCTCGGCTTCCTTGTTATTCGCCTTGGCCTCGGCATAGCGGGACAAGGCAACCTGCCAGGCAGCATAACGGGCAACCGGGATGGCACTACCAGCCTTATCAGCCAATTTGTCAGCGGCATCACGGGCTTGTTTGAGTTTTTCGGCCATTTGTGGGCCTGAAGCAACCATGGCCTGATTGATGCGGTCGGTAGCGGCACGGAAATCAACGCTAAGGATGTCGGGGTGTTTGTATTGAACCATCACAATATCGTTTGCGGGAACAAGCACTACTTTTTCCCGTGTTTTAATCTGGATACCGGCAGGGCCCTCTCCTTCGATCAGGCCCTGTAGGTCTTGCTCGGCGGTGCCCCTGCCTTTTGGAGCGTAGCGAACCACATCTTGAGCATGAGCAAATGAAGCAAGCAAAACGGAAACAAGGAGGCAGGGCAGAACCCTAGTGAGCAAGATGGCATATGAGGAAGGCATGGTCATTTCCCCTTTCTAAATTTGGCGCAGTTTTCGCGAAATTCGGGGCTGGATTGGGTCAGTTCAGACAGGCGGCGCAGCCACTGGGGAGGAGCCTCGGCAAACCAGGGACGCTTTTCCAAATCCACCATCAACATGGCTGCTCGCGTGGCAGACTGGGAATCTTTGTTGGCGCTAGCATAACCTTCGAAGGCAATGATCTGCAGGGCAGCCACCTCGGTGTAGCGATCGACATAGGTTTTTTCGGCGGGGCTAGGTTTTTCACCAATTGAGTTGACCTTGGTTTCCAATTGATCGAAAACGGGTTTAGCCTTGCGGGTGGCCTGACCAAATTTCTTTTCGGCTATCAAGACTTGCAAATCTTCGAGAGCCAGATCGAGATTGCGGGCACCCCAGGCACCGGTGGCCATAGCCTTGGTTAGGTGGGCGCGCTCCAACTCAAGCTGTCGGGTTAGGCGAAGGAGACGGAGATAAATAATCGCAAGGAGTTGTTTGTCTTTGGCTCCAGCCAAAGCGGCGGGGTCATCCACCAAAGGTTTGACCAATGGCTCGACCAACTTGAGGGCTGTTTCAAAATCTTTTGCCCCGTTCTTTCGGGCTGAACCAACGGCTTCGTGCGCGCCAGCAAGCATACGCTTGGTGGCATCGCCTAAAATCATGGATTCAGGAACTTTGGCCAGCAAATCAGCCAACCGGTCAGCCATGGCCTCGGTCTCTTCAGGACTGGAGGAGATGGGGGGAGCCAAAACCCTGCGCGTGGTTGAAAGCAAAAGACGGGCCAAATTTTGCGCATCATCTTCATGGGGTGGCTTTCCGGCCAAGTCGGTAGCGGTGGACACCACCCTTGCTGCCATTTCTGGACGGTTGGCCTGAAGGGCGGCGATTAGCGCGCGCTCGAAAAAAGCAGCCACTGTGGGCTTGGCGTTGAAACCATTCTTGGCCTTGGCCAGGCGGGTCAGTCCGAGATCGAGCACATCAGCTTGGCCGGCAGGGTCCTTGATGGCGGTGGCTCTTGTCATGGTGAGAAGAAGGACATAAAGGTCGGCACGCTGGAAGAGAGCCCCATAGACATTGAGGGTATCGTCATCGAGCCTTGCGCGAATGGTATCGAGTTCGTTTAAAACACCTGAAAGAGACTGAAAATCTTTTGCAGTGTAGTATTCGCCCGCCAACCTGAGGCGAGACTGGAGGTAGTTATCCGTAAGGGAGCGATCGGAAACATCGGTCAGTGTTGGAATCTGCCGGAGGAGTGCCACCGCTTTTGCAACCTCAGCCGCGCGGGCGGCAGGGTCGGCCGATTTACCTTCGGCTTGCTGGTAAATGACCAAGGCGGATTGCATCAGGGCCAAGGGGCGGAGGCGTGAATCGGGACGAACTTGAGCTAACAAAGCGAGAGCTTCGGGGTATTTAGCGGAGCGGACGCGGGCCAGGCCAAGCTGATACCTGCAAGTGTTGGCCAATTCCTCCTCGGGCCAGCGGGTGGCGAGGTATTCGGCAAAACGGATCATCGATGCGGTGGCATCGGCCAGACTTTTTTGGGCAGTTTGGCGATCTTTAGCTTCAACTTTTTGACCGCCTTTCTCCATGCCATCGAGACCAGCAATTTTGCGACGGGCATCATCCATGACGGCAAGATGGCTTTGCAAAGCCACGGCACCGGCCATGATGGCCTGCGACGGTCGCGGATCGTTACGGGCAAACTCTTCGCCCTCAGTTATGGCTTCACCGTGCAGGCCAAGTGTATTGGCAAGAAAAACGCGGGTGTATTTTGTCTGGTTGAGTTCTTCGGGCAGAGCTTTGTCCTTGGGTTGAGCGGCGGAATCGAACTTTATACCTTTGCGCAGGGCATCCAAGGCGATTTCTTGGTGTTTGCGCTCGGCCGCTTGGCGCATGGTGGAGTCTTTGGCCTCGGCAACCTCTTCGGCCATTCGAACCAGTTCGAATTGGGCACGGGCGAGGCAATCGTCGAAGGTTTTGAGGTCTTCCAGCTTGCGGTTGAAAACGCCCTGCTCCTGCAGGATGGCGATTTTCAAGCGGCGGGCCTTTTCGGTGTATTCGTTGTCGCCACGCTCGATATCGCGGACCAGGCGACGGATTTGGGCATAGCGATCGTCCCTTAGCCTTTGGTTGGCGGGTGTTTTGGCCACCTTGCGCAATTGGGCCACGATGGCCTCAGCCACGAGCATGCGTACGGCGCTGGCTTCGGGACTGGTGGCATAGCGTTTGTAATCTGAAAGCCAGGCGAATCCCAAATCTTCGACAACCTGTTCGGGGGAACGGGGGCCACGCTCGGTAGGGTCGAAGCCATCCCAGAGGAGTACCTCCATGTTGAAGACACGGGCTAGGCGGCGAGACTCGGCTTTGTCGGCACCCATTGCCACCAAAAGCGGGCGCAATTCGGCCCGAGCTTTTTGTGGTTCACCATTTTCGCGCAGCAATAAACCTAAATAGGCGCTGGCAAGAGAAGAGAATGGGTTGGAATCGCCCGCTGATTTTAACTCACTTAGAAGCTCTTGGGCCTTTTTCACCTCCACCAAACGCTGGTCGGCTTCACGCTTGGGATTGCAGGTTCGGGCTGAATCGAAATAGCTGAGAGCCACTTCCAAATCGGCACGGTCCAGCAAGGGCCCAAGACGCTCGGCCACCCAAGGATCTGCGTTTTGAGCCTTCAGGGCAGAACGGGCGACAGCAACGGCATCGGCCAACTTTTTACCGGCATCTGCCAACGCCTTGCGAGCTTTGAGCTTTTCGGCTTGGGCGGCAGCATTGTCGGGGGGCAAAGGCACCAGGGGCAAGACACGGGCCAGCATGGCATGGGCCAGTTGCATTTCGACACGGGCCAACCAGACCCTAGCTTCGGCCATTTGGCTGGCATCGGCTTTGCTTGCAAGCACTTTTTCCAGGGATTGGCGAGCTTGGCGGCGTTGGCGTTCGCGGTAGATGGGATCGGGCTCGAGGGCGGCCTGATCGACCAAGGTTCGAGCCTGCTCGAAAGCGAGCAGATTAGCCTTGAGCGGATGCTCTTTAACCAATTTTTCCAACAGGGCGATGGCGGTATCGAAATCGCGAGAATCGCGCAGTTTGCGAACCAGGGCCAAATCCCAATCGAAAAGGGCATCGCCAGAGGTGGAAGGCTCTTGGGCCGTGGCAGGGCATGGAAATAGAAACTGCAAACCCAGTAAACTGGAAAAAAAGAGACTGATTGGAAATCTGGCAATTTTTATGGCCATGACCTACACCGCCCTTCGTCTCATCATGCGGAAAAAGCATTGATTGCTTGTGCCAAATTTAAAACCGACCGGCTCGGGGCGAAGACCGGATTTAATTACTTTTGATCTGGTGCTAGTAATCTTCCCAAACGGGTAAAATAGCTGGTTGAATTTGTGGCTGAATCGCCCGATTTGGCAGGTTCGGCATCGCGACGGGCGGCGGAGCGGGCAGTCCAGGCACGATCTTCAGCCAACAATGGGGGAAGCTCGCCACCCTGCTTGAGGTTTTGGCGTTTGGCAATGAGCAGAATCTCGCCCCGCATTTCAGCCTCGATTGATCCTGAGGCGGCAGAAACCAAGGGTTGGGCCAAACTTGCAATATTGGCGGCAGTCCAGTTTGCTTCTTCACCCACTCTGGCCAATTTGAGCAGGGTGAAAGCCAGTAGAGGTTTGGTGCCTGCCACCTGCACGGCCATTTCCAAAACCTCTTTAGGGTCTTTGGCAGGTGGTTCTTGGCCTAGCACCACGGCCACCTTGGCCCGCAAGCGGTCAACCTGATCACCATCGGATCGGGCGGCAATGGTGGCCGCCTCGGCATCATTGCCGGACAAAGCTTTGCCCCATGCGAGGCCCCAGAGTTCGGAATCGTGTTTAGCCTCGTTCCAGTTGGCGCCGGGGGGGTAGCTTTCGCCCGAGCCGACCACCAAGGCAACACCTGATTCGGGAATAATGGCTTTTACATCGAGCTTTTTAGCCACTTCTTGAGCTAGAGTCTTGGCGAGGGCCAGGGCCTCTTGATTTGAGTTCTTTTTTCCATCCCGGAGCATGACCAGACCCGCAAGGCTTAGGCCCTCGACTGGCATGTTCATGCGTTCGCGATTTCGATTTTCTTGGTTAACGGGGAGGCCGCCGAAGATTTGGCGGGCGAGTGCCGCTGCCCGGGCAGCTTGGCCATCTTTGACCAGAGCTTTGCAGACCTGCTGCCAAGCATCGAGCTGGAGCTCTGGATCAGCAATTCGGCTCATGGATTCGCGGACTAGGCGGTGGCCATCATCGGATGGTAGCCTTTTGGTATCGGTTCCCTTTTGCTTGTCGTTGACACGCATGGCAATGGAAGTAGCCAACTGGCCGAGAACCATGTCTTTTGCAGGGGAAGAGGGGGCATCTTGGGCTGAACGAAGGGCCATGGAGTAGTGCTTCAACGCTTTATCGGCTTGGGGATCGGTAGTGGCACCCAACAATGCATCGGCCCCGGCTATTTCGAGACAGGCAACCAGAAGCTTGTTTTTGTTAAATTCGGGATCTTTAGCCCCTTCTATGAGCAAATTCTCGACGGCCTGAACCTCGAGCTTGGCAGCCCGCTTGGTCATGAAAGTCATGGCGACTAGACCAGCTACCAGCAACAGCAAGGCAAAAAGGCCGTAGGTTTTGAGCCTTGTGGCCAAGGGCACTTTTTTAACTGGGCGAATCGGGAGGGCATTTGCCTCTTCCAACGCCTCGCGGCTCACACCCTTTGAGCCGGCGCCGTCCCAGGCCCCTTCCGGGCCTTTTTCGACATCGAGTTTGATGGCTGAGGCCATTTTGCTTTTGGCACGCCAATCGGAAGCCTCGGGAATTTTGGGGACTGGCACTTGGACAATGCGACTGCAGGAGGGGCATGGCTGCCTTTTGCCAGCAAATTCCGATGCAACTTCGATGGGTTCGGAACAAAAGGCGCATTCGAATTTGATAATGGTTTCACGGGCGGCATCTCGGGCACGCCGCTCTTCGGCGAGCATGTCCTCGACTGCGGAATTGACGGATGGCGGTTTGGCTTGTGTGTCTGGCTTGGAGGCGGCTTCTACAGCGGCACGCTGGACGGCATTTTGTAGTGCATCGGGGGCGGGTGCCGCAGGAACCAGGCCTACTGTTTTGCATGAAGGGCAGGCAACGCGTTTACCTGCCAGGCTATCGGGAGCCTTGAAGCTTTTAGCGCAGGATGAGCAAGTGAATTGTGCCATGCCCGGGTCTCCTTTTTTTCGGGCTTAGGCGGATCAGCTAGCCGCCCTGCTAAATTATTCGCCCTGCCAGGGCCGAATCACTTTGTCATGGGTAGGCGGTGACGCTGCTGGGGCCCGAATTCGACTCTTTTTTCAGCCACTAGCCGGCCATGCTGGGCCTCTTCGGTTTCCCAGATAGCGACTTCCTCGAGTAGGGCGTCGACCATCTCTTCTTCCTTGACATGGCGAACGATTTCACCGCGCTTGAAAATGACGCCTTTGCCTTTGCCCGCAGCTATGCCCAGATCAGCTTCCTTGGCCTCGCCTGGTCCATTGACGACGCAGCCGAGGATGGAAATTTTGATAGGGGTCTTTTTGCCTTCGAGCCTTTTCTCGACTTGGGCTATGATTCCTTCGAGATCGATTTCGAGCCGCCCGCAGGTTGGGCAGGCAATCAATTCAGGGCGACGAACGCGGCGGCGGGTTGCCTGAAGGATGTCGTATGCTGCGGCGATTTCTGGCACTGGGTCGCCTAGGAGGCTGATTCGCATGGTGTCGCCAATGCCATCGACGAGCAGCGGGGCGAGGCCACAGGCGGATTTGACAATGGCATAGGGAGGTTTGCCGGCCTCGGTGATGCCGATATGGGTTGGGTAATCGGCCTGCTTTGCGTAGAGGCGGTAGGATTCGATCGCTGTGAGGGTGTCACTTGATTTGAGCGAGACGATGATGGAGTGGTATTTTTCGGCCTCGGCAATTTCGAGGTAGCGCAAGACACTTTCGACCATTGCGGGTGGGCAAGGGTAACCATATTTTTCTATCAAGTCTTTTTCCAGGCTGCCGGCGTTGACGCCGATGCGCATGGGCAAGCCCTTGTCGCGCGCTTTGCGTACCACTTGGCGGAATTTGTCGAGGCCGCCAATATTACCGGGATTGATGCGAATTTTGTCGACCGGGTGATCCATAGCCTGAAGGGCCATGCGATGGTCGAAGTGGATATCGCAGATCAGTGGTATATTTATTTGCTTTTTAATTTCGGTGAGGGCTGCGGCATCTTCAGGTTTGGGCACGGTGACCCGGACCAACTCGCAGCCGGCTTCTTCAAGGCGGCGTATTTGCTCGACCACCTCAGCGACATGGAAAGTGTCGGGCGTGGTCATGGATTGGACACGGACGGGGTTATCCCCACCAATGCCGACCCCTCCGACCTCAACCACGCGAGTTTTGTGGCGTTTGAAACCGCTGTCTGCTTGGCCAGTTGGCGCGGGTCCATCCATGAAAATCACGCCCTTTCATGCCCATTTGGGGGCATTGAACCTATCGAAACCGGCCATATGTGAGCGAAAGCCGTTTCACTCTTTCGGCCCAGTATTCCCAAAGCACCAAGCCGATGAACTAGAAAGCATTTGGCTTGGAAAATTACTTCACCCTAATTTTAGCAAGATTCAATCGCCAAGCAACGGCCTGATTTGAGGAATGCCCTGAGATAATCAGGCTTGGGAGCCGGGAAAAGGCAATTGCCTTGGTAGAAAGATGTCGAGTTCCAGGTAAAAAAAACCAGCGCAGCTTGCCTTGCTGCGCTGGTTGAAAATCATTGTTGCAGGATGAAACTTTTGGCCTGAGTGGCGTTCGAGTTTAAAGATCGAGCGGCTTGATAGAGGGATCGAAGAACTGGTCTAGGGCACGTTTGCTTGCGTCGCCTGACTGAAATCCTTCCATGAAGAATTTGAGGCGCTGGGAAGCGGTGCCGTGGTTGAAGCTTTCCGGGTTCACCCAGCGACCGGCATTTTTTTGCAGGCGGTCGTCGCCAATGGCTTGGGCGGTGCGGATAGCCTCTTCGACATCGCCTTTTTCGAGGATGCCGCGCTTTTTCTCGACATGGTGCCAGCAAGCCCCAGCCAAGTAATCAGCCTGGAGTTCCAGGCGAATACCGGCATTTTCGCCTTCTTTTTTGCGGTATTGTTCGAGAAGGGTGTTGTAGCCGAGGATATTTTGCGCGTGGTGACCGACCTCATGAGCGATGACATAGGCTTTTGAAAAATCGGCTGAGGAGCCTTTTAGTTTGTCGCGAAGTTCATCGAAAAAGGTAGGATCGAGGAACACTTTTTTACTGGCGGGGCAGTAGAAGGGCCCTACGGCCGAGGGAGCCATGCCGCACCCTTCACTATCGACCCGATCTGAAAACAGAACCAAAGTGGGCTTTTCCCAGCGCTTGCCGAGGCGTGAAAAGACGGCTTCCCAAGCTTCGTCGGTGAGGCCCATGACGGCTTCGGCGAATTTGAGGTTGGCGTCATTCGGATTGGCAGGAGCCCCCGCACCACCAGCGGGTGCAGCTTTGGGAAGAACCATGGGGGCGATGCCATCTGCAAGGCGCTTGGCTTTGCCCAGATCGCCCGTCAGGTAGAACAAAATCCCCATGATAATAAGGCCCATTAGGCCACCGCCCGCCGCCAAAGGCATGGCTTTACCACGACGATCCTCGACATTCCCCTTCTGTTCGCCATCTTCCCAACGCATTGACAAGGCCTCCAGCCAAAACTTTTAATTTTAAAAAATCTGATTCACCGCACTCGGTCGTGAAGCCAAAAATTCATTTTATCCATACTTCCATGAACAAGGGGCCTAAAATTTGGCCCATTTGGTCAAAAATTAGTTCTGTGGCTGAAGTAGTTAAAAAACAATGGATCAGGCTGGTGCAACAGTTAAACCATGCTCGAGAAAGCCATTTGCTAGGCTTATGCCTTGGCAGGGATGGCTGGAACCTTATTTGCCGATACAGAAGCGTGAGAAAACCCTTCCCAGCAAGTCATCTGAATAAATATTTCCCAAAACCGCCCCCAACTCATCGACAGCGGCCCTGACTTCAAAGGCTACCAATTCGACAGGGTCTTCCTCGAGAATGAGGGAGTGGGCGGCCCGCAGGTGCTGAACCAGCTTCTCAACATGCTCTTTGCCCCGGGCCAAATGGGGGGCCACCACTTTTGCCCCGCGAGCTTTAGCCTCGACCTCAACCTTTTCCAGCAACTCTGCCACTCCCGCACCTGTGAGGCCGCTGACCCAGATGGCGTTTTCGTGGTCAAGGATAGCCGGATTGGGGGGGCGATCTGCGCAGGTGAAAAGTTGAAGGGCCCGGGAATTGGATTGAAAAACAAAGTCGGAGTAGGGTGAAAGCGCTTCACAATCGACGGGCTGACAAATGAGCACTAAATCAGCCTTTTCACTTTCGGCCCGGCCCAAAGATTGGGCCTGTTCCTCGATCGTGTTGCTGGCGGATTGCCACCCTGCAGTATCGATCCATTCGACTGAGGTCCCTCCCGGTAGGCGGGATTTATGGGATAGCCAATCACGGGTGGTGCCAGGCCTGGTGGAAACGAGGGCTGCCTGATCGTCTGCCAAACCGGCTAGCCGATTGAAGAGTGTACTTTTGCCCGCATTGGGGAGGCCGACCAGTGCGACCCGAAACACGGAGGAAAGGTGGCCCCTGCCTTGCATTTTTTTGGCAATGAGCATCGCTTGGGCAAGCAGACGGGAAACGCGGTTGAGGGATTCTGCAGTTGGCAATTGTGCGAGGTCTTCGTCGGCAAAATCGAGTCCGGCTTCAATGTCGGCCAAGTAATCGAGCAGGTCTTCACGGAGGCGGGCCATGGGGTCGCTGATGCCGCCGGCATGCTGATCAAGAGCATCGGCCAATTGCTCGGCAGTGGCTGCGTGGGTGAGGCCCAGCAAAGCCTCGGCCCGCACGAGATCGACCCGACCGGCGAGAAAGGCCCTGAGAGTGAACTCGCCGGGGCCAGCACCGCGGGCACCGAGCCTATTGAGTGTGTTTATGATTGCTTCGACACACGGGACAGCCCCCAAGCAGTGAACCTCGGCCGCCTCTTGGCCTGTGTAACCTGTGCCGTGTTTCCACATGCGCGCCATGGCCGGAATGGCCTCGGTATCTTGCCAGCCGATTGGGAGAAATTCGCCTTGGGTCCAGCGGGTGGAAAGGGCGGTGGCACCGGTATCAGGCAAGGGTTTCCAAACGGAGGCCAGAGTTTCCGCCGCTTTTTGGCCAGATAGGCGAATGACTGCGCGCAAGGCTGCCCCCGGAGCACTTGCCAGCGCAACAATCAGGTCTTCGAGGTTTGGAAGGGCAGACCCTTGGAGCATGAAAAAGGCCCCTTAGTTGGAGAAAAGGCCTGCCACTGAAGGCCAACAGTTAGCGCTTTTTGCCGATCTTTTTGGGATTATTTTGCTGCTCGATTTTTTCGCGAATCAGGTTGGTCCATTGGGCGAACCAACTTGGCTTGGCATTGGGGTCGGTAACCTTTATCTGGAGCAAGGAGGACATGTCCGCACCTTTGGCGGGTTTGAGTAGCTGTCGCTCTGCAAGGCCCCAAACGCTGGAAGTGATGAAGTAAAAGCAAAGACCCGCGGGAACCCTGTAGAAGACAACGCTCATGAAAACACTCATGTAGAGCATGATATTTTGCTGGTTTTTTTGATCATCGTTGGTGGGTGGTGGCATGAACATTTTCTGCTGCACCACCATGAGTACCATGGCAAAAATGGGCAGGAGATTGAGGTATGGCCCGAGGTAAACAAAACCGCCGTAATCAACCGGCCGGGTGAGGAAAGGCACAGATTCACCCCAATGCCAAACCATGTCTGGGGCGGACAAGTTTTTGATCCATGTGGGGAACAGGCCGTGCAAGCGAAGCTCGATACTTTCTTGGAAGGCCCAATAAAGGCCCATAAAAATAGGCATCTGCAAAAAGATGGGGAGACATCCGGAGGCAGGATTGATGCCGAACTTCTTATACATTTCCATTTGGGAGCGGGCGAGGGCCTGTGAATCGCCCTGGTGTTTTTTCTGTAGCTCCTTGAGTTGGGGAGCCAATGCTTGCATTTTCAAGTTTGAAAGGGCTTGGCGCTTGCTTATAGGAAACATGGACAAGCGAACCATGACGGTGAGAAGAATTATGCAAAAGCCATAGCTTGGAATGATGAGGTGCATGTAGCCGAGCACCTGATGCATGAGATTGGTGAAAAAGATCACCACCTTGGAGAACCCGCCGCAAAGAAACCAAGAGCCGAAGGCGGAAGGGTAATCAACCAAACTGTAGAGGCGGAAAGAATCGGAGTATTGGGAAATCACCGAGCTTTGAACACTTTTTTCCCCACGAAAGAAGGACATCAGTGATGGCTTTGCGGGGCCATTATAAAGAACAAAATCATGCTCTATGGTGGACCCGGGTTTGACCACGACGGAGTCTGTGCCGAGCCTAACGGTGGCATCGGAAACGAACAGGGAGTTAGTCGTATTGGGGTCAACCATATCCATGGCGATGTATTGATAGCTATCGGGGCCAGCCTCTGGCTCCCAGGTGTAGAGGATGCTTACCTCTCGGGAAGGCAACGCAACGCCATCGACTTTGGGCCTGCGATCAGCACCCAGCCCACCAAAACGGTCGGCCAAGGTCTTGGACAGGCGAAAAGTGTGACGCTGCTGGCGGCTGTCGATGAGGTCAATCCTGGCTTTTGCAGGATCGTAGCCAACCATGAATCCCTTGCAGACGGCGGCCTCAACCGTGGACTGACAATGCCGAATGGGTACCGATTTTGGATCGCGCAGGGCAATGACTGAGGCAAAATACTGGGTTTGTATACCGGCAAAGCGCAGGCGTTTAGGATTGCCAACATCTCCACCTAGAGGTGCTGGTTCGGAACCGAGAGAAACGGACATGGCCCGCATGTCGTTGACCACACGCTCGAAGGCGCCGTTGTCGCGTTCTAGACCGAAGACTGCATTGCGGAAGATCTGGACATACCAGTCCCCTTCGAGTGGTAGACCGCGTGGGCCGACCAGTTGATAGCGGAAGGGATGCTCGACGCCATCAGCCGAGGTTGCCGCCACTTTCAAGTCGAGGTGGTAATCACCCGGGGCCAAACGAAAAGTCTTGGTGAGCTTGACCCCGGCGATATCGGTCTCAAAAACCACCTCATCGCCCGAGGTGCCGTCTTTGCTTTTGAACTTTGCCTGTTTGTGGGTCCAAACCCTGCGCAGCAGCTCATCGGAAGGCTGATCTTTGGCGTCTTTGGGGTAATGGAGTAGGCCAAAGGAACCTGGCTGGTAATCGGGGCAGACTGCGATTGGGTTTCTTGGGACCAAATCGAGTTTGTCACCGGTGGCATTGCCATCGGAATCAGCGCCATCGAAATTGAGCAGTCGTACCTGACGAACCATCGCCCCTTTTGGGTCTAGCCAAATTTTGAGTTGGCCATCGCCCCCCAGAACTAGCAAATTTTCGTCGGGTGTGTTTTTCCAGGCTAATGGGCCTTGTTGGTTGGCGACCGCCTGCATGACGGGATTTTCCGTCTTGGTCGGGCCATTTTTCAGATCGTTTTCTGGCGGCTTTTCGGCTTCGGAATTAGCGATTTTTTCTTGTTGTTCGGCTTGCTCTTGTTTGTTTTGGGCAGGCCAAATCACCTGACCAATCCAAACCCAGCCCAATGCCAAGATGGTACTCATCATGAGGAAGGTGAAAAAATTCGAATTGGAGGAACGCTGTTCCGTCATGCAGGGCCCCGGGCTCGTTGAGGGGATTTCGCGTGTTGATCAGACTTATAGATGTAAGTTAGCAAGAAATGGCTTTATCGGCCTTCCCTTAATCGATCACCCAGAAAATTTTCCAGCTGAGGGACAGCATAAATTTTGCCGATGGTCGATTCGATGTCGTATTCAACGCGACGATAATACAGGGTGGTTCCATCCTGAATGACATAGCACGAACGCCAGTCGCCATCGCGTGGTTGGCCAACGGATCCGACATTCACCAAGGAGCGGTGCTCATCGAGGTGAATCTCGTACTGGTGTTCCTCTGGAACCTTGAATTCGAAGGGGCCGCCTTTCCCGCCTTCGATAAACACACCTGGTACATGGGTGTGGCCTTGGAAGCAGTATTGATCAACCCGATTGAAGATCTGGTCCATTTTTCGGTTGTTAAAAATGTCATCAGGGAAGACATATTCGTTGAGGGGGTTGCGGGCCGAACCGTGGACAAATAGCAGGTTGCCTTCGCGGTGGCTGCGGGGCCGCTCGTTGAGGAAATCCCATCGTCTTTGGCGATCTTCGGGCTTCTCGTGGGAGTTTTCCAACTGGTCACGGGTCCAGAAGATGGCCTTCTCTGCGGTGGGATTGAAACCTTCAGGATCGTATAGGGCACCCTGGTCATGGTTACCCAAGAGAACCATGTTGAAGCCCATGACCACATCGACACATTCACGGGGATTAGGCCCGTAACCGACGACATCACCCAGGCAAAAGATTTCGGTGACACCATGACGCCTGATGTCATCCATCACGGCGGTCAGGGCCTCAATGTTTCCGTGAATATCTGAAATAATGGCCCGCACTTACAAGGCTCCCAACGCTTTACGAATCCCCTAGTGGCCGCTGGTGCCTGATGGCAGGCGGAATCCCTTGCAAGAGACTGATTAATGCTGGCTAAACCCTTGAAAGTATAGCCAGCTTGTATTTTTGAATTGATTGGGGGCAGTGTCAAGCCCCATGGGCAGTATGGGGTTTTGTAACTGCCAGAATTAGGGGGACCGGGACGGGGTGCCAAGCTCCGGAATATTTTGGGCAGGTTGCACAGTATAAGCAGAGGCGGGCAACCAGCCCAACTTGCGATGCATCACCCAATCAATGAGTTCGGGCGACTCGCCTTTACCCAATTTTTGGACGACCTCAGCCCCGGATTGGGCTAAGGCATCGAGGACTGAGGCCTCTTGCACCGAACCAACCACGAGTTCGGGCTTGGCCCTTCGATCTGGCTCGAGGGAATTGGCGGGGTTGGAAGGATTTCCGGATCGGGTAGCCACGGCCAGCGCCCGACGGGCCTGAGAAGGAACCGGAAGCCATGCTGGGGTATCGAACGAATCTAAACCGCGGAAAGAAAAATATGCACTCTGGGAGCCCTGCAGGGTACGAGCAAGAATTCGCATGGGCGTTACCGGGGTGAAGGTACTGGAGGGGGTGGCACCCATGACATCGGGCACGGTGTTATGGGGCGGGCTGCCTTCGATTTGAAGTGCGTATTCGCCGGATTCGGCCAAAGCAACTGTGAGTTGCTGCTCCCAGGTTGCGCTGTGCGCATCTTGCAAAATCTTTTGTGCCGCACCATCGGCCAAGGCTACCGGGTTCCAAACCGTATCGGAACCTTGGCCTGACATTTTGCGGACAACCAGGAGGCGCATGGCGCGGATGGGCTCATCGAGCAAACTGGGATAATTTTGAACCAACTCGGACCGAACAGACTCGCGCCATTGCAGGGTTAGCCTGATAGTGGATGGTTCGGAAAGAGTGAGGTTTGTGGCAGAGCCCCTTGAAGTGGCACCTTCTTTTTTGCCCCAAACCAAGGGAAGAAATTCGGCATCGTGGGCCTTGGAAGGCTGAACCCTGGGGGCAAATTCGAGTAATTGGTTGTGGTTGGTGTCGTAAGCTGTGCCACTCCAGACCATTGGGCTGAGGTCTGGTGTTGCTTGGAACCAAATGATTTTCTTTGCCAAGGCATCGTCGAGGTAGCGGGTTAGGGTGGCACTGCCATCGAGAGGATGGCCCTCCGCCCAGGCCAAGCCACTGAGAACCACATTGGCAGTCGCCAGCTCCATCAGGTGGCCACGATGCAATTGCAACTCCCGGTCGAGGCTGCTTGCGGCCTGAATATCATTTTTGATTTTAGCCAAGGCTTCGCGGATCTCGGCCTTACGGGTTACAACCTGCTCAGTATCTCCCTCGGCGTTTTGATAGAGGGATTCCTGCTCATCCAGCATGGAGGCGCGAAGGTTTGACAGGCGGGCATTTTCAGTGGAGATCTCTATGGATCTTGCTGCCAACAGCCCGTCCTGCAGGGCTCCGCCGCGCATTGCTTGAAGCATACGCCCCAGCATCGCTGGTGAACGGGAATCGATTCGAACCATGATAATTCTAGTGCCAGGAGAACGCTGGGCCATTTTCGCAGCGAGCAGGGTTCCATCCCCCTTGGCATCGGCAGGCTGAGAGAATGGGTCTGGAATGAAAAAGGAATTTCGCTCCCGGGTGAAATCAAGCATTTGGGCCGCAGGTATTTCCTTTTCCCAGCCACGAAAGTCATCATGGATTATCACAACCAAAGGTGACCGATAATCCAGGCGGGCTCCTGGCACATTCGATTTGGATGGAATTGCTGTAGTGGTGGCCTTGGCCGAATCTGTGGCGGGCCCGGGACCAGCTAAACGCACCGCATCTCTGGGGAGGCGAACCACTGCCACATCAGGTTGTTGGGCAATTTTGAGAGCCTGTTCGGGGCTTACGCGAACAGAAAGTAGGGGGCCGATACGGCCCTCGAGAATGGCTCCATCGCCTAGGCTGGGCCACCAAGGCAAATCGGCGACAGTTTCGGCGACAGTTAGGGGGACCACACGATTCAGAATCACTTCGAGACGTATTGGCCCGGAAGCTTTTGCGGGATCGGCTTCAACCTCAGGCTTGTTTGCGTCGGCGGTTTTGGGGGCGGGAGGGCTGAAAATGGAGCGCGAATCTGGCGGAATTTTGCGCAGATTGCCTTCGGGTGGGAATGGCTTTTCCAACTGTTGGTAGGTCGCCTCCGGCCCGGAGATCAATAGAGAGACTGGTGCGAAATCGCTATTTTTACCGGCGGCATCCTTGTTCATGGAACGCAGGATTGGGGATAGTTTTTCAGCGGGGATGGAACCAATTAGGCGCTGGAAATGAAAATTGTCGTAGCCGTAGGCCTCTTGAAAGCCCTGTTCGGCCATGAGGGTGCGACTGTTGCGCCAGCGGCGCAACAGCTCTTTGTCGTCTCCGCCTGTGATGAGCCGAGCCTCCACCTGAATCGACTTGCCCTTGGTGGGTGGCTCGGTGCCCTCTTTCCACAAAACGGCTCCCAGAATCATGTGGGAGAGTGTGAGGTCGTTTTCTTTGCCTGATGGAACCATGCCGTGAACGAAGCTGAGCCCGCGCTCGGAGGCGAATTGGCGCACTTCTTCTTGGGTCCAGGCGAGTTTGCCCCCGGCCCGCTCGACATCCGTTTGAATTGAGCGGTATTGCTCGAGGCGTTGCTCGCGGTTTTCCTGGTTGAAACGGCCCAGGAGATCAAACTCCCAACTTGATGCCTTGGAGGAAGGAACGGGCTGGGCGGGGGTTTGCCCCCACGCACCCAAACTTCCAATCAGGCAAACCAAAGCCAATCCTTGCATCATGGTCCCACCTCATCGGGCAAGCTACCCGAGGGTAGCTTGCACTGAAAGACCCACATTGACCGCGGTCCAAAACTGCCCTTAGTCAGGCAAATCGAGCAAAACCCTGCCCAGTGAGTTCCCTGAAACATTGTGTATCGGTGGAAGCCTACCTGACAAAAAAGCCCGAAGAGCCTTTTGGCAAGTGGGTAACAGGCAATATGCCTAACTTCGAGGCAATCTGTTTAGCAATCCCGGTGAATTCTACGCCATCACTTCCGTCCCCTTGTCCGGCACAACGGGATTGCGAAAGATGAATAAGGAAGTTTTGGAAAAATTTTGCCTCAAGGCGTGGCGTGGAGATGCCGTGGTTTCTTATTGGCAAATTGTGGGCTAGGCTTTGACTTGAAGGTAAAACGAGCTAACCGCCGGAAACCCAGACAAGATGCACCCCAGCTTGAGAACCTTGATTCAGGGATGCGACCTTGATGCCGAAGGCACCAAGGCCGCCATGGAACAATTGATTGCAGCCCCTGAAGACCCTGTTTCGGCGGCAATTTTGACTGCTTGGACCTGCAAAGGCGAAACAGGCGAAGAATTGGCGGCGGCGGCGCAGCATCTTTTGCCACTTTGCGTGCCGTTGCCGGTGACTGGGGCTTTTATCGATACCTGCGGCACGGGAGGCGATGGGCTTGAAACTTTCAACATTTCAACGGCGACCGCCATTGTGGTTGCGGGGTGCGGGGTGCGTGTGGTGAAGCATGGCAATCGGGCTGTAAGTAGCCGGTCTGGCAGTGCGGATGTGTTGGAAACTTTGGGCATAAAAATCGATTGGGCGGCTGAGCAGCTCGCCCGGCAGCTTGACGATGTGGGTGTGGTATTTTGCTTAGCGCCCAGGCATCACCCGGCTTTGGCTGGGGTTGGTGGCTTGCGCAGGAAGCTGGGATTCAGGACGCTTTTCAACGCCCTTGGGCCATTGCTAAACCCCGCGCGAACACCTCGGCAGGTGATTGGTGTGGGCCAAATCAAATGGCTGGAAAGCATTTCGGGAGCGGCAGCCCGTTTGGGAATGGAGCGCGTTTCGGTGGTGCGCGGTTTGGATGGCATGGATGAAGTCAGCCTTTCGGGGCCAACATTGGTGAAAGTGGTTGAGGGAACCACCATTCGAGAAATGGAGCTCACCCCCGAGAAATTAGACCTTCCAAGGGTAGAAATAAGTGCCCTAGCAGCGGAGGGGCCCAAGGAAAGCGCGAAGCGGATTGAAAACCTTCTGCAGGGTACGGATACCCCGGCCGAATCGGTAGTGATAGCCAACACCGCCTTGGCTTTATGGACCGCAGGTGTTGTGGAGGAACCGCGATTTGGCGTGGAGATGGCCCGCCGGGCCATCTCCACGGGTGCCGCTTTGAATGTGCTGGAACGGTGGCGGCGCTGGACCCCTGCCCCGGGAGCTTTCTGATGAGCACACCTGAATCTTTAATACTTATTAGCGACCCTGGAGTAGACGGGGCCTTTGCCATTTGCCTGGCGCTGGCAGACCCTCGCGTTGAAGTTGCCGGGATTTTGGCGACAGCGGGCAATGTTTCCGCCCAGCAAGCCACCCGTAATGTGAGGATTATTTTAGACCAGATTGATCCACCCCGCTTGCCGCGGGTTGGTATTGCCCCGCCGACAGATTTCGATGTGGACGGGCGGTTACTGCATGGGAATAACGGGTTGGCGGGTTTGACATTCCATGCAGCGGACCCAATGCATACCCAAACCAGCGACCGTTTGCTGGTAGAGATGGCCCGACTTCACCCGGAACGCCACACGGTTTTATTGATGGGGCCAGCCACTGTTTTGGCTGCCGCACTAGACCGCGAACCTGCGCTGCCCAAACTGCTCAAGCAGGTGATCATGGTGGGGGGGTGCTGGAAATCAGCGGGAAATTGCGGACCCGGAGTGGATTTCCATTTCCGATGCGACCCTGAAAGCGCCCGCAAGGTTCTTTGGGCCGGGTTTAACCTGAAGCTATTACCCCTCGATGTGACAACTCCACTGGTGATTTCGCCAACGGATTTGGGGATTTTTTCTTGCGGGTCGCCCACTGGGGAGTTCTTGCGTCAACTGGGGCAATCTGGCCTGCGGCTGTCGGCAAGCCAGCATGGTGTGGAGGGGTTCCCCATGAAGGACTTGGGGGCATTATTGGCAATGCTGCATGGAAGTGAAATCACTTTCGCACCCATGGCAGTGGATGTGGAAACCAAAGGAGAGATCACGCGAGGGATGAGCGTTTTCGACACCCGCTGGGCGACGGACGCGCACCCTAACGCGCTTGTGGCTCAGAGATTCCCCGATGACCTAATGGCGCATTATCTAAAGTTTATTACGCCTTTTGTGGACAGTTAAACCTGTTTTGGGTCAAAATTTATTAGCTAATCTGCCAATTCGTGCCAGGCGGAATCGGTGAACCATTTAAGGCTGGCCATTCCCTCAGCGAGACCGAGGGGGCAGGAAATCAGCATGGCCCCAGCTTTTGGGAAATGAAGATTGGCCGGATCAGCCCCCAGAAACCACCCCGCCAACTCACTGACCTCGGGCATATGCCCAACCAGCACCAACTTGCCTTTATGGTTTGCCTTTTCCAAGCCGGACAAGACCATCCTGATTCCTGCCCCGGAGGCCAGTGGGGCGAACGGTTCTGATTTCCAATGCATGGAAAGTTTTTTTGCCCCTTCCAGCATGAAATTGGCAGTTTGTGTAGTTCGAACCAAGGGGCTGTGAAGCAATAGGTCTGGATGCCACCCGTAGGCTGCCAAGGCTTTCCCTAATAATCTGGCCTGCAATTGCCCATCGCCACTTAGAGGACGCTGGGCATCTGAGGTGACCAAACGGCCATCGGCATCGAGGGCATCGGCGTGACGGACTAGACAGATTTCAAGCTTGGCCATCCCGATCTCCCCCAAACTCCCGAACTGGAATAATCAAAAAAATGAAATCAAATTTAACATTACCCGATGAAAAAGCCACTTGAATCGGATGAAGACGGCTTTGGCATGGGCTGTTGGGACCCCTCATGGTAACCTATATGCTGATAGTCCATACATTCTATCCCGCTTTTGCGGGTGATTTCGTTTTTTGGTGGTATTGCCAGGTATGAAGCCTTCAGACATTCGAAACGTTGCCATCATCGCCCACGTTGATCACGGCAAAACAACGCTTGTAGACCAAATGCTGCGCCAGTCGGGTCAGTACCGCGAAAGCGAATTGCGTGGTACTTGCATATTGGACTCGAACGATCTTGAGCGTGAGCGCGGCATTACGATTTTGGCCAAGAACATCGCGCTGCAGTACGGCGTTACCAAGATCAATCTGGTTGATACCCCTGGCCACGCCGATTTTGGCGGCGAGGTGGAGCGGACGCTTACTTTGGCTGACGGCTGTCTGTTGTTGGTAGACGCCGCGGAAGGCGTGATGCCCCAAACCCGTTTTGTGTTGCGCAAAGCATTTGCCCGCGGCCTGAAGCCGATTGTGGTGATCAACAAAATCGACCGTCCGGATGCGCGCATTTCGGAAGTGCTGAATGCGGTATTTGATCTATTTTTGGAGCTGGGTGCCACGGACGAGCAGATGGAATTTCCGGTGATTTTCGCGTCTGGGCGGGATGGCATCGCCTCCCTTGACCAGAATGTGCGAGGTACCGACCTGGTTCCTTTGTTTGAGGCGGTGCTGAAGCATGTTCCGCCTCCGGTTACCCGCCCAAATGACCCGCTGCAGATGCTTGTGACCTCGCTTGATTACAACGAGTTTCTGGGCCGCTTGGCGGTTGGTCGAATTACCGCGGGAAGCATTCGTAAGAACCAACGGATAGCCCACATGGGCCGGTCTGGTGGCAAATCCAACCTACCGGTTAAAGGCCTTTTCACTTTTGACCGTTTGGGTCGTGTTGAGGCTGAAGAGGCATTTTCGGGTGATGTTTGCGCAGTTGTGGGAATTGCCGACATTGACATTGGCGACACCATCGCTTGCCCGGATAGTCCATCGGCGCTAGAGCCCATAGCAGTGGATGAGCCGACCTTGAGCATGGTGTTCCGGATCAACGATTCACCATTTGCCGGTCGTGAAGGCACCTTTGTGACGAGTCGCCAGCTGCGTGAGCGATTGATGAAGGAGCTAGAAAAGAATGTCGCCATGCGGGTGACGAGCGAACCGGACAAGACTGATGAGTTCCATGTTGCCGGTCGCGGGATGCTGCATCTTTCGATTTTGATCGAAACAATGAGGCGAGAAGGTTTTGAACTGTCGGTTACCAAGCCACGGGTGCTGATGAAAGAAATCGACGGCGAGACCATGGAACCTATCGAATTTCTGGTGATCGAAGCTCCTCAGGTTGCTGTTGGCGCAGTTATGGAACTGGTTGGCAACCGCCGGGCCGAATGCCTGAAGATGGAAAGCAATGGCTTGACCAGTCATATCGAGTTCACCATACCGGCGCGAGGTTTGATTGGCCTTCGTAACCGATTGATGACCGCAACCAGTGGTGAAGCTATCGCGCACCACAATTTTCACGAGTATGCTCCTAACCGCGGCCCCATTCCGGGCAGGGCGAGCGGTGTGCTGATCAGCAATGAAACCGGCCGGGTAACTGGGCACGCTTTGGAAGCCCTGCAGGATCGTGGAATTCTTTTCGTGGCCCCAGGCGACGAGGTATACGAAGGCCAAGTTGTGGGTGAACACTGTCGCGACAACGACCTGACAGTGAATGTTTGCCGCGAAAAGAAACTGACCAACATGCGGGCCTCGGGATCAGACAAGACCGTGGTGATCAAACCACCCCGTCAGGTGAATCTGGAACTGGCTCTGGAGTACATTGACGACGATGAACTGGTCGAAGTGACACCCTCTGCCATTCGGATTCGAAAGATCTATTTGAAGGAAAACGAGCGAAAGCGTTTTGGTCGCTGATAATTTTGAGACAAAACGGCACTAACTTAAAAAGGTTGGGGGCGACCATTTTCTGGTCGCCCCCAACCTTTTTATAAGCGGCCCTTGGATCAAACGGCGGGTTTCAATTTAGCCCGCATGCAATCGAGAACGGCGTTCAATGGCACCCTAGTTTGTGCCAGGCTATCGCGGTCACGCATGGTGACGCTGTGGTCTTCCTTGGTTTTACCGTCAATGGTGAAGCAGTAGGGCGTTCCTATCTCATCTTGACGACGGTAACGACGGCCAATGGCACCGCCATCATCGTATTGGACAGCCAGCTCGCCTTTGAGTTCGGCGTAAAGGGCCTGGGCAATTTCTGGCAGGCCGTCTTTGTTCACCAAGGGCAGGATGGCAGCCTTGACTGGGGCGATGCGCGGGTGCAGCTTCAGCACCACTCGGGTATCGCCTTCAATCACATCTTCGTGATAGGCCTCGCAGAGGAAAGCCAGTGTGCCGCGATCGGCACCGGCGGAAGGCTCGATGACATGGGGAATGAATCGTTCTCGTGCTTGGTCATCGAAGTAGCGGAGGTCCTTACCTGACCCCTTGTGGCGGGGCTTGCCATCTTCGCCCAATTCTACGACCAGCTCGCCGTCTTTACGGGCGAGCTTGCCCTCCATGTGGCTGCGCAGGTCGAAGTCGCCACGATGCGCGATGCCCTCGAGCTCGCCAAACTCGCCTGGCGGCAGAAACGGGAAGGCATATTCGATATCGGCTGTACCGCAGGAGTAATGGCTGAGCTCGTCGGCGTGGTGATCACGCAACTGCAACCGGCTGGAAGAAAGGCCGAGGGAGAGGTACCAGGCATAACGGCGATCACGCCAATATTGGTACCATGCGGGCGAATCAGAGGGTTTGCAGAAGAACTCAATCTCCATTTGCTCGAACTCGCGGGAGCGAAAGGTGAAGTTACGTGGCGTGATCTCGTTGCGGAAGCTTTTGCCTATTTGGGCGATGCCAAAAGGCAGTTTCACGCGGGTTGAGTCGCACACATTTTTGAAATTGACAAAAATTCCCTGAGCGGTCTCGGGGCGGAGGAAGGCGGCGCCTTCCTCGCCGCTGAGGGCACCCACGAAAGTCTTGAACATGAGGTTGAATTCGCGGGGGGCGGTGAGACTGCCCAGCTCATTTGCTTCTGGCGCAAGCACCTGAGCAAAATCGGCTACTGTGGTCAGCGAAACCATGTCGGAAACCCAGTTGAGCTCATCGGCCTGTTTGGCACGCAGGTTAAAGAACTTGAGGGCTCGGGCCTCGGTTTCCTTGAGACCTTCCTCGCCGCCGACCTGGCTGGCAACAAAAATCTTCCTATCTTTGGCCTCGACCCATCGGCCGCGGACTTGGTCGTGCCTATAGCGTCTTTTGGAAACGCGACAATCGACCATGAAATCGTGGAACAGGTCATAGTGACCGGAGCATTTCCAAACTTGTGGATGCATGATGATGGAGCAATCGAGACCGACCATCTGGTGGGTGGTGGGAGCCCCCGAGGAGATATTCAGCTCGTTGTGGCCTGTGACCATGTCACGCCACCAAGCCTCCTTGACATTTCGTTTCAACTCAACACCGAGGGGACCGTAATCCCAAAAGCCGTTAAGTCCGCCGTAAATTTCGCTTGACTGAAAGAGGTAACCGCGCCTTTTACAAAGGGCAACTAATTTCTCCATTTCCATCGCTAAGCATCCTTTCCCAAAAGCCAAAATAGGTCCATACTTGGGCCCCGATACCTTAAAGACCTGTCGCAAGCAAGCTTTTCATGGGTCAATTTCGGGGGGCTGGGCCGATCAATTCCAACCGAAACGGGTTTTGGCGCAGTTGTGGAACCACCGAATGGGAGTCGAGTGAGGCGGCAAACTCGACATCTTGGGCAAAACCCAGGTTTTGGAGGTTCATGCCGTGGTCTTCGGCCTGAAGGGCGGCCAATAGCTGTTCTTTGGCCATATTTCCGGCTTTTGACAGTGCGAGTAGCGTTCCAGAATCTTCCAACGAGCGGAATGGCTCTGGCAGAGCGGCCAAGGCACGCACTAGCCAGCCAGCAAACAAAATATCCTCGCCACAAGGCTCACCGTGCTGGCCAGCGCAAACAATTTTGACCGGGTCTTGGGTCTGGGCCAATTCATCAACCAAGGCGGACAAATTGACAAACCCCCCTACCAACACACGCTTTGCTCCCGCGACCGACAAAACAGCCCGTGTGCCATTGGTGGTCCCCATGATGATTGATTTGCCCCGGACACGGGCTGGAGTGAAATCGTTCGGGGAATTGCCCAAATCAAAGCCTGGTGGCTTGAGGCCGCCTCTTTCGCCCACCAGGAGAACTTTGGTGGGATCGAGAAACGATGCCCTGTCGCGTGCTTCTTCTGGGGTTAAGCATGGAACAACCGCTGCAGCACCAGATGCCAAAGCCTGAATGATGGTGGTGGAAGCGCGAAGAATATCGATCACAACAGCCTGTTGCTCCTGAAGCGTTGGGAAAGATTGTTCCAGTTCTGCCATGGGCGGCGTTAATTCGACATGAACTGTTCGGGACGAAGGCATGAGTGGTGCATTTCCAAAAGGTGAACGAACAACATTTAGCAATTTTTCAAAATGGTGCCTGCGTGAAAGCAGGCAAATAGCAACATTTTGATATAAATATATTTAGAGAATTATCGAAGCTACGAGCCAATATTTAAGCTAAACGGGCCAGCTGCTTCACGAATTGCCTTGGACATGGTAGTCCAACTCACCTCGGCGGCCGGTCGCAGACAACGGTAGGCGACATCTAAAGCTCTTTTGCTTTCCACTTCGAGCTTAGTGGTCCAGATGGCGCCTTCTTTTGCGGGCCAAGCGGATGGAATGTTTATGGCAGGATGAGGCTGTTGACTTGAGGGAATGGCGAATGATGAGCCGGATTGAGGCAGCTCTTCTGAAGGCTGGTCCAAACCAACAGCGCACAGCAGAAGGCAAAGGGCCATGGAAAGAGCCGTCCGGCCATGGGCAACCTTAGAAGGTTTTGGCTTTTTTTTGATTTGAGGCATTAATACTGTTGGGCGGTTTGCCAAAACTGAATTCAGTACACGGGCCCTGAGGAGAGCCGATGGGTTGGTGAGGGGCATTCCCTCCAAGAGGTTGGAGACATGGGCAATGCCAGCGCATTCGGCGCGGCAGGCCGGGCATGCTACTAAATGCTCACGCACTTCAGCAGGCCTTGGCAGGTCTAGCCAACTTCTGTGGAGCCAGTTTTTACATTGAAAGCAGCCCATTTAATTCTCCTCCCGAGCGGAAGAGGGGGCGGATACCCTGACATGGTCGTTGGAAACCAGCCATGTCCACAGAGCTTGTCGGCCACGGGCCAACCAAGTTTTCACGGTTCCAATTGGTTTTTCAAGCATTTGGCTGACACGCTCCACCGGCTGATGAAGCTGGTGGTGAAGAACCAAGACCAGACGATATTCATCGCGCAGGGTTTTTAGGCCCTGTGCTATTGCTCCATCCAGAATGGGAATATTTTCCCAATCAGCCTGATCTTTTTCAGGAGGCTGCGCTAATTGGAGCGGCAATTCTTGGGTGAGCCTGCATGATTTGAGGCGAGACCTACAGACATTGGCGGCAATGGTTAAAATCCACGGTTTTAGGGGGCGACCATCCCACTTTTCAAGAAAACGAAAGACACGAACAAAAGTGTCTTGGGTGGCATCTTCCGCATCATGCTGGTTGCCAAGGATGGTTAGACACACCCGAAAAACATCCTGCAGGTAACCATCAACCAATTGGGTTGAGCCTGCTTCGTCCCCGACAAGGCAAAGACCAATCATAAGCCTTTCGGCCTGGGACTGAGCGGCGGAATCGAGGTCGAAAGGATCGTTCATCGCATTGAGTCGCGGAGCATATCACGCACCTCGTCGAGGCAGGTATCTTGCAGGCGCTTGCCCTTCTCACGCAGGCGCTCATCGAAGCGGATGGCAGTATCTTGCATGCGCTCGTGCGTTTCCTCGGAGCCGCCAACCAGCAGGAAATGGTCACTTTGGGTAACCCGTTTTTCCTGATCATCATTTTTCTGGTCGAGGCCGATGCCAACGATGCCGTTTATGGCTTGTTCTTGGACCGGGTTTTTACGGGAAGCCATCTAACTTCTCCCCAATCATCTTTGAGGTTGCCCGAAGGGGCTGGAGGTTGCCCGAAGGGGCAAAGCCTGTCAGACTATTGCACACTGGGCCACTTGGTTCATCTTTACAACAACCTGAGCCCTAGGGCACAAAGATCCACTCGGAACACTTAACTATGAATACTATCAGCCGTCGCCACTTTCATTCAATTGCCAGTTCGGTTGCCACAGGGGCCATTGTGAGCTCTACTGTGCGGGCTGCGCCCTCCGACCGCCTAGTTATTGGATTTATAGGCGTGGGAACGATGGGCCGCGGGCATTTGGGCAGTTTTCTGGGCATGAACGACATCGAGGTGGTGGCAGTTTGCGATGTGGTTAAGGAACGGACTGACAGTGCAGCCAACACGGTTGCCAACCACCCCAACTACAAACCAGCCGGCAAGCAGGCGCAAAAGTTTGATGATTATCGCAAGCTGCTCGACCTCAAGGGGCTAGACGCAGTGGTGATCGCCACTCCCGACCATTGGCACGCCTTGCAGGCGGTGCATGCAGCGCGGGCTGGAAAGCATATTTACTGCGAGAAACCTCTCACCCGTACCATCGGCGAAGGTCGCAAGGTGGTGGAGGAGGTGGCTAAGGCTGGTATCGTCTTCCAAACCGGTAGCCAGCAGCGTAGCGAGTTTGGCGGCCATTTCCGTAACGCGGTTGAGCGCGTCCGCAATGGTCTTATCGGCAAGTTGGAGGTCATTCGCATTGGAGTGGGGGTGCCCGCCATCGCATGCGCCCTTCCTGCGCAAGAAACGCCAGAAGGGACAGATTGGGAGCGCTGGGTGGGGCCAGCCGCCTTTCGGCCCTACCATTCGGACCTTTGCCCCAAGGGGGTGCACGGGCACTTCCCCGCTTGGCGTGCTTACCGTGAATATGCTGGCGGTGGTCTGGCTGACATGGGAGCCCACCATTTCGACATTGCGCAGTGGGCACTCGACATGGACAAATCTGGCCCTGTGAAAATTATCCCCCCCAAGGACCCCAAAGCAACCAGCGGTCTACGCTATGTGTATGCCAGCGGGCTGGAGATGATTCATGGGGGTGAGGCTGATTGTGTTTTCGTTGGAGACAAGGGTACCATTCGGGTGAGCCGGAGCAAGATTGAAGCCGATAAGCCTGAAATCTTGAAGGAAGAATTAGCCGTGGGAGGTTTTCGGGTTTACCCCTCCAATAATCATCGCCGCAACTGGGTCGAAAGCCTTCGGTTGAAAAAGGAATGCATTTGCCCGGCTGAGACCGGGCACCGCTCGGCCAGCATTTGTCATTTGGGCAATATAGGTTACCGCCTAAGTCGCGAATTAATCTGGGATCCGGCCCGTGAAACCTTTACGGGGGACGAAGAGGCGCAGACTTTGGTCAACCCACCGCTGCGGGCCTCCTTCACTTGGTGAATTCTAATGACCGAACCATGGTACGCTGATGGCCTCTCCTTCGCCTGCACCCAGTGTGGCAATTGCTGCACTGGTGCCCCGGGCTATGTGTGGTTGCAGGAAGGCGATGCCGAGAAGATTGCAGCCCACCTTGGAGTGACTGTGGAAGAAGTCACCCTGATGCATACGCGTAAAGGCCACCGTGGCCTAACCCTGCGGGAGAAAAACAACGGGGACTGCGTGTTTTTTGAACAAGGCAAAGGCTGCGTGATTTATCCTGTGCGTCCAGCGCAATGCCGCACTTGGCCTTTTTGGGAAAGTAACCTGAAGTCGCGCAAAAGTTGGGACAATTTGGCGGAGGGCTGCCCAGGCATTGATCAGGGTTCGGTGGTCAGTGTGGAAGAGATCGTTTCGCGCATGCGGGAGTTCAGGATTTGAGCCCTACTGATCAAGAAAGACAATTGACCACCGAGCTTCAGGCTTTGTACGCTTGGGCTGATGCCGAGGTGGGCGCGTGTTCGCCGCGCTGTGATGCCTCTGGCAAGTGCTGCCGGTTCAAAGAATATGGCCACCGACTATATTTATGCCAGATTGAGGCCCGCCACCTGCTGCAAGCGGCGCCTCCTTGGACTATGCCCGCTGATGAGGGCGGCTGCCCTTTCCAAATAGACGGGCTGTGTAGCCAGCGTGAAACCCGGCCGCTGGGCTGCCGGGTTTATTTCTGCGACCCTTCGTTTTCGGGCGCCATGGAGGCCATCATGGAAGAAGGCATCCGAAGACTGAAGGAAATCACAGACAGGCATGCGTTAGGCTGGGATTATGCCAGTCTGCACACTTTCTTGAACGACCCTGCCCGGGCAGCAATCACGGCACCACCATCACCCAACGAGAACTTGCCATGCGACACGCTTCCCCGCTCGCTGCCCTTGGTTTCCTGATCGGGCTTCTGCCACTGGCGCATGGGGCCGATTGGCCAGGCTGGCTTGGGCCCACGCGCGATGGTGTTTCCACTGAGACCGTGCGACCGTGGGAAGGCGCACCGCCCATTCTCTGGCGTATTCCCACCGGTGAGGGCCATTCCTCCCCCGTGGTTTCTGGCAACAAGGTGTTGGTGTTCTCCAAAGTCAAAGACCAAGAAGCTGAAGAACTGAGCTGCTTCCTTGCCGACTTCGGCAGGATGCCCGGCACCGGCAATAGCTTATGGACGAGTCCCGACCCTAGACCCCCCTTCAGTAACCAGTTTGGCAACGGCCCCCGTGCCACCCCAATGGTTGCCGATGGCAAGGTCTATACCCATGGTGCCTCTGGAATGGTGGTGGCGCGCGAGTTGGCTACGGGAAAAATCATCTGGCGGGTGGACAGCCTGAAGGAGTTCAACGGAAAAAACCTGTTCTTTGGTGCCTCTTCGTCTCCGCTGCTTGCTGGAGGCAAACTGGTCTTGGTGGTTGGCGGACAAAATGCCGGGATTGTGGCACTTGACCCCGCCTCTGGTAAAACCCTGTGGAAGGCAACCGATGACCGTTCCAGCTATAGTTCTCCAGTTCATTGGAAGTCGCCCGAAGGTGACCGCGTGCTCGCCCTCACGGGTAAAGGCTTGGCCTGCCTGGACCTTGCAGATGGAAAACAACTGTGGCATTACGGGCTGGTGGACCAATTGAACGAAAGTTCGACAACGCCTGTGGTGCTTGGAGAAAAGGTATTTGTTTCGAGCGTCACCGCAGGCGGTGCCATGGTGGATTTGACCCAACAAGGCAAACAACTGTGGAAAAGCTCGGTGCTCAATTGTTATTTTTCCACCCCCTGCCCGACGGCTGATGGTAAAGCCTTGTTGATGGTGACGGGCCGACTCTTGCCGCCTGTTTCTTGCACGCTACGGTGCGTTGAACCTGAAACAGGCAAGGTGCTTTGGAGCCGGCAAAAAACAGGCCAGTACCACGCTGCCCTGCTTCGCCTTGCTGATGGACGCATGCTGCTGCATGAGGACAAAGGGGAGCTTGCGCTGATTGAGCCCAACACAACCGGCTTCAAGGAGTTATGTCGAGCGAAAGTTGGCGGGGCCACTTGGTCGCACCCGGCGCTGGCGAACGGAAGATTGTATTTGAGGGATGAGAAAGAGTTGATTTGTTTGCGCGCGAATTAAGAATGGGTTTTGTTTCCGTAACCTTAAGGCCTGATTACCCACTCCCCAGCGACCACTAGGCCACGCACTTGTAATTGGCGGTCCAAGAGGACCAAATCTGCGGCTTTGCCGACTTGAAGGCTGCCGAATCGGTCAGCAAGGCCAGCAATGCGGGCTGGGGTCAGGGTGAGCATGCGAATAATTTCATGCAATGGGGCCCGGCTGGCTCTTTTCATGGCACGCATGCCCACATCCAGGCCTTGCACCGCTGAAGCCAGTCCCTTGCCATCGAGGGTCAGGCCGACGCCGTCAGCCTTGCGAATGGCCTCCCCCATGCCGTCTTTACCAAACCAATATTCGCCATCTGGCATATCCATGGCGCGCATTGAATCGGTAACGAGCGCCAAACGGTCCGGGCCTTTTACCTTGTAGGCCAAGTACAGCAATTCGTCGGCCAGGTGTCGGTCGTCAGCAATCACCTCGGTGGTTAATTCATCGATGGCCAAAGTTGCCTCTAGGAGGCCACCACGCATGGGGTAGGTTTGGCTTTGGCGAAGGCGGGCCCGATCGGACATGGCGCAAAAGAGGTGGTCAACATGGCGGGCACCGAGCGCTACCGCATCTGCCACTTGGCTGAAGGTGGCATGCGAGTGCCCCAGACACCCAACAATACCGCGCTTTTTGCATTCGACCAAAAAGTCTGCTGTTCCTGGCAGTTCGGGTGCCACTGTCGCTGTGCGCACGCATCGGTGATCCAAAAATCGCTCGGGCTTCAAATGGGCAGGATCACCCAAACCTTCCCCCGGATGGCACCCCTTGGCAGCCGGGGCAAAATAGGGGCCGTAAAAATGTGCACCTGCTATGCGGGCGCCACCGGTAGGAGCATCCAAAAGACTGTCGCAGATTTCGAGGAACCGGTCGATTTGGTCTGATGGCGCAACGGTGCTGGTAGCAAGCAGACGGGTTGTGCCATGGCGGGCATGGGCCCGGCAGACAGTTTGGAATGCCGGGGCGGTTCCGTCCATGAAATCGGCACCATCGCCGCCATGGACATGGATATCGAGAAAACCCGGGGCAATGAAACCATCCCAGCGGATGATTTCACCTTGTCCCGGACCGTTGATAAGGTTGGTGCCAATTGAGCTTAACAAATCACCCGACCAGCCCACCCGACCCTTTTCAGTCCTGTCGGGAAAAACCAAATCACCTTCAAGAGTGGGCATATCAGAATCCGGAAATTAGTGGCGGAACAAGAATTCTTTGGTGTTCATCAGGGCCCAGTGGATGTCTTCCCAAGCCTTGCGCGGGTCTTTTGCTTTAGCGAGGTGGGCCAGGGCAATTTTCTCATCCTCGGGTGTGGGCTGACGCGAGAGCGTTGAGAGATAAAGATCGGCCAGAATTTCCTTGTCGGATTTTTTGGCGGTAACAAGGCGACCCAAGCGGTTGGCGGGGGACTTCAACTTATCGTTGATTGTGGGACCATTGATGAGTTGCAGGGCTTGGGCCAGGTTGCTGTCGCTTTCACGCTCGCACTCGCAAGCAAGTTCGCGGGCCGGCTGGCCAAAGGTTTTGAGGAACTGGTTATTGACCTCGCCGTCTGGCAATTGGGCTGCCCGGGTGCCCATGGGCAGGCCGGGGTATTTCTCGGCCACCTCGGTTGACTGGCAGATAGCATCGAGCATTTGCTCCGCGGTGAGGAGTTTGGAGACTGCATGGCTGAAATAGCGAGTGTCGTCTTTGTTTCCATCCACCGGATTGGCGGAAAGTTGGTAGGTGCGGCTGAGGCAGATGGTTCGCACCAGATGCTTGAGACTGAAGCCACTTTTGACAAAATCTTGAGCCAGAGCATCGAGCAGTGGATCGTTGGCGGAGGGGTTTGACTCACGGAAGTCATCGACCGGCTCGACCACACCACGGCCCATGACATGGAACCAGATTCGGTTAACCATTGACCGGGCGAAGAATAGGTTATCGGGCGAGGTCATCCAGGTGGCCAGCACCTCACGGCGGTCCTGGCCGGGCTCGACCTTGGCATCTCCAGCGCCCATGTATCGGGGGATCATCACTTTTCCGGTGCGGGGCTGGGTGACCTCGCCACCACGATCGGCAAAAACAATCTCGCCTGCTGGGGCATTGGCACCAACGGCAGGCTGATTGGGATCGGCCTTGGTTTTGACACGGGCGAAGAATGCCGCGAAGCCGTAATAGTCGTCTTGAGTCCAGCGTTCGAACGGGTGGTTGTGGCATTTTGCGCACTGCATACGCACCCCGAAAAAGAGCTGGGCAGTGGTTTCTGCCAGACTTTGCGGGTCGCGGGCAATGCGGTAGTAGCTGGCGGCCGGGTTGTTCGCCGCGGGACCTGAAGCTGTGAGGATGTCACGCACTATTTGATCAATGCCCACATTGGCGGAAATACGCTCGCGAAGCCACTGCTGGAAGGAGTGAACGCCCTTGGTTTGCAGGGTTTTGCGGCTAGACCTGAGAACATCGGAAAATTTGAGTGTCCAGAAATCAGCGTATTCGGGTCGCTCGAGTAGCGCATCGACCAACTTGGTCCGCTTGTCGAGAGCCTGTTCTGCCTGAAACGCCTTCACTTCTTCTGGAGTGGGAAGAACGCCGCACAGGTCGAGATAAACCCGGCGGGCAAAATCGGTGTCTGAGCAGAGGCTTGAGGGAGGAATATCCATCAGGCGCAATTTGCTGGAGACATGGGTATCGATGTAGTTGTTTTCGGGGAACGAAGGGAAGACAAACTGAGGTTTGGGCTCGAGGTAGGTGAGGCGCACCGAGATCATTTCTTCTAGGTAGCGGACTAGAATGGCCACCTCGCCTGCTTGGCGGAATTCGACAACGCCTTGAGGATTGACCTCAGCAATGCCGGCATCGGAAGAACTAAAAACCGACAGACGGGTCACATCGCGTTTGGAACCATCGGTGAATTCGGCCTGTACGGAAAGTTGCTGCCACTTGGCAGGGCTTCGCATGGTGCGAGAACCGGGCAAAACCTCAATTTTTTTAACTACAGGAAGATTGGCGAGGTCGTCAGCCATTCCCTCGGCCAACCACTGTTCGACAGCCCGAGTGGTGACACCGTTGCTGGGGAAGCGCTGGCCGCCCTCATGGGGCACACGGGCCAAGCCTTTGAGGAGTACCAGGCTCATGTTGGGATCATGGGAGACAGATCTGCGGCCAAGAACATCGTGGGTGAGTTGCTGGTGATCAAGTACAGGATCAAACCCGCGTAAGCTTAGTTTGAAGCCGTTCTTACCGGATGGAGTCCCGTGGCAGGCCCCCATGTTGCACCCGCCCACATTTAAGGCGGCGATCACTTCGTGGCGGAAACTGACTGGGTTGGGTTTATCCAGTCCAGTCACTTCCAAGGGAACCTCGGTGGTTTTGCCACCGGCTTTAACAATGAGCTTACCTTTTCCCATGGTTTTTGGGGTTAGAAGGCCCCCCTCTTCGATGGAGACCAACTGCGGAGGCTGACACTCGAAAGTGGCCAAACCGGTCACATCGCGCAAAGGATTGATTTTGTCGGCGTAGTTGGCATTCACGACCAACTGGCGAAAACCACGGGTGCCCTTAAGTTCTAGAGTGGCAGGCATGACCGTGAGACTGGTGGGACTACCCAGCAGTTGCGCTTTTTTTGCCTCGTCCGTTGGCCAACCTGCCCGGCTTTGAAAAGCCATGGCGGTCACCAAACCAACAACGACACAAACCATGTGCAAAATCTTCTTCATGGGCGTCCCTCTTTCCCAAAAGGATTGGGAATGAACTAGGAGCCGGCTCCAACGGACAGGGGATGTCTGATGGGAACCAACAAGCAGGTTGCTATAAGTCTTTCGGATTTAGGGCCGGAGGTCAAGTAAAAAGGCTTGCCATTTTGCCAGAAAAAGCAATCAAGACATAACGGCAAGCCGCAAAACCTAACCTTTAGCGATCATTTGGTGGGCCAAAAGCAGATGTCCGACCTGAATTTTGAAATCAGTGGGAACCGCTGATTCGTGGTACCCAGCTACTAATTTGGCCGGTGGGTGGATGCCCTGGCCTGCAAGAGCAAAGGGCACGGGGCCATGGGTGTGGGCCTTGGTGCGGACGAGGGTGCGGTGATCGGGTTCGATTAGAATCCGGTATTCGCCCATCCCTTCGAGCGCTTTGAGCAGGGGGCCGACGATATGTTCATCTATCTGCTCGATCGCCTGCACTTTGGCATCGGCCCTGCCTTCGTGGGAAGCCTCATCGGGGGCTTCCACATGGACGCAGACCAAATCGTGATCCTTCAAGCAGGCGATGGCCTGACGGCCCTTCGCGGCGTAGTCGGTATCGAGATAACCGGTGGCACCTGGCACATCAATGCGTTTCCAGCCAATCAATTGCCCCACACCGCGCACGAGATCTACCGCACTGATAATCGCGCCGTTTAGGCCGTGCAAGGTGGCGAAAGAATCGAGGTTAGGCACACTGCCCTGGCCCCAAAGCCAGCACTGGGTGGCCGGGCGTTTACCGTTTGCCAGGCGGGCCAAATTCGCCGGGTGGCTGGCAAACAGTTTTTTGCTTTTTTCCATCAGGTCCACCAGCCATTGTGCCCCCACCCCCTTGGGCAGGTGCGGGGTGGTGGGCTGATCGGGCACATCGTGCGGTGCTTGGGTTTTGGTGGTGGCATCGAGGGCGGCGGGTTTGCCTGCAAGGGTGCCACCTCTAACGATCAACAAATTGCGGTAGCTGACCCCGGGATGAAATTCGAGTGTCACCTCCACGGGGCCGGAATCGCCCTGAACCACCCTTTTGCCACCAAAAGCTTCTTGAAGGGTGGCGATGAGGGCTGCCCCCTCGTTATTGCCGATGTGGCCTGCGGTGAAGTCAACCATCACATCGGCCGGGGCATGGACCAAATTACAGCGCACGGCGAAATCGGCCGGGCCTAGGTTGATCCCCATGGCGCGAGCCTCGAGTGGAGCACGCCCGGTGTAATAACGCAACGGGTCGTAGCCAAAGAGGCTGAGTGTGGCAACATCGCTGGCGGCGGTGAGGCTTGCGGGAACATTATCGGCCCAGCCCAGAATCCCCTGCTGGGCGACGCGGTCCATGTTGGGGATGTGAGCAGCCTCGAGGGGAGTTTTGCCGCCCAATGAGGGTTGGGGTTCGTCGGCGGCGCCATCTGGAATGACAATCACATATTTCATGGTCTTTACTCCTGGTTTCACTCTGTTCTTATAATGATTCCGCTTAGCGCAGGCCTAACTCTTTGAGAATTTCGCTGGCCCCATATACCTTGTCGAGCGCCTCAACAATAGCCGCAGCATGGACGGCGATATGGCGGGCCTGAAGGTCGGTGTAGACAAAATTGCGCACCAACCCATGGCGGTTGCGGTCGAAATTGACCCCCACCAATTCACCGGCGCGATTGAGAACCGGGCTGCCCGAATTGCCGCCAATGGTGTCGGCAGTGGAGGCGAAGTTGAAGGGGGTTTGCAAATTCAGGTCAGATTTCCGATCAACCCAGCGCTTGGGCAGTTTGAAGGGGGGGGTGTTTTCGTGATCATCGGCCTTGGCAAACAGGCCGGCGAAGGTGGTGTGGTAATGGAGATTTTTTCCATCCACTTCGTATCCCTTTACTTGGCCAAAGGCTAAACGCAGGGTGAATGTGGCATCGGGGGCCATGGTCTTGCCCAGGATACGGAACCTTTCAAGGCCAATGGCACGCTGGGCCTGGCGTTCTGGTTCCTCCACCTCTTCCTCGAGGCGCTTACGGAGGGAACGGGCCTCGGCATCAATCGCTTTGGCCAAAACAATCATGGAATCGGAACTGCCATTCACGGCGTTTTGGCCACCTTGGGCCAGTCGGCGGCGCTCCTGCACATCGGCCAGGCGGCTGCCATCGACCAACTCCTGAGCCCGCTGCTCGGGAGATTTGCCGGCCAAGATTTTCCGCGACAGCGGGTGGGTTGCACCCAATTGCTCCGCCAGGCAGGTGAGGCTGAGGGTGAGTCTAATCTTTTCCAATTGGGGGTGGATTGGCGCGGGGGAAAACAGCGACAGCTCCAAGGAGGAACGGGCTGACTCGCGATATTCTTTCAAGCGCTCGGGCCCTGGGATAGTGTCTTCCCGGGCCATGCGCACCAGATGTCGGGCAATGGTGAACAGATCGCTTTCCAACGCCATGCCACGCTCCACCAAGGCAAAATCCTTGTGAAAAGGCACTTGCTTGGCGCAGGCTTGGGCAATGGATTGAAAGGGGTCAGGCACATCAAATTTCGCTTGGGCTCGCAATTCCGTCTCGGCCTTCCTCTTGGCCGCCATGAGAGTTTCATCGCACAGGCCCATGAACTGCCCTGTGAGGGCCTTGCGACTGTTGGCAATTGAATGGAAAACCTTGTTGGCCAAACGGGCTGGTTCTGCTCCGCCGGCGGCGAATTGGGTGAGGCCATTTTCCATGGTTCGCAGCCAGCCCAACATGAATGGGTGAAGATGGTCACGGCGCAATTCCAGGCGGGCCACAGTTTCAAGCCTTTGGGTCACCCCGGGGTGGCCTGTGACAAAAACCAAGTCGTTTTCAGCAGGGCCGGCGGGCTGAACTTTCAGAAAGTCTTTGCTTTCGATTGGCTTGCCATTTTCGTAGGCGCGGAGCAGGCAGATATCGAGCCCGTGGCGGGGAAATTCGAAGTTATCAACATCGCCACCAAAACCGGCGACCGCCCCCTCGGGAGCAAAAACCATTCGGACATCGGTGTATTTCTTGTAGCGGTAGAGGTGATGCATTGCCCCTTGGTAAAGTACTACCACATCGCTTCGAAATCCGGTTTTGTCCAACGATTCTTTTTCAATTCGGGCAATTTCCGCTCGGCGCGCGGCGCTGGCTTTTGCAGGATCGGCCAGGCCTTTTACGGAGGCCTCCACTCGGTCGGTCACATCTTCAATATTCATGAGAACATTGATCTCAAGATCCGGACAAGGCTTTTCCTCGGCCTGGGAACGAGCCAAAAAGCCGGTGGTCAGCAAATCGTTGCCAGGGCTGCTCAATTTGGCGAGTGCGTCAGCGCCGACATGATGGTTGGTGAGGAGCAGGCCGCTTGGAGAAACGAAGGAACCGGACCCGCCACTGTTGAGTCTGATGGAGGCTTTGCGGGCCTTGTCGAGCCAAGGCTGGGTGAGATCAAAACCATGCCTTTTGGCTAACAAATCTTTGGGGGGATCGTTCAATAGCCACATGCCTTCATCGGATCGCACGGTACCCCCCGCAACTAGAAATAATGCAAAAAATAGGCAGTCTGGGAATTTTAAAAGGGAAAGAGAACAAGCAAACCGTCCCATGTTGTACCCCTTTGCCCTAGCACTGCCGCCATCTCTTTGACAGATCCGCCTTTGTCTCTGCCTATCTGGCTTCTTGCTGTTGTAGTGCGATTGGAAGTCTTTGGCGGCAATGCGACCACTCTTTTTGTCAAGGAAAATGTTGAAAAGGCTGGAATGACCTTGCTCCGGGAGGGGGTTCTGGGCATTCTCCCGCCAACCAACGGTTGTCCCGTCCGGGGATTTCCGTGCCTTGAAGGCTGGGAGAGTTCTAGTGCCGCCCGAAACTGTCCGCTGGATGAAACGGTTTGCTGGAGGGACGGCCACGGTCGTCCTGATCACCCTAATGGGTGTTGGTTTGTTCAATTATTACCGGAGCGTTTGGGAAAAGGGCAAAAGGCTGCGCGTGGCAGTGCCTGGCAAGCTGTATCGGTCTGGCCAAATGACCGAGGCCGGTTTTGCCGATGCGGTGAGGCGATATGGCATCAAGTCGATAGTGAATGTGCAGCAGGAATTTCCCGACCCGACAATTCGGAAGGATTATCTCACCCGGGACACCCTTGGCGAACAGGAAATGTGCCGCAGCTTAGGCGTGAAGTACATCCATGTGAAACCGGATCTGGTGCATCTTTCGGAATACCCCAAGAAAAAGCCGGCGGTTTTAGACGAGATGGTTAGCGTCTATGACGACCCAAACAACTACCCGATGCTTATCCACTGCAAGGCCGGCCTTCACCGCACGGGGCTTTTGGCAGCCCTTTACCGGGTGGAGTACCAAGGCTGGACAGTGAATGACGCCTACCGCGAAATGAAGGCTCAGGGCTTTGGCGACAAGGCCTGCACCGAAGCTAACCTGTATGTGAAGCAATATTTGCTTGATTACCAGCCTCGCTGGCAGGAAAGTCAGGTTCACCAGGAGATCGGCCAGCAGCCATGTTCACCCTGATAGACCGCCAGATGTTTTGGAGTTTTGTGAAGTCGTACCTGGTTGTTTTGACCAGCCTACTGACGCTTTACATCATTGTTGACTTGTTCACCAACCTGGATGACTTTGCCGGCAAGAACAAACCGGCAAAGGAGGTGGTGATTGATATTTTCACTTTCTACGGCTATCAACTGACCCAGATTTTTGATCGCCTGTGCGAAGCCATCGCCCTTTTGGCGAGCATGTTCGCCATCGCCATGATGCAACGGAGCAACGAGCAGGTGCCCATGCTTGCGGCGGGTATCTCCACCTGGCGGATTGTCACCCCCATATTGGCTGGCGCCTTTTTGACCCTGAGCCTGACGGTTGTAAATTCGGAGATGATCATCCCGCAGATCGCCGACAAACTGATGTCGACCAAGGAAGACCCCCATGCTGTAAAAGAGGTTCCGGTGCGGGGAGCCTACGAGCCAAACGGTATCCACATTGAAGGAGAAAAAGCGGACCGATTGACCCGCGTGGTGCACAACCTGCGGGTGACCATTCCTGAATCGGTTGCCGGGAACCTGGTACACCTGACGGCCAAGCAGGCGCTTTTTCATCCTGATGAAAAAAGCGAGCGGGGCGGTCGTTGGGAATTGATGCAAACCAATCCGCCTGAAATTGACGGCTGGGATCGGAAAAACCCGATTTTGGAACCGCTAGACACCGGACGATTTTTGCTACATGTTCGGGAAGTTGATTTCTCGTCGATAACCCGGAATCCGAACTGGTTTTCTTTCGCCTCCACCACACGGCTTTATCAGGAAATGCAGCGGGCTGATGTTGCCCGTATCCCTTCACTTGCAGTGCTTTTCCATGTGCGGCTGGTTCGTCCGGTTTTGGGAATGGTTCTGGTTCTCCTTGGGGTATCTGTGATTCTGAGAGACCAAAACCGCAATGTGTTCATCTCGGCAGGCATGTGCCTGATTTTATGCGGCCTGTTTTTTGGTTTGGTTTACGGCTGCAAGATGATGGGTGAGAGTGACCTCGTCAGCCCAGCATTGGCAGCATGGCTGCCAGTGATCGTGTTTGGCCCATTTTCGCTGGTTTTGTTCGATGCTGTGCAGACCTGAATCTGGTTTGACTTTCAATCGTTTTCAATCAGCCGCAACACGCCCATTGCCTTGTGCAATGTTTCGGCGTACTCATCGGCGGGATCGGAATCGGCCACTATGCCTCCACCCACCGGGAATGAAAGCCACCCGCCCATTCGCGTGATGGTGCGGATGAGAATGTTTGAGTCCATGGAACCATCGGCCCCTATCCAGACAAACGACCCACAGTATGCCCCGCGGCGCGTTTGCTCCAATTCGGTGATGATCTCCATGGAACGGATTTTGGGTGCGCCTGTGATGGAACCACCTGGGAAGGTGGCGGCCAGCAAATCAACAGCACCAAGGCCGGGCCTCAGCTTTCCGCGCACCTCCGAAACCATGTGGTGCACAGTGGGAAAGGACTCTATCTCGCACACAGTTGGAACCTGAATGGAACCCGGAATACAAACCCGGCCCAGATCGTTGCGCAGCAGGTCGACAATCATGATGTTTTCAGCGCGGTCTTTGGGACTTTGCTCCAGTTCCCTGGCGAGGGCCAAATCTTGATCGGGCGTGGCGCCTCTTGGTCTGGTGCCCTTGATGGGCCTCGTGGAGACAACACCTTGATCTAGCCGCAAGAAGCGTTCGGGTGAGGCACTGACCAACTGCCCGTTACCCCAATCGAGCCAGCAGGCGAATGGCACCGGGTTCTTGCGGGCAACCCGGCCCAGGAGGGCCAAGGGAGGCCGGTCGGCATGCAACAAGCGCTGGGCCAAATTGATCTGAAAACAGTCACCCGCATGGATATATTCGATGCCGCGACGC
>Ga0255125_1000059_pt1 | contig 40171 bp, 34 predicted proteins | sample Law_Cont_RepC_8d_FD_188557 | JGI IMG/M metagenome (GOLD analysis project Ga0255125, IMG submission 188557) | Freshwater microbial communities from St. Lawrence River, New York, United States - Law_Cont_RepC_8d | ecosystem: Environmental > Aquatic > Freshwater > River | place: USA: New York...
TGTTGCGCCATGGGAGTGGATGTTATTGGCGTTGGTGGTTTGTGTGGCTGTGGGTCTGGTTGCTGGTTTGTACCCAGCTCAAAAGGCTTCGAAATTGGATCCCATTGAGGCGCTACGCTTCGATTGACCAGTAGTTTAAACAAAAATTTATGTCAAAGAAAAGGGGCGTGATTCACGCCCCTTTTTTATTCGTTTAGAGAAAATCTCTGAATATTGTGATGAGCAATCCTTACATAAAAGGAATCTTGCAAACCGTTGCTTTCAACAATTTACCGCGCACTTCGACGTAGATTTCAGAACCCGCAGCGGCGAATTCGCTCTTCACGTAGCCCAAGCCAATCGCTTTGTTTAAGCTAGGACTCATGGTACCGCTGGTTACTTCGCCAATGACCGCGCCACTGGCATCGCACAATGGGTAGTGCTGACGGGGAATGCCTTTATCTACCAATTCAAATCCTACCAATTTCTTGGTGGGCTTGTTGTCTTTGATGGCCTTGTGGTGCTCGCTCATCATAAACGGATGGTTGAATTTCGTAATCCATCCCAAACCGGCTTCGATCGGAGAAGTTTCGTCGTTGATGTCGTTTCCGTACAAGCAAAAACCTTTCTCCAAACGCAAAGTGTCTCTGGCACCCAAACCTATCGGCTTGATACCAAATTCTGCGCCCGCTTCAAATACTTTGTCCCACAGAGCACGCGCATCGGCATTCTTCACATACAATTCAAATCCACCTGCGCCGGTATAGCCCGTGCATGAAATGATCAACTGCAAGCCCGCCAATTCGCCTTCTACGAAATGGTAGTAAGGGATATCAGAAAGGTTCACGGCTGTGAGTTTTTGCAAGGCTTCGGTGGCTTTTGGACCTTGTATCGCCAACAAGCTGTATTCTGGGCTCACATCGGTGATGGTAGCGCCGTAGTTTTTGTTTTGTTCATGAATCCAAGCCAAATCTTTGTCGATGTTGCCAGCATTGATTACCAACAGATATTTCTCTGCATTGAAGCGATAAACGAGCAAATCATCTACGATTCCGCCTGTTGCGTTGGGCATACAAGAGTATTGTACACGGCCATCGTACAGGGTGCTGACATCGTTGGTGGTGATAAATTCAATCAAGTCGTAGGCTTTTGGGCCTTCAATCCAGACTTCACCCATGTGACTCACATCAAAAACACCCATGGCATTGCGCACGCAATTGTGTTCTTGAATGAGGTTGTCGTAAAGCACGGGCATGTTAAACCCTGCGAAAGGGACCATTTTTGCACCCAAAGAAGTGTGAAGATCTGAGAGGGCGGTTGATTTTAAAGCTTGGTTGTCTGACATGGAAATGATTTTTACAAATATAATGAAAAAGCCCCGAATTCGGGGCTTTTTCATTGGTTGATGGGATGGGGGCGAGGCGGAGCCGAGCCCTCATTTGCGGCGGGAATCCGCCGCTCACATGCGTGCGTTTACAATACTTTGTAGGGAAAAGTTACTTCTACATCGGTGTCGCCCACAGCACAAGTACCGTTTTTGGTACCAGGTTGATGCTTCAATCGAACAACCACCACCCCAAAATCCTTGCCCATGGGCTTCCATTCGGTGGATAATCCAATGGGTAGGTTGTTTTTGTCTTTGTCTGTGGCGCTGATCAACAAACCCGCAGGCGGCATGGTGAGGCTTGAAATTTCATAACACACAAAATGATCGTGCGCCTCATTTTTTACCTCCAAAGTGATGTCTTCTTTGGTGCCGTTTTGCTCGTTCCAAAATTCGAGGGTTCCCACATAGGCATTGCCACCGGGGGTGATTTGTCCCAACTTGATGGTGTCAGGCAATACAGGGGCATTTCCACCTGGACCGTCGAGATCTTGCCAGGTATGCACCATGGGTGTTCCGCCGGCCACGCTGAGCGATAACTTGACGGTTGTGATGAGTTCGCCTTCGTCTTCCTGTTCGCTACATGCGCTGAAAGTAACGGCAGAAAAAAGGGTTACGGCAGCAACGGCCAAAAAGTTGAAATGGTTGATTTTATCGTTTTTGATTGTGTTTTTCATGGTGTTTGATTTTAAAATTTGTTTGTTTTTAATTGATGTTTTTTGATGAATTGTTTGAATGGCGATGCTCATCGTGCAGCATGCCTTCATGTTTGTGTTCTTGGTGATGGTGTACATCGTACAGCCATTTAATGCCCACGTTCATGCCAGATTGATTGGTGAAATACCGGAATCGATCCATGTAATCGCGATAGGCTTTGTTGCCCAAATTCTCGCCGTAAATCACCCAATGCGCGTGCTGGTCATGTCCTTTCGTATTCAACTGCAATTGCGCATTTACCAATACGTACCCATTTGGTGGCGGCAGAAAATCGCTACCCAGTGTGTAGAAGGGCTGCTTGCCTACGCCCACAGTTTCGAGCAACAAAGTGGCGTGCGACCAGCGTTTGTTGATTTGGATGCTGCCTTTCGGACACGGTAAGAAATTGGGGTATCGCACATCGTCGCCTTGCTTAATTCGCGCATAAATTCCACCTGCTCTCAGTGCGATTTGTAAACCTCGATTGGCCCATTTCTGCGAATACTGTATCTCGGCGCCGGCATACTGCGTCGGGAGCTGTTTGTATTCATAGCCAGGGAAAGCGCCTCGAACGGTTAAAACTGGGGTGGCCATCGGAAACAAGGCGATGAAATTCTGTGATTGTTGGTAGAAGGTAGTGGCCCTGATTTCGTGAGTTTTACCTGTTGCTAACCACAACAATTCAATTTTTTGTCCTGTTTCCGGCTTCAGCGCGGCGTTGCCTTCTTCATAGGAAGCGGCTCCATGATGAACGCCACGGGTGTAAAGTTCGTTTACACTGGGGGCTCGCCATAGTTGACTCACATGCAGTTGCCATTGGTGGTGCCCCATTTCCTTAATCAACGAATAGGCCGCTGATGGACCAAAATCGCGCTGCCACGTTTCTGTTGTTTGTCCGTTCGATTTGGGGAACACGTTCCGAATCAAATAATCGCCCCGTAAAACCAAGCTGTGTTGTGCACGCACATTGCTCGTATTGCTGAAATGCCAGTGGAAATTGGGCTGCCATTGCTGGTAATCGGGGAGGAAATAGTACCCGGAATAACGTTGCCATTGGCTGGTGTTTTGGAATACCCATTTCGATTGCCATTGGTTGGCGGGACGAATTTTTGAAAAGCCGGTATACTGGTTGATGGTGCCTTGCCACAAGTTTAATTGTGCGAATGTTTTTGTACTGCTTCGGTGGGGGTCGAATTCCCATCGCTGGTTCATTTGCACTGCGAATTTGTGGTGAATCAAGTATTTGCCCAAGACCTCATTTCGATTGTTGTAACTGGCTTGAAAATGCCCCGCTTGCTGCATGGGTTTGTTCAGGCGGTAGCTGAATGGCGCGTCTTGAAGCGGCTCGGTTCTTTGCATGGCCAACAATAGATCGTTCACATTGCCGATGTGACTTTCGGAGAAAATGCCCCCGCGGAAGAAGTAGGCTTTGGTATGAAACTCGCGCTCGGCCTTGGCCTTTAAACCCCAATATCCCCTTTGGCTGTTCCAAAGGTTCCCGTAAGATACGCTCGCTTCTCGCGTGGCGGTGTTGTTGAGTGTATGGGTTGGGGTGCTGTAATTGCCGGTCATTTTCCCGGAATACAACCAATAGTGTCCTTTGCCATAGGGGTGATGCGATAAAGAAGCGATTTTTCTTTGTTGACCGGGCAATTGTTTTTCTCGACCTTGGATGTACCGACCCGCAACCTGAATTCCACCTCCATTGGTTTGGGTTGATATCAATTGGGTATAATCGCGGTTAAACTGGTGGAAATCGTAGTGATTGATCAAGTTGATGGCGTTGCCCCAGGCGTCCGCTGCGATGGCCAATGCTTCGGTTCCTCTGAGCAATTGAACGGTTTGAGCCCCCCATAAATCGATTTCAGGCGCATGGTCTAAGCCCCAGGTTTGTCCCTCCATTCTGATGCCATTGTTCAATATCGGCAATCGCTGTCCAAACATGCCTTGAACCACGGGTTTGCCTATGCCCATTCCGGTTGAAAGGGTTTGGGCCATGGGCAGGGGTTCTAAGGATCGAGCCAGATTTTGAAGGGGCATCGCTTGGAGTTGCGCACTGCGAAGGGCATCGCCTTGGGTGTTGGCACGAGCGCGCACCTGAGCCGAAGGGAGCATTTCTGCCGAAAAAGGGTCATCGGATAAACCTTCTTTCTCCGAAGCGACAAAGCTGCTGTCTCGGTCATTGGATAAGACCACAGTATAGTAGTTGCGAGCAGCGATTTCCTCAGGCGATTTGCTCAATAATATCAAATGGTGGTGTTTTCCTTGGTAGTTGATTTCTACATCGGTGGTGGTGGAGCAAAGGCCTTTCAAGGTGGCAAAACCGTTGGCATCGGCGTGGGCGATGGAGTGGCTTAATTCTACGAAAACTTCGGCACCTTCAGCGGGTTTGCGGTTGGGGGCAATGGCGCTATCCTCATTGTTTATGGAGGAAGGGGGCGTTTCGGTGAGGATTCTCAAACGCAAAAAATAGGGACAATCCTTTCTCTGGGCGATGCTATCGCCAAGGCAAAAGAGTGCTATGATGGAAATGAAAATCCGTTGAAACATGCAGTTTGGTTTAATTACTTCGTAGAATCGAGGCCATTAAACGCAAGGGGGTGCTTTGTTTTTGGGTTGTTCAGCGGAAATGAAAATCACCAATGGCACGTTGGCCGGTGGGGTGATTCTTTTAGATAAATGCGGTTGAGTAACTGGGTGGAACAGTGAAACATCTGCCACCACTTTGGTGAAATCGCAAACTGCGCAATCTTCCGAGATGTGGGATTGGGCATCGCAATCGTGTGAATGGAAGTGGATCTCTCCGTGCTCGTGCGAGGGAAGATGTGCCCAGTTGAAATCGAAGTGTTTGTGATGGTTATTTCCTTGAAAAGTAAGGAAAAGCAGAATACAGAAGCTTGCGATATGGGCGCGAACCCTTTGCATGAATTAATTAGGCAACTGATTGCAACTGATTGGTCATTACCCGCAATTCATCGCGGTTGAGGGCGTTTTCAGAGCGAACGATCAGCGATAAAAAGTAAATAAAATTCTCCTCCGGAGATTCAATTTCTTCAGCCAAATCAATGTCAAAAGCCTCGTTGGACTCAACGTGCTGCCAAGCCAAACGCAAAGCGCGTGTTACCAAGGGGTCGTTTTCTTTCAACGCATGCTCGCGAGCTGCTTGCAAAGGGCTGATGATTTTGTCGGCATTGATACCGCTTTTCTCTACGCTTTCGATGACGCTGTTGATGAGTTCGTTGGCTTCTGTGGTACGCATAACTAGATAAAATGCAAAGATAACGATTTTTTGGATTATTTGGGAGAGAACCGCGTGGCGATAAATACACCGGTCATAATCATCACCATGAGCAGCGCTTTACTCGCGGTAAGGATGTCGGTTCCCAACAACATGGCGATTACTGTGGCCAACACAGGTTGAAGGTATATATAGAGTCCCGCCAGTGTAGGTCCGGCCTTTTTTACCGCATAGGAATTCAGTAGGTAAACCAAGAAGCTAGTGAAGAAAAGGATGTATACGACTTTGGCGCTGATACTTGGCGTGAATGTCTCGAAATTGGTATGGTACAGGGCCCATCCCCCAACGGGTAGCATGTATAATGTGCCAAATGTAAAGGTGACTTTGTTGATGGTAATGGGTTTGTAGATATGCGCAATTTTTTTCACCCGTACCAAATAAATCGCATAGAAAAGGGCATTGATTGCCACAAAAAGATCGCCCTTGAGGGTTTCGTTATTAAAGTGGGCACCTTTTCCCACCATGAGCCAGATGCTTGCCGCAGCAGCGATGATCGTACCAATTAAAAACCAAAGATGGGGTTTTGCCTTGAGGCGAATGTGGTCGAATATGCCTACAAACAGGGGTGTAACCAACATCAAAATTGCCCCATTGATGGGATGTGTGAGGGCCAATCCATGAAAGAACAAGTACATGTTGGCAGACGTACCGAAGAATCCACAGATTGCAAATTCCCAGCCGTGTTGCTTCCATTGGATGGGCTCGCGCGGAACGGTCATCGAAAAGAGAAAGAACAATGAGGTTGCCGTGATGACCCGCAGCATGACAAATGCTTCAGGCGTCAGAAAATTGGGCATGATTTGGCCGGCCCACGAAAACAAAATGGCGTAAAGCAGGGAAACGAAGAAGAGCGCTACGTGTACCCTCATCCCTTCCAACCTTTGGCTTTCTTGATGTTCTCGTATGCTTGCTGAACCTTGATGAACTTGGCTTCGGCTGCCTTTATTTCTGATTGGTCTAAGCCTTGGAGTCGGTCTGGATGAAACCGCATCACCATTTTTCGATAGGCTTTTTTGGCTTCTTCCTCTGTGGCCGAGGTGGAAATCTCCAAAATTTGGTAATCAGAATCGGGAGAGCTTACAAACATCGCCCTGATAGAAAGGTAATCGGGCGTACTAATACCCAACTGGGTAGCAATTTGCTGTATGAGGTTGATCTCGGCGGCGGAAATTTCGCCATCGGCGCGGGAAATACGGAATAGGATGTGAACGAGTTCTAATCGCGGAGAATAACTCATGCGCATTCGGAGGTTTCTGCATACTTCGGCCAGGTTGTGCGACTCTTTCAAGTAATCGCGCAGTCTCAATAAGAGATTTTTGGCTTCGTATTCACCATAGGTGCGCACGAGCATCGCTTTTACCAACTCCAATTCGCTCTTGAGTACGGATCCATCGGCGTTCATGATGGCGGCAATCAAAATGAGCAGCGAATTCTTGAAATCTACCGGAGGGTATCGGTCGTGGTGACTTTGAAATCGGGTGCGTTGTTGGGCGTCTTGTTGATCTTCGTCTTTGGGGCCGTTTACATAATCAATGTACATGCCCACGAGAAAGCCAATGACGGCGCCGGTAGGACCGGAGGAGACAAATCCGAGGATGGCAGCTGCGATGGAGAACTGGAATTTCACGGGGAATTAAGGCTGTAAGAAGTTCGACAGGGTTTTGAGTCGGTTGCGAAGCATGATTTCTTGAATGGTCCACAAGGTGGGCTCTTCGTTGGTTTTAGCCCAGAATAGGGTGGTTTCAACGGTTTTTGGTGTGCCATCGCGGGTTTCCATGGTATAGGTTTCGCCTTCCGTGACTGACATCGGGTATATGGCGATGGTTTTCTTGGGTTGGGTGGTGAATTCGTATTCGAAAATGGCCACGGGTGCCTGGGTGATGACCGATTTTACTTGGTTGCTTTTGCGGTTAATGGCGGCGGGTTCTCCGGCTTCACGGGCCATGGATTTCGAGAGCTCAAGGTATCCAGCGATGAGGCTTCGGTTGGCGGGGACGGGTTGTTGGTTATGGTTGAGCAGTTGAATTTGATTTTGTTTTTGGGTGATTTGGAACGATTGTTCGGGTGCAGCGGGGTAGGTGACTTTGAGCGATGTGATTTCTTGGCTATTTACATCTACCAGAAAGACCGATCGCCACAATTGGATATTGGTGTTGAAGTATGGGGTGAGGTAACCAATGAAACCGGGCACGGTAATTTCACAAGGACGTTCGGTACCGGGGTAGTACATATAAGTAGCATCTTGGGTTGGGGTTGCGAAGCCCACGAAGATTGTGTGTTGTTCAAGTTCGCCGTTAGAGAAAATGACTTTTGTGCCATTGAGGGTGATGTCTTTGATGACGTTTTCTTTCGCAGCATCGGGTACGGGACATTTCACTTGGAGCTTGGGCATCGCCCAGAAAAGCAATTGATTGATTGAGTTGGTGTCTGCCGGAAGGGTGTAGGACCCATCGCGCACAACCCATTTGTTGTCGACCTTTTCTAATGTGAGGTAAGGAAGTTTTGGATTATTGGGGCTGATGGTGATTTTATTGATTTGTTTGGGCGATTTTAGGGCAAAGAGATCGTGGGATATGGCGGTGGTTTGATTGAGATTACGCCAAAGAAGGAAGAGGATGGCGAAGGTAGACAGCAGGACCGCGAGTACGATTTTTGTTCGTTTTTGCATGAAGAGCAAAGGTATAACAGAATTTTGGATGGGTGAAAGGCTATTTCATGAGGGCGGGGTGGTTGTGTATTAGGAGAGTGGACACGAAAAATTATGTGTAAAAATTTCAAAGAGGGTTTGTCAATTCGCGAATTAATACTATTTTTGCAGTCCTTTTGTGAAAGTGACCACAAATTGATGTTCTTAACTTTAAAAGCCACCATAGCTCAGCTGGTAGAGCAACTGACTTGTAATCAGTAGGTCGTTGGTTCGATCCCGACTGGTGGCTCCAGGTATAAAAGTGCACCTTTAAAGTAGCGGGAGACCGTTAATTTTACTGGGGGCATCGCATAGCGGCAATTGCGGCGGACTGTAAATCCGCTCCTTCGGGTTCAGTGGTTCGAGTCCACTTGCCCCCACTACACTTTTATACCGAAAATGCGGGAGTAGCTCAGTTGGTAGAGCGACAGCCTTCCAAGCTGTAGGTCGCGAGTTCGAGCCTCGTCTCCCGCTCGCATCAAAACAAGGGTTCGCCTTTGTGGGGATTAGCCGATGTAGCTCAGGGGTAGAGCGTTTCCTTGGTAAGGAAAAGGTCAGGGGTTCAATTCCCCTCATTGGCTCAAACAACAAAACAACACAAAACAAACAACTATGGCAAAAGAAACATTTGACCGTTCCAAGCCGCACTTGAACATTGGTACCATTGGTCACGTTGACCACGGTAAGACCACTTTGACTGCGGCCATCACCACTGTACTGGCCAATGCTGGTCTTTCTGAAATGCGTTCATTCGAGTCAATCGACTCTGCTCCTGAGGAGAAAGAGCGCGGTATTACAATTAACACGGCTCACGTTGAGTATTCAACTGCTGCGCGTCACTATGCTCACGTTGACTGTCCAGGTCACGCCGACTATGTAAAGAACATGGTAACGGGTGCTGCGCAGATGGATGGTGCGATTTTGGTGGTAGCGTCAACAGATGGTCCAATGCCACAGACTCGCGAACATATCTTGTTGGCACGTCAGGTTGGTGTACCTCGTTTGGTGGTTTTCATGAACAAGGTAGACATGGTAGACGATCCAGAAATGTTGGATTTGGTTGAAATGGAAATGCGTGAATTGTTGGAATTCTACGAATTCTCAGCTGACACCCCAATCATCCGTGGATCTGCTTTGGGTGGATTGAACGGAGATGCTAAGTGGGTAGGTACCATCATGGATTTGATGAATGCCGTTGACGAGTGGATTCCAGTTCCTCCCCGTTTGGTTGATCAACCTTTCTTGATGCCTGTAGAGGATGTATTCTCGATCACTGGTCGTGGTACTGTTGCTACTGGTCGTATCGAGCGTGGTGTAATCAACGTTCAAGATGCTGTAGAAATCATCGGATTTGGTTCACACATGACTTCAACTTGTACCGGAGTAGAAATGTTCCGTAAGTTGTTGGATCGTGGTGAGGCAGGTGACAACGCTGGTATCTTGTTGCGTGGTATCGACAAGAACGATATCCGTCGTGGTATGGTAATTTGCGCACCTAAGTCAGTAACTCCTCACAAGAAGTTCAAGGCTGAGGTATACGTATTGAGCAAAGAAGAAGGTGGACGTCATACTCCATTCTTTAACAAATACCGTCCTCAGTTCTATTTCCGTACTACAGACGTAACAGGTGAAATTTCTTTGCCTGCTGGTACAGAAATGATCATGCCTGGTGACAACGTTTCTATCACAGTTGAGTTGATTCAACCCATCGCGATGGAAAAGAACTTGCGTTTCGCTATCCGTGAGGGTGGTAGAACTGTAGGTGCTGGTCAGGTAACTGAGATCATCGAGTAATAGAACATCGAAAGATATAGAGGGAGTATTGCAAAATGCTCCCTTTTATACGGGCATAGTTCAATGGTAGAATAGAGGTCTCCAAAACCTTTGATCAGGGTTCGAATCCTTGTGCCCGTGCTAATAAAAGCGCAATGTTTGGAAGAATAAACAATTACTTCCGTGAGACTAGAGACGAGTTGGTAAACAAAGTCAGCTGGCCTACATGGGAAGAACTGAGGGAGAGCACATGGATTGTGTTGGTCGCCTCTTTATTATTTGCCCTAGTAATATGGGCGCTTGATTCTGTATTGGGTGTTAGTTTAACCCAATTCTATAAATTATTCAAATAATCATGACTAACGCAGAAGACAGACACAAGTGGTACGTAGTTCGTGCGATTACCGGACAGGAAAAGAAGGTAAAGCACAGCATTACGGTGGAGCTAGAGCGCGACCGTAAAAGTGACTTTGTGCTTGAAATTCTGATACCTACCGAGAAGGTGTATTTGATAAAGAACGGAAAAAAAGCCATCAAGGAGCGCAATGCGTTTCCTGGGTATATTTTGATTCACGCCGACTTATCAGATCCTGAAATTATGCCGTTGATAAAAAGTGTCACTGGTGTGGTTGGTTTCTTGGGATCCAAAGATCAGCCCGTACCCTTACGTCCAAATGAGTTGAGTCGCATTTTGGGCACAGCCGATAATTTGTCTGACAATGAAGTGTCTGATGAGGAACATTTCATGGTTGGTGAATCGGTGAAGGTAGTGGATGGTCCATTCAATGATTTCGATGGTGTCATCGAAGAAGTAAACGAAGAAAAGCGCAAGCTCAAGGTTATGGTGAAGATTTTTGGTCGCCGTACCCCCCTTGAGTTAAATTATAACCAAATACAAAAATTGTAACAGTAACAATGGCAAAAGAAATAACAGGTTTCGTCAAGCTCCAGGTAAAAGGTGGTCAAGCCAATCCAGCGCCTCCAATCGGTCCAGCGTTGGGTTCAAAAGGTTTGAACATCATGGATTTTTGCAAACAATTCAATGCGCGTACTCAAGACAAAATGGGTAAGGTGTTGCCGGTGGTGATTTCCGTTTATTCGGACAAATCCTTCGACTTTATCATCAAAACCCCACCAGTTGCGACGCAGTTGTTGGAAGCTACCAAGCTCCAAAAAGGATCAGCTGAACCAAACCGTAAGAAGGTTGGTTCTGTATCTTGGGATGTGGTTCAGACCATCGCTCAAGAAAAAATGCCTGATTTGAACTGCTTTACAGTTGAGTCTGCCATGAAATTGGTTGCAGGAACTGCCCGCAGTATGGGTATCACAGTAACAGGGGATGCCCCATTTTAAAAATTTGAATTATGAAAGTTGGTAAAAAAAGAAAAGAAGCGGAAGCGAAATACGACAACACCAAGTCGTATACTTTGCTTGAGGCGTGCAACATCCTCAAGCAGATTTCAACCACCAAATTCGACGCATCGGTAGACATCGATGTACGTTTGGGTGTGGATCCCCGCCAAGCGAACCAAATGGTTCGTGGTGTGGCTTCATTGCCCCATGGTTTGGGTAAGGTGGTGCGCACTTTGGTGCTTTGTACTCCAGACAAAGAGGAAGAAGCCAAAGCAGCGGGTGCAGATCACGTTGGTCTGGACGATTATATTGAAAAGATTGCAGGCGGTTGGACCGATATCGACATCATCATTGCCGTACCAAGTGTAATGGCTAAGTTAGGTCGTTTGGGTAAAATCTTGGGTCCACGCAACTTGATGCCAAACCCAAAGAGTGGTACAGTTACCATGGAAGTTGGTAAGGCAGTTACCGAAGTGAAGGCTGGTAAGATTGATTTCAAAGTTGACAAGACTGGTATCATCCACACTTCAGTAGGTAAAGTTTCATTTGAAGCAGATAAATTAAGCGAGAACGCATTGGAATTGGTTCAGGTATTGCACCGTTTGAAGCCCAGCGCAGCGAAAGGTACTTACTTCCGCAGCATCTTCATGAGCAGCACCATGAGTCCTAGTGTGTCTATCGATGTTAAATCAATCCCAGGAATATAAGCGATGAACAAGGCAGATAAATTGACGGTAGTAGCCGAATTAACGGAAACGTTTAAAGCAAACAATTTCGTTTACTTGGCAGACACCACAGGATTGAGCGCAAACAACACAAATAAGTTGCGTCGTTTGTTGTTCGAGCGTGGCGTTGAAATGCGCATGGTTAAGAATACCTTGTTGCGCATCGCTATGGAAGACAGTGGAAAGGATTTTGGTGCATTGAAAGATGCATTGAAAGGAACCACTTGCGTATTGACTTCTGTATCACAAAGAACACCTGCGGAATCTATCAAAGATTTCCGTGGTGCAACACAGAGTGTTGTGTTGAAGGGTGCATGGATCGATAACGCTGTATTCTTAGGAGATGACCAATTGGCGACGTTGGTGAAGTTGAAGACCAAAGAAGATCTTATTGGCGAAATCATTGGATTGTTGCAATCACCCATCAAGAATGTTATTGGTGGTTTGCAAGCCAGTGGACCACAAAAAATTGGCGGCTTGATCAAGGCGCTTGAAGAACGTAATTAATCAATAAAAAAAACACTTAAATTAAATAACAATGGTAGATTTAAAAGAATTCGCGAACCAGTTGGTAAACCTTACTGTAAAAGAGGTTAACGAGCTTGCTCAAATTTTGAAAGAAGAGCACGGCATCGAGCCAGCAGCTGCTGCTGTAGCTGTTGCTGCTCCTGCTGCTGGTGGTGACGCTGGTGCGGCTGCTGCTGAACAAACAGAATTTGACGTAATCTTGGTAAGTGCAGGTGATGCCAAATTGCAGATCGTTAAGATCGTGAAAGATTTGACTGGCTTGGGCTTGAAAGAGGCTAAAGACTTAGTAGACGGTGCTCCTAAGGCTGTAAAAGAGAAAGTTTCTAAAGCAGAAGCAGAAGACTTGGCAGCTAAATTGAAAGAGGGCGGCGCTACAGTTGAAATTAAGTAAGCACTAATCCAATGTACCCTAAGGCCCCGGAAATTCCGTGGGCCTTTTGGGCGTTTTAAGACGAACACCACTGTCAAACCTAAAAAAACCAACAAAAATTGAGCACCATACAAAACAAAAGGATCTCATTTGGCAAAGTAAAACATGCCATTGATTATCCCGATTTTCTGGACGTACAACTCCAATCTTTCCAAGAGTTTTTCCAGTTAGACACCCCCGCTGACAAGCGCGAAGGAGAAGGTTTGTTTGAAGTTTTCCGTGAGAACTTCCCCATTACAGACACAAGGAACATCTTCGTTTTGGAATTCCTCGACTATTTCGTGGATCCCCCAAGATACGTGATCAACGAGTGTATTGAACGTGGACTTACCTATGCTGTGCCTTTGAAGGCGAAGTTGAAACTGAGTTGTAACGATCCCGAGCACGAAGATTTTCAAACCATTGTTCAAGACGTGTATTTGGGAACAATCCCATACATGACACCGAATGGTACATTCATCATCAATGGTGCTGAACGTGTTATTGTGAGCCAGTTGCACCGTTCACCCGGTGTATTCTTTGGTCAGAGCGTTCACAGCAACGGTACTAAGTTGTATTCTGCCCGTGTAATTCCATTCAAAGGTTCTTGGATTGAATTCGCTACAGACGTAAACGCGGTAATGTATGCCTACATTGATCGTAAGAAGAAGTTTCCAGTAACCACATTGCTTCGTGCAATTGGTTTTGAAAGTGATAAAGACATTTTGGACATCTTCGGATTGAGCGAAGAAGTGAAAGTGTCAAAAGCAGGTTTGAAGCGTGTGATCGGTCGCAAATTGGCCGCGCGTGTTTTGCGTACCTGGATTGAAGATTTTGTGGATGAAGACACCGGTGAGGTGGTAAGCATCGAACGCAACGAGGTAATTCTTGAGCGCGATACTGTGTTGGCAGAGGAGCATATTGATGTTATCGTTGAAGCGGGAGTGAAATCCATCATCTTAAATGCCGAAAGTGAAAATGGCATTAGCTACGATGTGATTTATAACACATTGCAGAAAGATACCTCCAACAACGGAAAAGAGGCGTTGGAAGTAATCTATCGTCAATTGAGAAACGCAGATCCACCAGATGAAGAAACAGCCCGTGGAATCATCGAGCGTTTGTTCTTCTCAGACAAGCGTTATGATTTGGGTGAGGTAGGTCGTTACCGTATCAATAAAAAGTTGGAAATCGACACCCCGATGGAGGTGCGCGTATTGACAAAAGAAGACATTATCAGCATTATCAAGTATTTGATTGAATTGTACAACGGTTCTGAAATTCTTGATGATATTGACCACTTGAGTAACCGTCGTGTTCGTACCGTAGGTGAACAGTTGTATGCCCAATTCGGTGTTGGATTGGCTCGTATGGCTCGTACCATCCGCGAAAAAATGAACATCCGCGACAACGAAGTATTTACCCCACAAGATCTGGTGAATGCCCGTACGCTGTCAAGTGTAATTAACTCCTTCTTCGGAACAAACCAGCTGAGTCAGTTCTTGGATCAAATTAACCCATTGGCAGAAATTACGCACAAACGTCGTTTGAGCGCACTTGGTCCGGGTGGTTTGAGTCGTGAACGTGCCGGTTTTGAGGTTCGTGACGTGCATTATACGCACTACGGTCGTTTGTGTACCATCGAAACGCCAGAAGGACCAAACATCGGTTTGATTTCTTCTTTGTGTGTACATGCAAAGATTAATGGAATGGGCTTCTTGGAAACTCCTTATCGTAAGGTAGTCAACGGGAAGGTAGAAAGTGGTATCGTGTATCTTTCTGCAGAGGAAGAGGATGGTAAAACAATCGCCCAGGCCAATGCCGAGTTGGACGAAAAAGGTAACTTTATGACTACGTTGGTGAAGAGCCGTAAGGAAGGTGACTTCCCGTTGGTGAATCCAGCGCAGCTCGAATATATGGACGTTGCGCCAAACCAAATCGTATCGATTGCCGCTTCATTGATTCCTTTCTTGGAGCATGATGATGCAAACCGTGCGTTGATGGGATCTAACATGCAGCGTCAGGCCGTTCCATTGTTGCGTCCTGAAGCACCGATTGTTGGTACTGGTTTGGAAGAAAAAGTAGCGAGAGATTCTCGCTCCTTGATTAATTCTGAAGGCAATGGTGAAGTGGTTTATGTAGATGCACGCGAAATTCGCATTCGTTATGATCACAATGATTTTGATGATTTGGTAAGCTTTACCGGTGATACAAAAACCTACAACTTAATCAAGTTCCGTAGAACCAACCAAAACTCTTGTATCAACTTGCGTCCTATCGTTTGCAAGGGCGATCGAGTAACCAAAGGTCAAGTGTTGTGCGAAGGTTATGCGACCCAAGGCGGCGAATTGGCATTGGGAAGAAACTTGCGCGTGGCTTACATGCCATGGCAGGGTTATAACTTTGAGGATGCGATAGTAATTTCAGAAAAAGTGGTAAAAGATGATTGGTATACAACCGTTTACATCACTGAATTTGAATTGGAAGTTCGCGACACCAAACGCGGTGAAGAAGAATTGACCAATGATATCCCGAATGTGAGTGAAGAAATGACCCGCAATTTGGATGAAAATGGTTTGATCCGTGTGGGTGCTGAGGTGAAGGAAGGTGATATTTTGATCGGTAAAATCACTCCAAAAGGAGAGACTGAGCCATCACCTGAAGAGAAGTTGTTGCGTGCCATCTTTGGTGACAAAGCGGGTGACGTTAAAGATGCTTCTTTGAAGGCCTCTCCAGGTGCTCAAGGTGTCGTTATCGACAAGAAATTGTTCTCTAAGAGCAAGAAGGATAAAGGTACTCGTACTGGTGATAAGACGCGTTTGTCTAAGATGGACGAAGATCATCGCAAGGATTTGGGTCAATTGAAAGACGAATTGGTCAAGAAATTGTTCCAATTGGTTGGTGGTAAAACGTCACAAGGGGTTTACAACATGTACAGTGAGGAGTTGATTCCGAAAGGTACTAAGTTTACCCAAAAGAACTTGTTGAGCATTGATTACAGCAATGTGAATTACCACAATTGGACAAGCGATGCTGACAAGAACGAATTTGTGGTGCGTTGTTTGACAAACTATATCAACGTTCACAACGAAAAAGTAACCAACTACAAGCGTGATCATTACTCAATCAGTGTGGGTGATGAGTTGCCTACCGGTATTTTGCAATTGGCAAAAGTATACGTAGCCAACAAGCGTAAGTTGAAAGTGGGTGATAAGATGGCGGGTCGTCACGGAAATAAGGGTATTGTTGCCCGTATTGTTCGTGAAGAAGATATGCCGTTCTTGGATGATGGAACGCCGATGGATATTGTATTGAATCCTTTGGGTGTACCTTCTCGTATGAACTTGGGACAGATTTACGAAACAGTATTGGCTTGGGCCGGTAAAGAAATGGGCGTAAGATTTGCAACCCCAATTTTCGACGGTGCAACCATGGCTGAGATCGATGAGGTGACCGAAAAAGCAGGTATTCCAAAGAATGGTTTGGTTTATTTGAACGACGGTTTATCGGGTGTGAAATTTGATCAACCCACCACGGTAGGTATCAGCTATATGTTGAAACTTGGCCACATGGTGGATGATAAGATGCACGCACGTTCAATCGGACCATACTCGCTCATTACCCAACAACCTTTGGGTGGTAAGGCGCAGTTTGGTGGTCAGCGTTTCGGTGAGATGGAAGTTTGGGCTTTGGAAGCATTTGGTGCTGCCAATATCCTGCGTGAAATCTTAACTGTTAAGTCGGATGACATAACAGGTCGCGCCAAGGCTTATGAGGCCATCGTTAAAGGTGACAACATCACCAATATCGGTACCCCAGAGTCGTTCAACGTATTGCTCCACGAGCTCCGTGGTTTGGGCTTGGAAGTAACATTTATGGATTAATTCCCAGAAATCAATCATGCAACTTCAAAAGAAAACACAAAAACAAGGGAGTAACTTCAGCAAGATTCGTATCTCGCTCGCGTCTCCTGAAAACATACTACGTCGCAGTTTCGGTGAGGTAACCAAGCCTGAAACGATCAATTACCGCAGTTACAAGCCCGAAATGGGCGGTTTGTTCTGCGAACGCATCTTCGGTCCAATCAAGGATTACGAATGTCATTGCGGAAAATACAAGCGCATCCGTTACAAAGGCATCGTTTGTGATCGTTGTGGTGTAGAGGTTACTGAGAAAAAAGTACGTCGTGAGCGTATGGGACACATTAATTTGGTGGTTCCTGTAGCACACATTTGGTACTTCCGTTCATTGCCAAACAAAATTGGTTACTTGTTGGGTATCCCAACCAAGAAACTGGATATGGTTATTTACTATGAGCGCTACGTGGTTGTACAAACCGGTGCAGCGAGCAATGTAAATTACTTGGATTTGTTGACTGAAGAGGAATACCTCGACATTTTGGATTCTTTGCCAAAAGAAAACCAGATGTTGGAGAATTCTGATCCCAACAAATTTGTAGCCATGATGGGTGCTGAGGCCCTCGAAGAATTGTTGAAGCGTGTTAATTTGGACACCTTGAGCTACGATTTGAGAAACCAAGCAGCCACTGAGACTTCACAACAGCGTAAGCAAGAAGCGTTGAAGCGTTTGAAAGTGATCGAAAGCTTCCGCGGTGCTCAGTTGACTGGTGAAAACCGCCCTGAGTGGATGATTATGAAGATGTTGCCCGTGATCCCACCTGAATTGCGCCCTCTGGTGCCATTGGAAGGCGGTCGATTTGCAACCTCTGATTTGAACGATTTGTATCGTCGCGTAATCATTCGTAACAACCGTTTGAAGCGTTTGGTTGAAATCAAAGCCCCTGAAGTGATTTTGCGTAACGAAAAGCGCATGTTGCAAGAGGCTGTAGATTCTTTGTTGGATAACACCCGTCGTGCAAGTGCTGTTAAGAGCGAAGGCAATCGTCCGTTGAAATCTTTGAGCGATATGCTTAAGGGTAAGCAAGGTCGTTTCCGTCAGAACTTGTTGGGTAAGCGTGTGGATTATTCTGGTCGTTCTGTAATCGTGGTAGGACCTACACTCAAATTGAACGAGTGTGGTTTGCCAAAGAACATGGCGGCGGAATTATTCAAACCGTTTATCATTCGTAAATTGATTGAAAGGGGTATCGTAAAAACCGTAAAAACTGCGAAGAAAATCGTAGAGAAAAAAGATCCGGTGATTTGGGATATCTTGGAAAACATATTGAGAGGACATCCTGTGTTGTTGAACCGTGCTCCTACGTTGCACAGATTGGGTATCCAAGCCTTCCAGCCTAAGTTGGTAGAAGGCAAGGCGATTCAGTTGCACCCGTTGGTTTGTGCTGGTTTTAACGCGGATTTCGATGGTGACCAAATGGCGGTTCACGTGCCTTTGGGCAACGCAGCAGTTGCGGAAGCGCAGTTGTTGATGTTGGCATCGCACAACATTTTGAACCCTGCAAACGGTGCACCGATAACAGTACCATCTCAGGATATGATCTTGGGTCTGTACTATATCACCAAAGAGCGTAAATCAACCCCTGAGCATCCAGTAAAAGGAGAAGGTCTTTCTTTCTACGGTGCTGAGGAAGCAATTATCGCATACAACGAAGGACGTGCAGAGCTTCACTCAAAAGTGAAGTGTAAGGCCACCGTGTTGGAGAATGGCGAATTGGTAGAGAAAATCATTGATACCACCATCGGTCGTATCATTTTCAACCAAGTTGTTCCCCGCGAGGTTGGTTACATCAACGAATTGTTGAAGAAAAAGAACTTGCGTGATATTATCACCAACATCATCCGTTTGAGCGGTGTGGCGAAAGCTGCGGAATTCTTGGATAATATCAAGAACCTCGGTTTCCACTACGCATTCAAAGGTGGATTGAGCTTCAACTTGAGTTATGTGAAAATTCCAGTTGAAAAAGAGCAATTGGTGAGTAAGGCGATGGAAGAAGTATTGGAAATTCAATCGAATGCCGATATGGGTTTCATTACCAACAACGAGCGTTACAACCAGGTAATTGATTTGTGGACCCGTGTTAACAATCAGTTGGCGCGTGTGTTGATCAACGATTTGCAAAACGAAGACCAAGGATTCAACCCTATCTATATGATGTTGGATTCTGGTGCCCGTGGTTCTAAAGAGCAGATTCGTCAGCTCGGCGGTATGCGTGGTTTGATGGCTAAGCCCCAAAAGAACACAGGTGGATCTGGTGGAGATACCATTGAGAACCCGATTATTTCAAACTTCAAAGAAGGTTTGAACGTATTGGAATACTTCGTATCTACACACGGTGCGCGTAAAGGTTTGGCGGATACGGCGTTGAAAACTGCGGATGCGGGTTACTTGACCCGTCGTTTGCATGACGTAGCCCAGGATGTTGTAATTACTGAGCCAGATTGTGGTACTCTTCGTGGTATTGCGATGACGGCTTTGATGAACAACGACGAAATCACTGAGCCATTGTACGAGCGTATCTTGGGTAGAACTGCCCTTGACGATGTATACCATCCAACAACAGGTGCATTGATTGTTGCGGGTGGACAAGAATTGACAGAAGAAATTTCTACTGCCATTGAAGAGGCAGGAATTGAAGAATTGGAAATCCGTTCGGTATTGACTTGCGAAACGTTGAGTGGTGTTTGTGCCGCTTGTTATGGTCGTAACTTGTCTACCGGAAGAATGGTTCAAGCGGGTGAGGCTGTAGGTGTAATCGCTGCACAGTCTATCGGTGAGCCTGGAACTCAGTTGACGTTGCGTACATTCCACACGGGTGGTGCGGCGTTGAACATTGCGGCGGAAAATACCTTGACCACCAAATACGATGGTGTCATCAGTTTTGATGGTATGCGTACGGTGACCAAGTTTGAAACCGACGAAAATGGTGAGGCCAAGAATTCAGAAATCGTATTGGGACGTTCTGGTGAGGTTCGCGTATTGGATCCAAAGACCAAAACCGTCATCACCACTTACAACATTCCTTACGGTGCCGTATTGATGGTCAAAGAAGGTCAAAAAGCAAAGAAAGGCGATGTGATGTGCACATGGGATCCTTTCAACACGTTGATCGTTTCTGATATTGATGGTAAAGTTTCTTATGAAAACATCATCGAAGGCGTAAACATGCGCGAAGAAGGTGATGAGCAAACGGGTTTGTCAGAATTGGTGATCGTGGAGAGCCGTGATAAAACCAAGGTTCCTCAGTTCCGTGTAGAAGGAAGCGATGATGTGGTGAAGATTTTCAACATGCCTATGGGTGCCATCTTGGTAGCCAAAAACGGAAATTCCGTGAAAGGTGGAGATGTGTTGGCGAAAATCCCGCGTTCAGCGACCCGTACACGAGATATTACAGGTGGTCTTCCACGTGTAACTGAATTGTTCGAAGCACGTAATCCATCTAACCCTGCAGTTGTTGCAGAAATTGATGGTGTGGTAACCTATGGTGTGTCTAAGCGTGGTAATCAGGAAATTATCATAACTTCAAAAGATGAAGAAGTGAAACATTACCAGGTGCCTTTGTCTAAACACATTTTGGTGCACGATGGTGATTACGTGAGAGCGGGTCAACCATTGAGCGATGGTGCCATTACGCCTCAGGATATCTTGCGTATTGAAGGTCCAGCCTCTGTACAACGCTACGTATTGAATGGTATTCAAGAAGTTTATCGTTTGCAGGGTGTAACCATCAACGACAAGCACATTGAGGTGATCGTTCGTCAGATGATGCAGAAAATGGAAATCGTGGATCCAGGAGATACACGTTTCTTGGAAGGTGAAATCGCTGATCGTTTTACTTTGCGTTTGGAGAATGACAATATTTACGACAAGAAGTTTGTAACCAACGCGGGTGATTCAACGAGCATGCATGCTGGTCAGATTGTGAGTTTGAAAGACTTGCGTCAAGAGAACAGCACTTTGCGTCGTCAGGATATGGCGTTGGTTGAATACCGTGATGCAGTGGCAGCAACAGCTACACCTGTATTGCAAGGTATTACCAGAGCATCTTTGGGTACACAGAGCTTCATGAGTGCTGCGTCATTCCAGGAAACCACCAAGGTTTTGAATGAAGCCGCTATCTCAGGTAAGATCGACGAACTGAAAGGTTTGAAAGAAAACGTAATTGTAGGTCATTTGATTCCTGCTGGTACTGGATTGAGAAGATTCCAGGAAGTCATCACAGGTTCGAAAGAAGAATACGAGCGTTTATTGGCAACCAAATACGAAGAAGAGGAAGAAACTTCAGTAGAAGCATAATCCCTAAAGAAAGAATCATTGAAACGGGCGGCCAATAGGCCGCCCGTTTTGTTTTAAAGCCCCAAACACATACGCCTGGGCCTTTCAATCCTCAGGCGAAAACGTACATTACACTGCGCCTTGGACAAAAGCACAGATGTGACAATCAAAAAAAAAACGGAATTAATCCCTAATCTGGGTTTCGTAAAGATGGGCGTAATGGCCTCCGGCCGACATCAACTGTTGGTGATTTCCGCGTTCAATGACCGTGCCTTTATCCAAGACCAAAATCTCATCGGCTTTGGCAATGGTGCTCAAACGGTGGGCGATTACAATCGCTGTACGCCCCTCTAACAATCGGTCGATCGCTTTTTGAATTAACTGCTCGGTCTCGGTGTCAATGGAACTTGTGGCCTCGTCCAACAAAATAATCCTTGGATCAAAAGCAAGCGCACGGATAAAACTGATGAGCTGACGTTGACCCAATGATAAGGTCATTCCGCGTTCCATCACATTGTAATCAAATCCACCGGGTAACTTTTCGATGAATTCATATGCCCCAATGGAACGAGCCGCGTTAATCATTTTTTCAATATCGATTTCTGGATGGTGTAAACGAATATTGTCTTTCACACTGCCGCTGAATAAAAATACGTCCTGTAATACGAGTGCAATCTGCTGTCGTACCGATGTGATATTTAAGTCCTTGATATTCAACCCGTCAAGTAATATATCGCCTTGCTGGTGTTGATACAGTTGGTTGACCAACGCGGCAATGGTTGTTTTGCCTGACCCTGTAGCTCCGACTATGGCCATCGTTTTACCTTGACTCAAATCGAAAGAAATGCCTTTTAGTACCCAATCATTTTGCTGATAGGCGAACCAAACATCGTTGAATGTAACGCCCCCTTGAAGCACGGGTGCCAAATTTTCAGATGTGGCTTCAATGTTGTCGGTGTCGTCGATGAGTTTGAATATTCGGTCTGCCGCAACAATGCCCATTTGTATGTTATTGAATCGGTCTGCAATCGCTCGAACAGGTCTGAAGAACAAGTTGATGAACATGATGAATGCGGTGAGTTCACCAAATTCAATGCTCCCCTGCACCAATGCACCACTGCCATACCAGACAATCAAGGCAAAACTACAAGCTACCAAAACCTCTACAATGGGAAAGAAAATGGCATAATAGTATATGCTGCGGATGTTGGCGTCCCGGTGTGCTTGGTTGATCTGGTCGAACCGACGCATTTCTTCTTTTTCGCGGTTAAACAATTGCACCATTTGCATCCCAGTGATTCGCTCTTGCAAGAAGGCATTTAGTTTTGCTACCTGATTTCTAACGTCTTGAAACGTATCTCTAATCCCTTTTCTGAAGCGATTGGCCGCAAACAAAAGCAATGGAACCACAGTTAGGGTGATTAGTGTAAGTTTTACGTCCATATAGAACATGCAGCCCAAAATCACCACGATTTGGATGAGATCGCCGGCAATTGTAATGACACCCGAGGAAAATAAGTCGGTAATGGTTTGAATATCAGAAATCGAGCGCGTTACAGCCGTTCCCACGGGCGTCTTGTCATAGAACGACAATTTCAATCGGGTCAGGTGGTCGTAAACATATTGTCTGAGTTTGAGAATGACCGATTGGGCGATGCTTTCAGAAAGATATGAGTTTGCAAAACCCAGGGCGGCTTGGAGTAATAACCAACCCAGTAGGATTAGGGCCCATTTTTCAAGCAAATGAAATTGCTTTGGGATGATCACCGAGTCGATGACCATTTTATACAGATAGGGCTGAAAAGCGGTGATTACGCTCTGGAAGATGGTCATGAAGATGGCCAAAATCATCCAATGTTGCTGGAACTTCGCCAACGACAAGATGCGTTTAAAGAGTGTCCATTGGGATGCAGATTTTTCAGCTTTGTTCGACTTCATGCAGAGGTGCGCAAAATTACGGTGAAACCGCCACGCTTGGGCATATATGACAATGATTTGATGGGTTTTTTATACAGCGGTTTGTAGTAAGGTGGTGCCCTTGGAATTGTGTAAAACTTTTGTTCGTTAATGATTTGTAAACCCTTGGTAGTGGTTCGTAATATTGCAGTATGGCTAAGCACATTGCGGTTGCAGGAAATATCGGAGCAGGAAAGACAACCCTGACGAATTTGCTGTCAAAACACTACGGTTGGGAGATGCAATTAGAGGACATGGACGACAATCCATATATCTCTGATTTCTATGAGGATATGCAGCGCTGGAGCTTCAACTTGCAGGTGTATTTTTTAACCACGCGTTGGAAGCACGTGCAAACCATCCGCGGAGGAAAGAATACGGTTATTCAGGATCGAACCATCTACGAGGATGCGCACATCTTTGCTCCGAACCTCCATGCGATGGGTTTGATGAGTACCCGCGATTTTGAAAATTACAAGCAATTGTTCGACGCCATCAGCAATCAGGTAGAACCCCCTGATTTGTTAATCTATTTGCGTGCTGGAATTCCGAAGTTGGTGCACCAGATTCAAATGCGCGGTAGGGATTATGAAGATGCCATTCGCCTTGATTATCTCAAAAGACTGAATGAGCGATATGAAGCATGGATTAGTAATTACAAAGGGAAGTTGTTGATTTTTAATGTGGATGACATTGATTTTCAAGAACGACCTGAGGATGCTGCCGAAATCATCCAAAAAGTAGAAAGCACGTTGAACGGATTGTTCTAATGCACTTTCAACAGCCAAATATGCTTTGGGGATTGTTGTTGCTAGCAATTCCGCTGTTGATTCACCTTTTTCAATTTCACCGAACCAAAACGATTTACTTTCCAGGGGTATTTCGCCTCACGCAGCGTTTGCAGCAAGCACGGCAACAAAAGCGTTTGCAACATTGGCTTGTTCTTGTATCTCGCATGTTGGGAATCGCCTGCATGGTGTTTGCGTTTGCTATGCCAAGCTGCAATGATCAACAAGCAGGCAATAAGGGGTATTCTCACGTAGTATTGCTCATGGATAATGGCTTTTCACTATCGGTGGAAAGTTCGGAGGGACAGATGTTGGAGCAAGCGAAGTCTCAGGCCTATGCCATTCTGCGCGATTTGCCCCCCGAAACCCAAGTAAAATTCATTTCTCAAACCCTTCAAACGGATGTTTGGATGTCGCCCAGTCAACTTTCAACGCTGTTGGATACACTCTCTGTTGGATCCCAACGATTTACAATGGCAGATTGGATTGACCGCGTGTTGATCATACAGCAAGAATCTGGCGTACGCAGTCTTGCCGCAATTTTGTTTAGCGATGTGCAAGCTGGATTTGTTCGCGGGTTGAGAAAGGTTCAATCTAACCCGAACATTGATTGGCGATTTGTGCAGTTTGACTTGAATGCCGCTGAAATTAAGGGTGGGAATTTGAGTTTGGATACGGCTTGGGTCGTTTCTCAATTTTCTGCTGATAATCAATCGGAGGGTTTGTTATTGAAGGCCAAAGTATCGCACAGAGGTGGAGATGTCAAAGAGGCCCAATTGCAATTGCTGGTGGATGGGAAAACCTTGTTCGCCCAAACGAAAGCCTTGGGTGCTGACGAAACCATAGAGTTTGAGGGTGCCGTAAGTGCTGTAGACATTGCAAAGCCGTTGGAATTGCGTTTGGGTGCCGACGGATTTGTGTACGATAACAACTTATTCCTACATCCAATCAAAACATGGCAAACCTCAGTGGGTGTTTTCGGGAGCGATAGGGCGCTGGATGCCTTGTTCTCGGCACAGCCGCTGCTGAAGAAGCGTGTAGTTTCGGTGGGCGATTTTACTGCGAAAGGAAATCCTTTAGATGGATTGGATGCATTGGTTTCAATAGGTGCAATCAAATTGCCTGTAAATGCCACCATCCAATTGAAACAAAAAGTGGAAGAGGGTCTCACGGTGTTACAGTTTGTTCCCGCTGCATCAGGGCTGCCCTGGGATATTATCGCACAGCGCGGATTGTCAGGAGCTTGGAAGAAAGCCGACCATCGTATGGCATTGGCAGGGTTGAATCATCCTGTTTTTCAGGGGGCTTTCGCCGAGCGTTTATCAGATAAAATACAACTACCCAATATTCAGTCGGCTTTTGATATTGAAGCCGCTGCTGATTTCGAAACCATTATTCAATTGGAAGGGGGACAGCCCCTATTGGTTTCACGCAACATCGAAAACGGTACCCAATGGTTGTGGCTCTCCGATCTGCAAAAAGGGAGTCAGCAGTTTTTAAACTCGAGTTGGTATTTACCCGTTGTTACGCAGTTGCTTGCCAGTAAATCGATCCAGGATAAGCCGCTATACGGGGTGTTGTTTTCCAAACAGTTGGTCTCGTTGCCAGCGCCCATGAAAACCGATGAGCGTGCAGCGCAATTGATAGGACAAGGCAGGACTTCGGTGGTGGAGTTACAGACGAATTCGGAGCGACATACTTCCATGTATGTGGGTGCTGAGCCCAGTATGCCCGGACATTATCAGTTAAAATCACCGTTAGAGAAAAATGCAGTTGGGATGTCGTTCAATTGGCCTCGTTCAGAGTCTAATTTGCAATCGGATCCCGATTGGAAAGCGAAGTTTGACCAGGTGGGTCTCTCATGGACTAGTAGCATGGGCGATGGAAAGTCACCTATTTTACAGAATGAACCCTTAAAGGTGCTTTGGCGCTTGTTTATATGGGGGGCTGCCTTTTTCTTCGCGGTAGAGGTGTTGCTTTTGTTCATGCAATCAAGAAAAAAATCAAAGGAAAATCAATAATATGAATCATACCACCCTGCTCCAAAACGTCAGATTATTCGATCCTCACAGCGATTTGCACAATCAGCGCGTGGAGATTTTGATCAAAGATGGAAAGATTGAAGCCATGGGCGAAGGATTGGGCATGGCGGCCACTGAATTGGTTGATGGTGAGGATGCTTATGTTTCAGTGGGATGGTTGGACGCTTTTGGACATTGTCCTGATCCCGGGGAACCCTGGAAAGAATCACTTACCTCTTATGCTGCGGCTGCGCAGCAAGGTGGATATACGCAGGCAGTGGCTTTGTGTGGAACATCGCCAAAGTCAGACAATGAATCTGTCATCGCCCAGGTGAAACAAGTAGGTACTGCTTTGCGGGCCGAGTTGTTGCCTTGGGGTTTGGGTAGCGTTCAGGGCGATGGAAAAGAAATGGCTGAGGTGTACGAAATGCATTTGGCGGGGGCTGTGGCCTTCACCGATGGAATTCATGGAAGTCCTTCTTTGGGTTTGCGCAGCAAATTGATGCAATATTGCCAATCATTGGGGTTGACTTATGCGCATTTCCCGTTTCAGAAAACGTTGGCACCCGATGGGAAGATGCACGAAGGTATGATTAATGCAACCCTGGGTTTTAAAGGAATACCTGCGGTCAGCGAAACAGTGGAACTGCTTGGAGACATTGAATTGGCCAAGCATTTGAATTGTGGGCTTACGATTTTGGGTGTGAGCGCTGCCGAAAGTGTAGAAATTATCCGTCAGGCCAAAGCCGATGGAGTGAAAATAGTTGCAAGTGTGCCTGTCATGAACCTGCTCTACACAGATGGCGCTTTGTCTGATTTTGATGAGAATTTAAAGGTTCTGCCACCATTGCGGAGTGAGGCCGATCGCAGGGCATTGTTATTGGGATTGTTGGATGGTACGCTTACGGCAGTCATAAGCAATCATCATCCGGAGGATATCGAATCGAAAAAAGTGGAGTTTGATTACGCGGCTTGGGGTGCTGCAACCTTGGGCTCAACCTTCAAGATGATGTGTAAGGCGTTTGAAAATGAAAGACCTGAGAATTGGGTGCCTTTGTTGTACGGGGGAAGTCGTTCGTTTTTGGGTATGCCTTCAGAAAGAATCGAAGTGGGTGCCTCGGCCGATTTGACTTTGTTCTATTTAGACGGGCCGATTGCTTTGGGCGACGAAAAACAGCAAACTCGGGCTTACAATGTGCCCCGGGTTGATATACCTTTGAAGGGAAGTGTTTTTGCGACGATACGCAAAGGTTGCTTAATGAAAAATCATGGTTGATCGAGTTAAATTGTTGTTGAATAGGGCCTCAGTATTTCATGGGCTCTTAGCGGGTGTGTTTATTTTTATGGCTAAGATTGTTGTGTATGTTACACAACATTGGGAATATCGCTTTTTGCCGGCATTTACTATTCTGTCGTTTTTGATTGTTTTGGCTGCCATGATTTTGGGCGGTTTGGGCGATAAACGTCAATTGGAAGGCAATCATTATACCTACAAAAGGGCCTTGATGAGCTGTTTTCGCGCCGTAATTTTTGCGGTGGTGATTGGCAGTTTGGCCGATAACGTGTTATATGGATTGATTGATGTTTCACTTGTGGAGCAGACAAAATCAATATTGATTGAGCAAATGCAAAGTGGATTGGGCCAAACCAAATGGGTATCGAACGAAGACATGGACAAATTGGTGAAGCAAATCCGAGAATCTGAAATGGGTACGATTTGGTCCTATCTTGGAGGTTTGCCCTCACTGGTCCTGGGGAATATGTTGTTTGGGTTGATCGTTGCTCGGTTCTTGCGCGTGAACAAAACGCAAGATTGGTTAAACGATTCTGAAGTGGTTTAATCGCCGATAAAATTTCAATGATGATTAAGGCCATAACCTCTGCGCAAAATCCTTGGTTAAAGGATGTGGTGTTGTTGCAAGAGAAGTCGAGATTTCGCAAACAAATGGGCCGGTTTACAGTGGAGGGATTGAATGAAATCCGCCTTGCATTGAAATCGGGCTTGCGGTTGATGGAGATTGCGATCAATCCCAAGAGGATGGACTGGGAATCGTTGAACGATGTATTGGCATTGACGGTGCTTCCTGTCGGGGTGCATCAATTGGAATTAAACGATGTGGCGTGGTCGAAGGTTGTGGTAAAGGAGAGCGGTCAAAATGCGCTAGCGGTATTTGAATTGCCTAAGGAAATGCCTGCGTGGGATCCCAAGGAGGGAGAGTTTTATTTGATGGTGGAGTCGGTGGAAAAGCCGGGTAATTTGGGTGCGTTGCTCCGTTCTGCGGATGCTGCGGGTGCCAATGGGGTGGTTTTGTGTGACGAAAGAATTGACGGGTTTCATCCCCAAGTGATTCGCAATAGCGTAGGCACAACATTTACTGTTCCCTTGTTTGTAATGACTTCCGCTCAGGCATGGGATACGATTCAGCACAATAAGGTTCGTTTGTATACAACTTTCATGGAGTCTTCTGTGAGTGTTTGGCAGTCGGATTTGACGGGTTGTGTGGCGATGCTTGTAGGGACGGAGCATCAGGGGGTTTCGGAATTTTGGCGCGACAAAGGGGAGAATATCAATATTCCCATGTTTGGATCTGTAGATAGTTTGAATGTGTCAGTGGCTGCATCTTTGTTGTTATACGAGGCGAAGCGACAGCGGGAAAGGCTGGGTTTGTGATGCGAAGCATACAAAAGATAGGGGTGTTGGGTGCAGGGAGAAGCGCTGGTTATCTCATTGAATATTTGGCTTCGTATTGCGCGGCGAGCAACCGCAGTTTACAGGTGTATGATTTACAGTTTGATCGCTTGAAGGCTTCTTTTCGGGTGTTGGATTCGGTAGCCTTGACGGTGGCAGAGTTGGGCGATGTAGCCGTGCTCGACGGGATTGTTGCTGAATTGGATTTGGTGGTGAGTGTATTGCCGCCGACGATGCACATGGCGGTAGCTAAGGCCTGTTTGCAGCATGGTTGTCATTTGTTCACCGCTTCTTACACATCTGATGAGATGCGTGCATTGGGCGAGGCGGCGGCAGCAAAGGGATTGTTGTTCATGAATGAATTGGGTTTGGATCCTGGCATTGACCATTTGAGTGCGAGTAGGTTGTTGGATGAAGCAAAGGATCAGGGATTGCGTGTGGATGGGTTTGAAAGTCACTGCGGGGGTTTGGTTGCGTTGGAGGATTGTGGCGATAACCCCTGGCAATATAAATTCACTTGGAATCCTACCAATGTGGTGTTGGCCGGTCAAGGGGGTACCTGTGTTTGGAAGGAGGATGGGGTAGAGCAACACTTGGAAGGAAGTGCAGTGTTTGCAAATGCAAGAAGTATAGAAGTACCCGGTTTGGGGCTCTTTGATGTATATCCCAATCGGAACAGTTTGACGTATGAGACATTGTATGGCCTTGAATCATCGCGCACACTGCTTCGGGGGACATTGCGTCGGAGAGGTTACTGCAAGGCATGGGCCCTTTTGGTGGCGCTGGGATTTACAGAACCTCTGCGAGTGGGCAATTGGGCAACAGTGAACGATTGGTTTATTGATCGTACAGGGTACGGCAATACGCATGATTGGTTTGCATCGCTTGAGTCTGATGATGAGACGATGGGTTTGGGTGAGTACGTGAAATTCTTGCGTTTAGACGAGGGGGCATTTGATTTGGTGGTTGCTGGTAAAACATCGGCCCAAATCTTGGAGGCGATTTTATTGGATCGATGGAAGTTGGGTGCGCTCGATAAAGACGAGGTGGTGATGGTTCATAAGTTTGATTTGGTGGATATTGATCATCAACGAAAACGTTGGTATTCGGTGTTGCAAGTAAAGGGTGAAGGGGGAGATCGCACGGCGATGGCTAAAACTGTAGGATTGCCCTTGGCGATGGGTGTGGAAACTTTTTTGGAAGGCATGGCGAGTGGCGTTGGAGCCGTTGTGCCGTTTGATAAATCATGGTATTCACCCATTCTTCGGAAGCTAGAGGGTCAAGGAATTGTATTCAAAGAGTACTTGGCATAAGTCAATTATCCACACAGCATCCATCGAAGGGGGTTTGGCGTTAATTTTGATATGAAAAGCCGTACTCCAACCCTATGAAAATGATTTCGATTTTTTTGCGTAATAAACCATTGATAGCCAGCGCATTGTTATGGGCAGCCGGCGCATCATTGAACCACTTGGTGGCCCAAACGAAACAGCCCGCCGCCAAGCAGTCAACCACGGTCAAGCCAGGTGGAGCTGGCAAGCCAGGAACCCCCGCAAATGGACCCGTTGGTAAAGGTGCCAATTCCGACAATAGGATACCGAAATCTGCTGTTACGGGTACGCCGGGTGATACGGCTTTGGTAGATTCTGCGGTGGTGGCGAATTTGCCTGTGATTTTGCACACGGATACCATTTTTGCATTGCAAGAAAAATTGATGGGGCATACCTCATCCACAGAATCCGCCGCAATATCACCCAACGGTAAGTGGGTTGCAACCGGGGGTTGGGATAGAAAGGTTTTATTGTATTCTTTGGATAGCAATGGCGTGTTCAAACTTGTCCAGACGTTTGCAGGCCACAATGGTGCGGTAACATGCTTGGCATTTGATGCACAAAGCACCATGTTGGCGAGTGGTTCTAAAGATTTTTCCTTGCGCGTGGTTGATTTGGCCACGGGTGCGTTGAAGTTTCAAACCATGGATCACAAAGATGCCATTACAGCGGTTGAATTTGATGCGTCTGGTAAGTTCGCCATGACATCGTCTGCAGATGGGACCATTCGATTGTATGATGTAGCAACGCCAACCAATAACCAGAAACCGCGTTTTTATACCTATGGAAAGCCAGTAAACGATTTGATTACGGCTCCAAATGGCAAAACGTTTTATATCGCCAATAATAGCAATAATGACGTGGAATCCATTGATTTTACAGGGAAAGTGTACCAGCGTTTTGCGGGAGTTCATATCATGCCAGTGAACTGCCTTGCAATCTCCAACAGCAAGCGCTTGTTGGTGACGGGGGGTAATGATAAGGTTGTTGTAATCTGGGACATCGCAACAGGTAAGCCTCTAAAAACATTGGTTGGACACGGTTGGAAGGTAAACTCAGTTAGTTTTTCACGCAATGATCAATATTTGGTTTCTACAGGAAACGATGGGGAAGTGCGTGTTTGGGATGCCAATACCGGCATTTGTGTATCGGTTCAAAAGAATTTGATTACTGCGGCTCGTGAAGCGGTGTTTACGCCCAATATGAAGCGAATGATTGTGGCAGGTAAAATGGTCGCTCAGGGAAGTACGTACGGAGCATTGGTTTATAGCACACCCCCAATTTGGCATATGGCAAAGCCCAAGCCTGTGAAGCCTGAACCTATTAAATCGGCTACGCCAGGTGGGAAGCCAACGCCAAAACCCGCTCCAAAGCGCTAACTTTGCATTATGTCTGATCAGAGCATTAACAGTGGTAAAGCCCCAGAACCAGTGGGTTTGTATCCCCATGCAAAACGGGTGGGAAATTTGTTGTTTTTGAGTGGGGTGGGTCCGAGAGAAAAGGGCACCAAGAAAATTCCCGGAGTGGAATTGAATGAAACCGGTGAAATTGTGAGCTACGATATCGAATTGCAGTGCAGAAGCGTTTTTCAGAACGTGCGTTGGATTTTGGAAGATGCGGGCAGTAGTTGGGATCGAATTGTAGATGTGACGGTATTTTTGACCAACATGAAAGATGATTTCCCCATTTATAATCGTTTGTGGGCTGAGTATTTCGGTGAAAATCCTCCATGCAGAACCACATTGGAGATCAATTGCTTGCCAACCCCGATCGGTATTGAGTTGAAGGTTCTGGCTACCATCGATTAATTGATCGCGCCATGATTGAATCGCAGCGTAAGCAGTTTTTGGATTACATCGCCAAAACAAAACGCATGTCGGTTCATACCGTTTCTGCCTACAGCGGAGACTTGTTTCAGTTTACAGATTTTTTGGCCACCCAGTACGTGACCGCTATAGTGGATTGCAAACCCATACATATTCGGGGTTTCATGGCAATGTTGCTGCAGAATGGCCTTACACCTCGTTCGGTTCACCGGAAGGTTTCCAGCGTGCGCGGTTGGTTTAAGTATTTGCGGAAGCAAGGCGAGTTGAAAATAGATCCGATGAGTAAGATCATCCTACCCAAAATGCCCAAGGTCTTGGTGAAAGACATACCGGCTGCGGATCTTCACAATCTATTTGCGCGCTTTCCATGGAACGAGGTGGAACATGGCGATCGTGACCGATTGCTGTTGTTGCTTTTATACACCACAGGGATGCGTTTGAGCGAGTTAATTGGGTTGAAGGTGGGTGATATTGATTTTCATCGCAATTCGCTGCGTGTGTTGGGTAAACGGAATAAAGAGCGCATCATTCCTATGCATCCTGAAATGGTGGATTGGTTGAAGGTTTATTTGGTGGGACATACCCATGTCCATTTGTTTGTTACTGACAAGGGTAAGCCGTTATACCCGGTGTACGTGTATCGATTGGTGAATCACTATTTGAAGTTGTTTTCACACGCCGCAAAGACGAGTCCGCACGTTTTGCGACACAGTTTTGCAACACACATGTTGAACAATGGCGCCAATTTATTGGCGATTAAAGACATTTTGGGCCATGCGAATTTGTCGGCCACCCAAGTGTATACCAAGAATTCTTTTGAGAAGTTAAAGCAGATTCACGCTTTGCATCCCCGGAAATAGGGTTGGGCGATGGGTTGCGAGTGAATGTCGGATAACAAAAAAAGCCACCCAAAGGGTGGCTTCAATATCTTTCAACTGGGTAGAATTATCCTTCTACGTCAGCGATTTGCATTTGCTGTTTGTAAGCCGCACGAATTTTCTGCATACGCTTGGTGATACAGGGCTTTTCGAAAGCTTGACGAGCGCGAAGTTCTTTTACAACACCAGTTTTTTCGAACTTCTTCTTGAACTTCTTCAAAGCTTTTTCGAGCGAATCGTTTTCTTTTACGTTAATTACAAGCATGTTAAATTTTATTTTGGGTCACAAAAATACGCTTTTCTTTTCAAATTGGCAAGAAATTTTAATCTTTCAAGATGTTTCTTGAAATCACCAATTTTTGAATTTCGCTGGTGCCTTCACCGATGGTGCAAAGTTTGCAATCGCGGTAGAATTTTTCAACGGGGAAGTCTTTTGTATATCCGTATCCACCAAAGATTTGCACAGCTTCATTGGCGCAATATACGCTCACCTCTGAGGCGTAATATTTTGCCATCGCACCTTCTTTGGTCATATTGAGTCCTTTGTTTTTGCGATCGGCGGCTTCCAATGTTAGTAACTCAGCGGCCTCGATCCGCGTAGCCATGTCGGCCAATTTGAAGGCTATTGCCTGAAATTGGGCGATGGGTTTGCCAAATTGTTCGCGTTCCTGGGCGTATTTCACGCTGGCCTCGAAAGCACCTTTGGCGATTCCCAACGAAAGGGCTGCAATCGAAATACGTCCGCCATCCAATACTTTCATGGCTTGGATGAAACCGTCGCCAACATTGCCAAGAATTTGGTTTTCGTGGATGCGACAGTCTTCAAAGATCATTTCGGCAGTTTCACTGGCGCGCATGCCCAATTTATTTTCTTTTTTGCCTCCTCTGAAGCCTGGGGTGCCACGTTCCACCACGAATGCTGTAATGCCACGCGAATCAAGCAACTCGCCAGTTCTAGCCAATACCACAGCTACATCGCCGGTGATGCCGTGTGTGATCCAGTTTTTTGAGCCGTTCAAAACCCAATATTCGCCATCTTTTTTGGCGGTACATTGCATCCGAAGGGCGTCTGATCCGGTGTTGGCTTCAGTAAGACCCCAAGCACCAATCCATTCGGCGGTAGCCAATTTGGGCAACCAACGCATTTTTTGTTCTTCGTTTCCAAAGGCGAGTATATGTCCAGTACACAAACTATTGTGCGCAGCCATGCTCAAACCAACAGAACCACATACCTTGGCCAATTCTTCGATGCCGGCGGCATATTCAAAGTAGGAGAGTCCAGAACCGTTGTACTTCTCAGGAACCAATACCCCCATTAAGCCCAATTCTCCCAATGCTTTAAAAATGTGAATGGGGAAAGTTTGTGACTCGTCCCAATCCATCAAAAAGGGACGGATATTTTTTTCGGCAAAATCTCGTACGGTTTGACGTACCATTTGCACACTTTCGCTTTCTTGAAAACTTGCCATAACTACACAACAAAGATAGAAAATGAAAGGGATGAAAAATCCTAAGAAATGTCATTTCCGACCAAGTTCGTGAGCGCTCAATTTTCTTAGTCAGTGAATTGTAAATAGGGGGCTATTTTTTCTTTATCGCTCGGGTTTAAACCTTGCATTTTATTCCAAGTGTCTTGATTCAGATTGGGGTACAGGGTAAGGAAGGGATGGAGAATTTTGGCTTTGGCTGGACCAATGTAGGGGTGTTTGTAGAGGGTTGACCAATTTGGGTTTGGGTTGAGTTTTTTGATTTCGCGTGGGTCTGCTGAAAATGTTTCTGCGAGAAGGGTGGCCATAAGTGTGTCAAGTTTTGGTATTTCAAGGAGTTGGTTGGGCGATGTGAATCCCCCGAGTTTATTTCGGTATCGGATGATTTTACGTGCTGTTGCTGGGCCGATGCCTGGCAGGGCGTCCCATTGGGTACTATCCATACGGTTCCAGGCCAAAGGCCTGGAACCGTATGGATTCGTGCGTCGGACCGACGTCTCCAGTTGGCGGCTCAGCCGAAGGCTGTCGGCCGCCAACAGTCGCGCGGACCTCCCCAACTCCGTCGATTCCCCCTTCAATACCCCAGCAGTAAACCCTCTGCCACCAGAAGATCGCAATGCCAACAACAATTCCAACGCCAATTTGGGCGACAGCGGTTTCCCCTTGCTACCCGCATACGACGATACAGCATCCGCCACATTCAACGTGTCGCGCCCACCACGGTTGTGCTCCCATTTTTTCCATCGTCTTTTTCTGAATTTGTCGTAATGGGGTTTCCCTAGTAATGTATCCGATAACATGGCACTGTCTGATACTGCCGCATTCGACAATTGCTCATCCATGACAGCCAACCTGTGACATCGTACAATGCCCAAAACAAAAAGGGTCGTTATGGCGAACCAAAACGACCCTTGCGAGATATTCTTTCGTAATTCCATCCTCCGCAGCCGTTATCCAACGGCAACGAAATTAGGCGAACTCAGCCAGTTTTTCTTTGCGATATTCGCCAGCGTCCAATTTGCTTTTGATAGATTTAAAAGCTTCGATGGTTTCATTTACATCTTCCAAGCTGTGAACAGCTGTTGGAATCAAACGCAAAATAATCATGCCCTTAGGTACAACAGGGTAAACCACAATGCTGCAGAATATGTTGAAATTCTCACGCAAGTCGTGGGTCAAGTGTGTGGCCTCTGGAATGGTTCCGTTCAATACCACCGGCGTTACAGGGGTGGTGGTGATGCCAATGTTGAATCCGGCATCGCGCAAACCATTCTGCAATGCGTTGGTGATCGTCCACAATTTCTCCTTCAACTCAGGCATGGTACGGATCATTTCCAATCGCTTGATCGAACCTATCACCAAAGGCATTGGTAGCGCTTTGGCATAAATTTGAGAACGCATGTTATAACGCAAGAACTTAATCACGTGTGGCTCCGAAGCAATGAACGCCCCAATGCCAGCCATTGATTTCGCAAAGGTTGAGAAATAAACATCTACGCCCTCTGTACACCCTTGTTCTTCTGTTGTTCCCGCGCCCGTTTTACCCATGGTGCCAAAACCGTGTGCGTCGTCTACGAGCAATCGGAAATTGAATTTTTCTTTCATGGCAACAATCTCTTTCAGCTTACCCTGAGATCCGGTCATCCCGAAAACACCCTCAGTAATGACCAAAATGGCACCACCCGTGGTCTCAACCATCTTGGTGGCGCGCTTGAGTTGTTGTTCCAAACTCTCCATGTTGTTGTGGTTGTATACAAATCGCTTACCCATGTGTAAACGAACCCCATCGATGATACAAGCATGCGATTCTGCATCGTACACAATTACATCATGGCGGTCAACTAGGGCATCAATCGCACTCAACACGCCTTGATATCCGTAGTTTAATAAAATGCAATCGGGCTTTCCAACAAAACTCGCCAAATCGCGCTCGAGTTGTTCATGGTAATTGCTGTTTCCGCTCATCATACGGGCACCCATCGGGTAAGCCATACCAAATTGAGCCGCCGCATCAGTATCTGCCTTCATCACATCGGGGTGATTGGCCAATCCCAAATAGTTGTTCAAACTCCAATTCAAACGGGTTTTGCCTCTGAAAATCATTCGGGGTCCAATCGGACCTTCCAGCTTCGGAAAAGTGAAATAGCCGTGTGCGTCGTCGGCGTGCTGGCCCAAAGGACCCATACGCTCATGCAATTTTTCGAAAATATCTCTCATGATGATGGACTACAATAAGTATTTATGCAAAAATAACAAGGTCTTTATGAAATTGTATCATAAGTTGTTCTCCGTTTGTGAATAAGGTAGTAGACTGTGCTAACGGCCCACCACGAAAACGCAGGGACTTTTGCCAAAAGTTTCGGTTTTTTTCTTCCAATCGGCGATGGTTTGGGTGCGAATGGATTCTCCCTCTGTATGAAGATCTTTTGCGATGCAAAGCAGCATATCGCTCGGCAAATTTTTACAAAAGAACTGAAGTAAACGGTCTGTGCGATAGGGGGTTTCGATGAACAAATGACTGTGTTTGTCGGTGGCTTTGTTCTGCAACAACAAGGTGAGTTGTTTTAACTCGTTTTCGTTGATCGGTGGATACCCGTGGAAAGTGAATGTTTGTCCGCTCAATCCACTGGCAGCAAGGGCCAGCATCAAACTGTTGGGTCCCATGATTGGTTTGATGTCCCAACCCCGCTGATGCGCCAATTTTACCGCTAATGCACCTGGGTCAGCGATGCATGGCATGCCCGCTTCCGAAACCACACCCACGTGGGTTGCACCTTTGATCTCCTTAAAGAACTTCTCTAGCTCTTGCTTGGGGGTGCGGATGTTGAATTCGAAAATATCCAAATCATTGATGACGATGCCCAATTTCAAACTCGAAATAAAGCGTCTGAGCGTTCTAGCATCCTCGGCCACCCAGTGTTTGATGGGCATGATGGCGTCGATGTAATTGGGGGTGTTCATCCATCCCCAGCTGAGTTCGCCAATGGGCAGCGGTAGCAACACGAGTTGTGTGGGTTGTGGCCCTGAGGGTATCTCGGGTGCGCTCGATGCAATGATTGGCTCTTCCATGCCGCGAATTTCCCATTAATTGCTGAAACATTTCGTCATTTCGCCACAGAAGTGAAAAATAGTATCAAATTGTCATTTAAATGTAATGTGAATTCAACTGCTCATGTTTATGAAGTACCTTTGTTGGGTGAGCTTTGTAAATCGTCTCAAACAGCGTTGGAATGTAGAGAAAGCCTGGATGGTATGGGTAATCTTGTTGGTATTCGCCTTAACCGGTTTTACTGTGATGTACCTGAAGAAATTTTTTAAGCCCTACATGGGAGAGGATTGGTGGGTGGACGTCGTTTATTACGTCTTGATTCTTCCCGTTTACAATATTTTGTTGCTCACCTACGGATTTTGCTTCGGTCAATTCCGTTATTTCTGGAACTTCGAAAAACGATTTTTCAAACGCATTGTTGATTCCTTCAAATGATTACCCAAGAAGCTGTCCTCAAGGCCTTATCGCATGTTGATGATCCCGATCTGAAAAAGGATTTGGTCACCTTGGGGATGATCGAAGACTTGGAGATCGGACAGAATATTTCCTTCACTTTGGTGCTTACAACACCCGCATGTCCCATGAAAGATATGATGGTGAACGCATGCAAAACAGCCATTCGAATGATGGTGGACCCGAACATAGAGGTCATTGTGAATACCACTTCTCGGGTTCGTGGCAGTATTCCTGTTTCTGAAGTGTTGCCCGGTGTCAAACATGTCATTGCCGTGGCTTCTGGCAAGGGCGGTGTAGGCAAAAGTACGCTTTCTGCCGCGTTGGCGCTTTCGCTTCATGGCATGGGAGCCAAAGTGGGACTCCTCGATGCTGATATCTACGGTCCCAGTGTCCCAACCATTTTTGGCGTTTCAGAATCGCCGCGGATGTACATGAAGGGCGATAAACAGATCATGATACCCATCGAAGCCAAAGGGTTGAAGTTGTTGAGTATTGGGTTTATGACGGCGCCCGGACAACCAATTGTCTGGAGAGGTCCGATGATTTCCAGTGCGTTCAAGCAGTTTGTGCAGGACACCGATTGGGGAGATTTGGACTATTTAATCATTGATTTACCTCCAGGAACGGGCGATGTGCAGTTGAGTTTGGTACAAAACGTACCTTTAACGGGGGTTGTGATTGTAACTACCCCGCAAGAAATGGCACTGACCGATGCGCGCAGGGCGATGGGTATGTTCTCGATGGAAGCGGTGAACAAACGCATCTTGGGTGTAGTGGAGAACATGAGTTACTTTACGCCAGATGACGCCCCTGACAAAAAATATCGCTTGTTTGGTGAAGGGGGAGGACAAACACTCTCCAAAGAATACAATGTGCCCTTTTTGGGTGAATTGCCTTTGAATCCTGCCTTGATGCAACACATCGACCAAGGAAATATTACCGCAACATCGCCAGAATTGGCACCATACTATCCTGTAGCGAGTGCTTTGGCGCAGCAAGTGAGTATGTTGCAAATCACAAAATAATATTACTTTTGCTCACCATGAGCGCCATTGATACCCAAGTAGAGCAGGTCCTAGAAACCATCCGTCCTTATTTGCATGCCGATGGTGGGGATGTGGAGTTGGTGGAGGTCAACAGTGAATTGGATGTGGTGTTGCGATTGACCGGAGCATGTAGCACTTGCAGCATGAGCGAGATGACGATGACAGCGGGGATTGAGGAGAGTTTGCGCAGGGCGATTCCGAATATTGGAAAGATTACGGCATTAAAGGATTAAGCATGATCGCTAGACTCCTGGTGGCATTGCGGAAACAGGGTGCATCACAGGGGAAACCGTTTTTTGGCACACAGGCAATGGGAATTCCATTGGTAGCTGCTGTTTTTATTTTGTTGCGGGTTTTGTTGTTGTCAAGGCTGTCCTCGGGTCCAACAAATGTTCTTTCTGAAGGGACCGTTTTAAACGGGTTTAGGCAGTTGCATCTTGCAGATTTTTTGCTACTGAGTTGTTGTATTTGGGTGTATACTGTCGATTTTTTTAAGGATGTGTTGCATTGGGATGCGCTGGGATTTTCTATGCGATCCTGGCAAGTGATTTGGGTTTTGTTTTGGGGGTTGATGCCCTTTTTGGGGTTATTATTGGTTGCCCCTTTCATAACTGCGCTCAATGTTACGGTTGTGTCTATGGCTTTTCGATGGGCGATATTGGGAGGGATGGGCTATGTGTTTGTTCATCGTTTGGGCGGAAAAATTTCGGCTTTACTTGGGCCATTTTTTATTGCATTTACGTTTGCTTTTGCCTTGTTTTGGGATGTGTCTGGGCCATGGGAATTGCCTTTGTGGCGACAAGGGGTGCTCGTTTTTATTTTGAATGTTTGGGTGATGCAGTGGTTTGAGCAGGACAAGGATGGGGTTTCGCATTCAACCAATATTTGGCGGTCATTCGGAACGCGTGGGCTCACCATTTCGATGGTGGCGGTGACGGCTTGTTTGATGGTTTTGTGGGGCGGGCAAGCCCAGCGAAGCTGGGGTCTGCCCGCCTTACTTCTCCTTTATTGGACCATGATGTGGTTTCCAAATATCGTGAGGCCGTTTCGACTATACAGGCTTATCATCGACGGCGGGCTCCTGTTGTGGTTACTATGATTTAAATCATATTTCAACCTCTCGGATGCCTCAATCAATTTGATGATCATGGGATGCCTGGGGAATTGGTCAAGATTGCCAATATTGAAGATTGGTCTTGACATGCACAGTAAATCCACTTCGCTCCCGATCGGAAGGAAGGAAGAAAATTATAAATCGTTTTGAGGAGTTTTGATGCTCTTTATCGCGGCAAGGCGAATACCCATATCCTTTTTGAATAAGGCAGAGTTTACATCGTAAATCTGGGGCGTAAGCCACATGTGTATGATGCGTGATTTATGCAAAGCAATGAGGTTGCTCTTGTGGAAGAATCCCAATTTGTATAAGGAAGAACCAGAAAAGGCCATGTTCGCCCCTTTGAGGTGTAGTCTTTTGAAATGGGTTGTCTTTTTTCGCCACTGTTCAACGCGCTCTGGGAGTAATACCAATATGGCTTTTCCACCCATGCTCAAATTCCAGATTTTCTTGGCGAAATTCTCATATCGAAAATCTTCTGAGGGTAAAACCGCTACCCAATCTTT
>Ga0255125_1000061_pt1 | contig 39828 bp, 66 predicted proteins | sample Law_Cont_RepC_8d_FD_188557 | JGI IMG/M metagenome (GOLD analysis project Ga0255125, IMG submission 188557) | Freshwater microbial communities from St. Lawrence River, New York, United States - Law_Cont_RepC_8d | ecosystem: Environmental > Aquatic > Freshwater > River | place: USA: New York...
GGGTTGACCGCATTCAATTGGGTATCGATGACACATCCGATGAACTGAAAAAGCTTTCCTGAAAGGACACACAATGAAAGTGTACGTATACTTTAATCTACATCGCAAATGCTTTAGCATCAAAGCATTGGAAGGCCCGAACAAGGGTCGTGTTATTGCCCATCGCAACGAGGCACTGGTCTTCGATGCAACCTTCAAAGTGTCCGAAGCTGGTCGTCAGCGTGTCCTTCGTGAGCGTAAAAAGAACGTTCATGCTGGTGTTGTCGGGTTTTGGATTGGTGCTGAGGATGGTGGTGACAGAGCATCGATTGATCACATCGTCATGAACGGCACACCCATCACCTACAACCCATACAAATACGACAGCTTCGTCCACTTGTACGGTGAGCATCCGATCAAGACAGGTCGTCTTGTGGCACTGACTGTAAACGAGAACAAACGTTCTCACATTAACGTCTGGAATTGACAGCGCTTTGTAATGCTATTGACCACAGTAGCATTACTGACTCACTGTCGAGTTGTCGGACTAGCGTCCTTCTCCCATAGGAAACACAATGAAACTCATCACCAAGAAAAACGGCATCGAAATCTGGGCACAATTTGACCAGACAGCACAGGTCTATGAACTGTTCTTCGACAACGAAGGGCAGACATACACAGGCTGGGCTGTCGATTCCATCAAAGATGCACTGGCTGCATCGACCTACATTATCCAAGAGCAACTATCCTGAAAGGAACTATCATGGGCTTAGACATGTATGCATTCACTGTCCCTGCTGACAGTGTCGGTGATGGTGTCACTGATGTGGCACTGGGTGACAATGCTGTAGAGCTTTTCTATTGGCGCAAATTCAATGCTTTGCATGGTTGGATGGAACAGCTATACCGTAGCAAGAAAGGCTTGCGAGTTGATTTCAATTGCACTACAGTGCGACTAACCAGTGAAGACCTAGACAGGCTTGAGCGTGAAGCAAGCACGTTGCAACCCATTGAAGGCTTCTTCTTTGGTGAGCAAACCATCTACCCCGAACAACTCGAAAGCGTAGCAACCTTCATTGCTAAAGCAAGACAGGCACTGGCTGATGGCAACGCTGTTTATTATGATAGCTGGTGGTGACTATGAAAACATACACTGTAACAATTGTACGGTCTAGCTTTGTCACCATCACAGTTGATGCCGACAGCAAAGACGATGCTGAGGCACTGGCTTGGGACGAACAAGACCGTATGCAGTATGAATGGATTCCCTCTGATGAGTGGGAGACATACAGCGTTGATCAAACATTTGCAAGGGAAGAAGCATGAGCAAGACATTCACCATCACAATGTACAACGACCCCGGTCACGCTTGGGGCAAGGTCAAGCGAGAGGTGCTGGTCAACCTCGGCATTGCCGACAAGATCAGCCGCTACAGCTACCAACGTGGCGACTATGCCTACCTCGAAGAAGACTGTGACCTGACCACCCTGTGCATGGCGCTGAATGAGCGAGACACACGAGTCAAGTTTGTTGAGAAGCGTAGCAACCGAGACAGCAAGATCAGATCTTATGAGAGGTACGAATATGGCTTCGGCAACATGGCCCTTTCCTGAGTTCCCTAACCCACTCGACAGTGGACATAAGCGTCCACCGTTCAACCCCAACAACCATGAGGATGCACCGCTATGAAAAAGAAAAAGCTTTTAATATCTGATGTGCTGCACTATGCTGCTGATCATTGCCTAGGTATCAAAGGCTCAACTGCACCCCTCAAGAACAAGTTCAGTTGTTCCGCTGTCATTGATGCCTATTTCATACACAATGGGGCTGTTGATAAAGAGTTCCTTTTAGATGATGTTCTTACTGGTCTAGCAAACATGGGCTGTGATAGGAACTCACCAACGCTGTTCAGAAAACATGGCGACCCTGTTTTCTTTACCGAAACTGTTGAGTCTGTACAAGGCATGCGTTACATGTGGCTCAAGTGGGCAGCATTGATGGCAGAGGAACAGGGAGTGTGACATGAGCATAACCCGACACATCCCCATCACCGTCTTCCTTGGTGCTTTGCTACTCAGCACAGCCTCTTGTGACCATGCACCGACACCGTCCCCTGCAGTGGCTTCAGAGTGGTGCTGCATGATGAAGAACATCTATCATGAAGCCCGTGGTGAGGGTGTGGCTGGTATGCAAGCTGTTGCTGCTGTGACACTGAACAGGGCAGCACAGGCCAACACCAGTGTCTGTGACGTGGTGTATGCTCGAAAGCAATTTAGCTGGGCCAACACATCGAAGGGTCGCAACAAACCAATGACGGGTGACACCGCTGTGGTGTATGCTGTAGCAGCACAGGCTATGACAGGTGCTATGCAGGACATCACAGGTGGTGCTACCCACTACCACACGAAGAAGGTGAAACCAATCTGGCGTAAGTCGCTGGACAAAATAGCTGTCATCAACAACCACATTTTTTATAGAAAGAACTGACATGACTGATAACAATTTGCATGAAACGTCAATGGCTTCTGAGAAGCCAACACGTAGCCGAGGCCGTCCCTCATTTGCTGAGAAGGCTGAACCAACCCTGCGTGATACGTTCTCGCTGGAGATTATCAAAGGTGTTCTTGCCAGCGGTGCTGCTGTGTCAGACCCGCTAGAGCTTAGCCGCTATGCATACAAACTTGCTGATGCATTGGTGAAGGTGCGTGATGAATAATTCTGTACCATACACAATAGGTAGGCTTCATGGGTTTCGTAAGCAGCCAGCGTCACGTATGTTCATGACCGACACAAGCTGGGAAGCACAGCAATACAGACAAGGCTATATCGATGGTGGTGTGGCGCTACAAAACGATATAGACCGTGAAAAAACGTTAGGAAAACAAACATGTTGAGTGAAATTGATATAGCAGACTACGAACAACTGCCCGTCCGTGAGTTGTACAAGGTGAAGCCTCGCAGCTACATCAAGCTACCGTGGATGGACGGTACAGGTATTGACGAGGTGGTATTCTTTGATCACATCGACGGTATGTACAGCTACTGCCTGAACATGAACAACGAAGTGATACACCTGCAAGCATGGTCGGAGGTTGCACCGCTTGTGAAGAAAGCAAAGCCTGACTAAACTGTAGGGTTTTCTGGATGGTTTATTTGACAAGCCATCTGGAAAGCCTTTACACTGAAGGCCTCATCGACCACTTCCACAAAGGAACCTTGAAATGAAACATGCCATCTATAGCCGTAGCCGCAGCGACCAAGCCCTGAGCATCGAAGAGATCCATCAACGTGCTCCTGCAGCATTCAGCGCAACCAAAGCCGACCACCTTACTGATCGCTACGTGTCACTGACGACAGCATCAATCATCCCCGTCATGAAAGACTATGGCTTCGATGTTGTTCAAGCAGCACAGAAGCGTAGCCGCAAAGCAAACAGCGCTGATCATGGCACACACTTGTTGGCGTTTGCTGACACAACACAGAGCTTTGAAGACGGTACACGACCTGAGATTGTTTTGTACAACTCAAACGATGGTAGCTCATCTGTGCGTTTGTTTGCTGGTGTCTATCGTATGATTTGCTCGAACGGTATCGTGGCTGGTGAAGGCTTTGAAAGCCGCACATTCCACACTAAGAAGCTGCTCACCTTTGAAGACAACCTACGATACATCGTATCTACCCTGCCTACAATGATGGCTCGTGTTGAGAAGATGAAGCAGATGAAACTCGACCACGACCAAGTGCATGACATGGCTGTGAAGGCTGTGGCTACACGATGGGACAGCTTCATGAATGATGCTAAGCGTGGTGTGTTTGCTACAGCATCGACAGTCAATGATGTGATGCGTCAACAACGTCTTGAGGATGTAGGGAATGACGCTTGGTTGGTCTTCAATAAGATGCAAGAGAACGTGGTGAGAGGTAATGCGTTTGTCCGTAGTATTACCGAGACACACCCCGAAGGTGTGATGCGAAAGGCACGACCAATCAACTCCATCAAAGAGGCGGTGCGAATCAACCGTGAGTTGTGGGATATTGCCGAAGCAGCTATTGCTTGATGTTATGATATAACTTGTGAACAGAAACGCTATAGCTCGTCCCTATTAGCGTTGACAGTAAAGCCTAGATAGGCTACCTATGCAGCAATGCAGAAGACAACGGACGAGGTTGTCTTGGTAGCCTACCTAGGCTTTTTTGTTTACAGGTTGCAACACATGATCACTAAGATATGTACTAAATGTGGAACTCAGAAGACCATTGATTGTTTTGGTAAGCAGAAGCACGGAAGACACGGAACCAAATCCGAGTGTAAAGTGTGTGCATCGAATCGGACCAAAGCGTATCAGGCACAGAATAGAGAGTATGTCAGACGTTATCAACGTCAATACTCAAGTAGAAATAAAGATTCAATTGCTGACAATAAAAAACAATGGCAACAGTTGAACACCTACAAAGTAAACTATTCATCTGCCAAACGAAGAGCAGCAAAGCGCAAGGCTACACCATCATGGGCCAGTATAGAACACATGGAAAGTCTTTATTTGATAGCTTCTCTTAACAGGGAACAAGGATATGACATACATGTAGATCATATTGTTCCGCTTCAAAGTGACATGGTGTGTGGTCTTCATTGTGAAGCCAACCTTCAACTGTTGTACGCAAAAGACAACATCGGAAAAAGCAACCGCCACTGGCCCGACATGTGGTAACACAAGGAATAATATGCAGCACAACAACGCAATCGGTATGTTCATGGGACTCGCTATCGGTGACGGGCTTGGTGGGCCACTGGAGTTTACCGAACCAAACACAGGAACGCCTGTTCGTGAAATGATTGGTGGTGGTGTACACAATCTCGACATTGGTGAAACCACAGACGACACAGCTATGGCAATGGCTATCGCTGATGCATACATCTCATACAAACGCTTTGCACCCGGTGCAATTGCACAGAACTTCAAGCAATGGAGAAACAGTGGAACATTCGGCACTCGTAATTATTGTTTTGATATTGGAACTACTACTGCTGAAGCGCTGAGTGCTTCGTCTAACAAGCGTCCCTTCGGTGGCTGTTGTTCGTTCATGACAGATGGTAACGGTGGCATCATGCGACTGGCTCCACACATCCTGTTCAACCACAACAACAAGACAATGGCGATTGCTGACAGCGTAGCTGGTGGCCTCATCACTCACGGCACTGGTAACTGCGTAGCCTACAGCGCTGCACTGGCTGCTGAGTTGTTCGATGGTGTCACCGTTGGTGATCAAGCCCTGTTCGACAAGGGCATCAAAGAAGAAAGCGGCACAGTGATGGGGTGCTATGCATCGGCATGGCAGTCTGTCTGTGCAACATCGTCCTTTGAAGACGCTGTTGTCCATGCCATCAACAAAGGTGGTGACGCTGACACAGTTGGTGCTGTGACAGGTATGATTGCTGGTCGTTTGTATGGCTACGATGCCATCCCTCAACGCTGGCTTGACAAGTTGGTGCAGCATGACGAGTTGCTTGCTGTTGCACAAAAGCTTTATGCTATGGGAAACACATGACGATTAGGCAAAGCAAAGATGGCACAGCCATCGTCGACACCGAATACTATTGGCAACCAATGGAGACATGCCCGAAGTCTGCGAAGGTGCAGCTACTCAGTGTGCATGGTGTTGCTGTGTACGGTGAGTATCACGGTAAGGAAACATTCTGGGTAGGGTGGGCACCTCTACCTAAGAAGCGAAAGGAAGAAAGCAATGATTGACAAGCACATCTGTGGTGTCTGTGTTGCTCATTGTAAACAACGTATGCAATCTGTACAGAATGAGGAACAGAAATGAGAACCACTATCGAGATGGCACGTGAAGCTGCGGGTGATGACTGGGGATTGTTTCAGGAGTACATGCCTGAGATACACAGACTGGCAGAGCTTGTCCGTGCTGATGAGCGTGAGGCGTGTGCGAAGGTGTTGGATGAAATGGCAGAAGATATGGAGCGAGAGATGGAGCCGAGCACCGCAATCGCATATGTTCGTAGTAAAGCCGCAACTATCCGAGCAAGAGGAGAAACTAAATGAGCAAACTGAAATCACTGACATTTGATGAGTACAAAGTAGCGGCCAAGGCCACACTGAACGAGGCCGCTGACGAGGAGCCTGATGCTGTCATTGTGCTGATGTTCCACCGGGGGACGGGGCAATTCAAAATCAAATGCTCCAAGGTCGAGAACCGACTTGAACTTGTCGGCGCATTGGAAGAAGCAAAGAACCATGTATTGGTAACGGGGTACGCATCATGAGCACATTCCAAATGAAAACCACAGAAGTCACCATCGAAATGGATGGCTTGCACATCACAACAGTGACAGCACCAGACCACAAACCAAACGAAACAAGAGACCCTGACGAAGCCCAGATTGGCGACTTTCACATGAGCCTGTTCACGCTAGATGAGTGGGTGGAATTTTCGGGCTTGATCGAGAAAGCAATAAGGGAGGTCACCAAATGACAACACAAGACTGGCACGACATGAATAAATTCTTGATGGACCTTCACTTCATCCAAGCAAACGCAATCGTTGGGGCAGAGTTGCAGGGCAACAAGCAAGCCATCAAATACATGAAACGAATTGCAGAGCTGCGTGAGCTAGTCAAGCTGGAAGCTGGAATCAAGGAGAACACATGAAGACCGTAATTGAAATGGCGCGGGAGGCTGGGTTGGTAGGTGGGCCGGTATATGCGCGAGGACTTGAACGCTTTGCCGAGCTTATCCGTGCTGACGAGCGTGAGGCTTGTGCGAAGGTGTGTGAGGAAGTTGGCGAAGAATCCGACTCATTTACACGAGACATTTTGCGTAGTACAGCCGCCGCCATCCGAGCAAGGGGCAACACATGAGAGAGCTAGACCCCGACACATGGCTGATGCTTGGCATCACATGGTTCCACGGTCTGATGTGTGGCTATGCCATATGGCGACAGGACAAACGAAAGCCAATGGAGGACGAATGAAAAGCCAAAAAGAATACACGATTGACTTTGACACAAGCGGAGGATCGTCAGTCCTTGGTCGGCTCATTCGTCTGCTGATGTTTCCAATTGTTTGGGTGATGACAGGAAAGGCAAAGCTATGAAACTAGCACGTTACATGCAACACGTTGACCGCAACGGTGTAGTCTCTTACAAGTATGCACCACCCGCTGATGCTGTTGAAGCTGGTGTTGTCAAGCGTAAGGCATTGGGCACCAACCTTGTCGATGCCATCAACTATTGCAACGAACAGAACGATGTGCTTGATGAGTGGCGTAAGGAACATCGCTACCTGAAACACCTCACCACCAAGAGCACAGTGTTGGATCTGGTCAAGAGCTACATCAACTCCATCGACTACAGCAAGCTGTCACCCAAGAGCAAGGAAGACTATGTCTACTACCTCAAGCGTTGGGCAGGTGACAAAGCAACACACACTACGCTGTATGCCAGCAGGCTACAAGACCTGACAACACCATCTATGCAGCGCATCTATGACCTGCATGCTGCACACAGCATTAGCTTGGCTAGTCATGTGCTGGCTGTCTATCGCTTGTTGTTTAGCTATGCCATCCGCAATGGCTTCACCACCTTCAATCCCTTCACTGCTGTGAAGAAACAAACAAGCAAGCCAAGGCGTGTGACATGGGAGAACGAACAAGTGAAGCAGTTCTTGACTGTTGCGTTTGAAAGCTTTGACACACGTAGCTTGGGACTGTTGGTGTATACAGCGTACTGTGCGGCGCAAAGGCTAGGCGACATGCGCCTACTCACTTGGTCAGACTACAACGTTGAGACAGGTGTGATGTCGCTGACACAGTCTAAGAGACGTGCTAAAGTTTCGATACCTCTGCCTCAAGATCTTCAACAGATGCTGAGACAACAACACAAAGAACTTAGCTGGCAACAGTACATGTTTCCTACGACACGCACTGTTGGTGGAGTATTGCAGCCATACAGCTTACAAGGATTGGCTAAGGCTGGTCGAGCGTTGATGGACAAGGCTGGACTACCGAACGAGTTGCAATTGATGGACATGCGTCGAAGCGCAGTGACGGAGATGATCGGTGCTGGTGTTCCTTTGACAAACGTTATGGCCGTTACCGGGCATGCTACGCCTTCATCATTGACACCGTACATTAGACACACATTGAAGAGCGCCACTGTTGCACAGCAAATGCGTGGTATGATATAACTACAAACAAAGATACTGCAACTCGCACTTGATAGTATCGACAGTGAAGCCTATTAAGGCTACCAATGCAGCAATGCAACGGACGATGTGCGAGATCGTTCGGGTAGTCTTAATAGGCTTTTTTGTTTATAGGATTTGTTATGCTGACAAAGGTGTGTACTAAGTGTGGTGTTGAGAAAAGTGTTGCTGAATACTACAAACATAAAGGTGGCAGATATGGTGTTAGAGCATACTGTAAGATTTGTGACAACCAAAGATGTGCTCAACGCTATGAAGCCAACAGAGATGTTGAGCTTGAAAAAAGAAAATCTTGGTATGAAGCCAACAGAGAAACTCAACTTGAACAAAAGAAAGTTTATTATAAAGTTAACAAAAAGATTCTGATTGAAAAAAACAAGGCTTATTACAAAGCTAACCCGCACATAGGCACTGCCAAAAGTGCAAAACGAAGAGCAATAACACTTGATGCAACACCATCGTGGGCGAACAAAGAGCATATTGAAAGCCTTTACCTGATAGCCTCTATCAATAGACAAGGGGGTTATGATTTACATGTTGATCATATTGTTCCTCTTCAGAGTGACATTGTGTGTGGTCTGCATTGCGAGGCTAACCTTCAACTGTTGCCAGCAAGCGACAACCTTTCAAAAAGCAATCGCCACTGGCCCGACATGTGGTAAATTTCAAAGATCAACCAACCAAAGGAAATCAAATGACAGTCAAACTTATCTGGGCAACACCAGACGCAGACAAACACATCGGCTATTGCGCCCGTGTCAGCAACCCCGGCAACCAAGACAACCCCAACGTGGCAGGGCTGCTGAAGTATTGTGCAAAGAATGCACACTGGTCTGTGTTTGAGATGGCTAGTGTGTGTCTTGAAGTGTCGACCACTCGCGACATTGCCCGACAACTATTGCGACACAGAAGCTTTAGCTTCCAAGAATTCTCTCAAAGATATGCTGACGCTACACAACTCGGTGACTTCGCTATTCGTGAATGCCGTTTGCAAGACGACAAGAATCGACAGAACTCTTTAGAGACAGACGACTTCGACCTCACAGTGTGGTGGGCAGCAGCACAGGCTAGGATGATTGGTGAGGCTGAGTATTTGTACGGTGAAGCATTGAATCGTGGCATCGCCAAAGAACAAGCCCGTGCTCTGTTGCCTGAAGGGTTGACACCATCTAAGCTGTACGTCAACGGCACTATGCGTAGCTGGATTACATTCTTGCAAGCACGACTTGATCCGTCTACGCAGAAGGAACACAGGTTGGTGGCACAGGATGCACTGGCTGTGCTGCGTGGTGTTGCACCTGTGACAGTGTCTGCATTCTTTGGAGAACAATCATGACCTGCACCTGCCCTCCAACAAGCCCGTTCCTGTGGGCACAACATCCACGTCCATCCATCTTCGTTGACGACCCAGTCTTCAAAGCTAAGCATTCTGCTAAGACAGGCTCACAGCTGGCGACAGAGGTGGTGGAACGTAAGCGTAAGGACAACGTCAACTATGGCACCATCTATGGCAGCGCTCGTGAACGTGAGGATGCCATCATCCGTAGCAAACTGATGCACATATACAGCAAGGCAGGTACGAAATGAAAGTGTTTCTCGGACCCTATCAAGACGATAGCACCCCTCGACAAGAGGATGTGATGATTGACAAGTGGGATAGCTGGAATGCTGACCACACCATAGCCCTCATTGCTGCACCGCTGCTTCAACAACTGAAGCTGACCAAGCATGGCTCAGGTATGGTGGATGATGAGGACGTACCTGAAGAGTTGCGTAGTACGTCAGCACCACCAAAGGAAAACGAATGGGACATTGATGCCAACCTACATAAGCGTTGGGATTGGGTGCTGGACGAGATGATCTGGGCTATGAAGGAACATGCCGATGGCACAGGCGATGACAAGTTCTTTGATCACAGCGAAGTGAATGAAGAGGTTGACTTGTCTGAGCAGTGGTCACAGATCAAGTGTGACAGAGAAGGCTTGGAAGCTTACAACGCACGTAAGCAGCGAGGCTTTGAGTTGTTCGGTAAATACTTTCAGAACTTGTGGGACTGACATGAACTACATTTTGATTACTAGAAATCCTAGAGGTAAAGGTATTCTTACAATCACGACTGACGACGGAGATGTTGCTCAGTTTGAAACTGAAGAAGAAGCTGAAGCCTGTGCTGACCAGCAACCGTTGTGTCAGGCATGGGGCTACCAAGTTGTAGAACTGGAACTATGACAATGAACATTGAACAAACCATTGTTGCCCTCACGGGCATAGGCTACCTCATCGTCGGCGTTCTTCAATGGTCCAAAGGCGAACTGAGCAACGGTATGATCTGGACAGGCTATGCGTTTGCTCAGGTTGGGTTGTGGCTTAACATCAAATAACTATGGCATTCATTCGCACACACATAAGCTGTGAACACTGCGGTAGTAGTGATGGTGCATCGCTCAACGACGACCACTCCACCTACTGCTTCGTGTGTAGCACACACACACCCTCTTCCGAAAACATCACCACAGAAAGACAACACATGACTGAAGTAGTCAAACCAAAAGACATGAGCTTCATCAAACGATACAACAACGGAGTAGCCGTTAGTATCAGTGAGCGTAGACTAACCAAGACCACCGTTGAAAAGTATGGTGTAGTTAGAGATGGTGACAGCTATCTGTTCCCCTACTTCGACGACACTGGATCGTTGGTGGCTGCTAAGATTCGCAACGTCAAGGACAAGATCTTCAGCACTGAAGGCGACTGGAAAGCTGGCACCTTATTTGGTCAACATCTGTTCTCCAAAGGTGGTAAGACAATCACTATCGTTGAAGGTGAAGCTGATGCTCTCGCTGCATTTCAGATGATCGGTGCTGGTAAGTACCCTGTTGTTTCGATTCGTAATGGCGCAGGCTCTGCAGTCAAGGATGTCAAGGCACAGTATGAATACCTCGACAGTTTTGAAACCATCGTCATTTGTTTTGACAACGATGAGCCGGGACGCAAGGCAGCTAAGGAAGTTGCTGACATCTTCGGTAGCAAAGCAAAGATTGTCAAGCATGATCCAGCTTTCAAAGACGCATGTGACTACCTAGCCGAAAGTAAAGAGCAGTTGTTCATTAGTCGCTGGTGGTCCAGTGAGCAATATACTCCCGATGGTTTGATCAATGGTGACAGCCTATGGGATGAGCTTAAGAAGCCACGTCAAAAGCCTGATGCACACTGGCCCTACACTACCCTTGACGGTATGCTTTGTGGCCTACGTAAGCGTGAGCTTGTCACTGTTGCAGCAGGTACGGGTCAGGGTAAGAGTACGTTCTTGCGACAGATCATTCACCACTTGTTGATGACGACAGACGACAAGATTGGCTGCGCCTTCCTTGAAGAATCACCATCGCGCACAGCACAAGGCATCATGTCCATTGAAGCAATGAAGGCTTTGCATCTGCCAACAACAGAGTACACAGAGCAAGAGTTGCGTGATGCTTTTGAGAAGACAATGGGTACTGGTCGTGTGACAATGTTCTCTCACTTTGGTAGCCTTGACATTGATAACGTCATTGCCCGACTGCGTTGGATGGCAAAGGGTATGGGGTGTAGCTGGATCATTCTTGACCACTACCAAATGATCTTGTCTGGTATGGATACCGATGAACGCAAAGGCTTGGACATGCTGCTGACAAAGCTTCGTACATTCGTTGAAGAGACTGGTGTTGGTTTGTTCGGTGTGTCGCATACTCGACGTGAGTCAGGTAGCAAGGGTGCTGAGAACGGTGCAGAGATGACGCTGTCTTCGCTGCGTGGTACAGCAGGTATTGCTCAGTTGTCTGACGCTGTGATCGGATTGCAGCGTGACCAACAACATGATGACGAGCGAGTGCGTAACACCACCTGTGTCAGATTGTTGAAGTCACGATTCACAGGTGAGACAGGACCAGCAGGCTTTTTGTTGTTCAACAAAGACATGCAACGCCTTATCGAGATTGATGATCCCACACCAGACGAACAGGACATACTATGAAGACAATCAAAATGTTAGTTGAGTTGACCTATGACAATGACACAATGCATGAAGACGATGCTGATGGTATTGCTTGGTTCAATGATGAGGTCTTAGGTGGTGAACTAGTTGCGTGGTCTAACGAGATAGGCGATGAACTTGGTTTCATCAAAGTATTGGAGATACTATGAGCGATGTAGAACGTTATTGGGAAGCCATACGAAAGCGATGGCCCCATCCAACACCAAGCTATCAACAGCTTGACCCAATGGAACAGATGATGTTGGTTAACTCGATCAACATCTTGTTGCAAATCTTAAACAACCGGAGAGCGTGATGAAAACTTACAAAGAACTTGAGCGTGAAGCTTACATGGCAGGCAACACAGAACTGGCAAAGCTCTATGCTGAGCTTGATGACATTGACCGTGCTGTCAAAGCCTACGAAGATCTGAGGGATAACCATGAGTGACGGCGGCAAAGGATCTACACAGCGACCACGCTCTGTGGCTGATGAAGAATGGGCCAACCGATGGGATGCCATCTTCGGCAAAGACAAACCTGAACAAACAAAGAAGGACAACGATGACGACATGGTTGAACAAGACACTGATCGAAGGTGACTACCTTGGTATCTGCACCAATGAGGCAGACTACTATCGCACATTGAGATACTTGAAGGTGCCAATGTCAGACTGGGGCAGCTGGTTAAGCTCAGGTGCTCTGGCTACAACACACTTCTTAGACTCAGCAAAGGGTAACAGAGCCACTGTTGTCTGCATACCTGTGAAGCCTGAGACAGACGGCATCGATGTTGCAACATTGTTAGTACACGAAGCCGTGCATGTGGTGCAGGAATACTTCAGGTATATCTGTGAAGACAATCCCGGTAGTGAGATAGAGGCGTATGCTATTCAGAACGTGAGTGCTTCGTTGATGAGAGCCTACCGTGATAAACTGTTCCCGAAACCAAAGAAGGAAAAGAAAGATGGACTACCTGTGGGACATAGAGACTTACAAGACAGCGTTCACATTCTCAGCGATCAGTGCTGATGAGTCGCATGCTGTAGCGTTTGAATGCTCCACCAGAAAGAACGAAGCCCCTGCATTGTTCAGCTTCCTTGACGAGTTGAAGAAGAAGAAACACAGGATGGTGGGGTACAACAACATAGGCTTTGACTACCCTGTGCTACATGACTTGTTGTCTGTACGAGACAAGGCAGTGACAGTGTCGGGCAAGGCTGTGGCTACACGTGCGTACAAGAAAGCACAGAGCATCATCGGTAGTGACGACAGGTTTGGTCACCTCATCCGTGACAACCAACAGTATGTGCAGCAAGTTGACCTGTTCAAGATTATGCACTTCGACAATCCCGCAAGGGCTACATCGTTGAAGGCGCTTGAGTTCAACATGAAAGCTGACAGCATCGTTGACCTGCCATACGATCCTCACTCTGACTTGACCGATGACCAGATCGATGTGTTGCTTGTATACAACATGCACGATGTGAAGATGACGTTGAAGTTCTACAAAGAATGCTTGTCACAGATTACATTCCGTGAAGAGTTATCTACAAAGTATGGTCGCAACTTCCTCAACCACAACGATACGAAGATCGGCAAAGACTACTTCATCATGCGTCTTGAAGAAGACATGCCCGGTAGTTGCTATCGTGTTGGTAAGAAGGGTGAGCGTCATATCAATCAGACAAAGCGACCAGTGATTCACATCAAAGATTGTCTGTTCAACTACTACGACTTCAAGCGTCCTGAGTTTCAGCTTGTGCTTGCTTGGTTTGCTGCACAGTCTTTGACAGAAACAAAAGGTGCTTTGTCTGACATTGAAGAGAGCGACCTCGGTGACCTAGCGGCCTATGCTGAGATGGTGACGAAGCGTCAGAAGTGGTTCAACAAACCAAGCGATGATGTTGTTGCTGGCTTCAAAGCTTTGCATCCAATGGGTTGGGTGTCAGAGGAAGAGTTGAAGGCTAAGAAGAAGGGTGAGAAGCAGTACAGCTATTGGAAGAACTGGAGAGTTGCTACCAACTTGAACGTCACCATCAATGGCTTTCGTTTCGACTTCGGCACTGGTGGTATTCACGGATCTGTGTCTAACGTTATTGTTAACGCTGATGACAAACACATGATCATCGACGCAGACGTTGCATCTATGTATCCCAACATTGCCATTACCAACCGTGTCTATCCTGAGCACTTGTCTGAGAAGTTCTGTGACATCTACCAAGACGTGTACGAGCAGCGTAAGAGCTACCCCAAGGGCAGCGCTGAGAACGCCATGCTGAAGCTTGCATTGAACGGTGTGTACGGTGACAGCAACAACAAGTACAGCCCCTTCTATGACCCTCAATACACGATGACGATCACCATCAATGGTCAGTTGACGTTGTGTTTGTTGGCTGAGAAGCTGATGGAGATTGAAGGGCTGCAAGTGTTGCAGGTCAACACAGACGGTATCACTGTGAAAATGCCACGCAATAAACATGATGAATATATCAACGTTTGTGATGCTTGGCAGAGACAGGTTGGATTACAGTTAGAGTTTGCTACGTATACCAAGATGTGTATTAAAGATTGCAACAATTATATTGCTGTCTATGAATAACTATGTGGTATAACTACTGGTATGAAACCAATCATCCTACTCAAACAACGACCATTGATCTACTGTATATACAATACAGTTAATGGAAAAGTATACGTCGGAAAGACAAAGTGTATATGGAAGAGGTGCCATCAGTATTTGTCCGATGTGAGAAATGGAAACAACTCAGATCGAATGAACCCTCACTTGTACAACTCAATGATCAAGTATGGCGTTGATTCTTTTGAGATGTTCCCCCTTGAGTTTGTGGAAGAAGAACACATTTCAGAACGCGAATTATGGTGGATGCAACATCTTAATTCTTTGAATCAAAACAAAGGGTACAACCTGAGATCTGACTCATCTTCTGGAATGCATGTACACGACGAGACTAGAAAGAAGATTAGCCGCAGAGTCAAGAAAGAGTGGGAGGACGGTAAGCGGGACGGACACTCTGACAAACTTAAAGAGTCTTGGAAGAATCGAGATAGGGCTGAGCAAGGCAGAACCCTGTCAAAAACTTTGACTAAGTATTTGTATGTGATTACACACGAGGATGGACACATTGAAACTTATTCATACAGAGAACTTCAAGAGAATGGTTTGTCAAACGTGCTTGCTAAATTTCACAAAAAGAAAAGTAGCATTGAAAAGTTTAAGAACGTAACAATTGAAAGGGTCTTCATTCATGAAAGTAAAACGTAAGGGAGCCTATCAATACGAAGGGCTTGGCTGGCATCAAGATCAGGGTGGCTTGGTCATACCGATGGCGGCTGAAGCGGCTATGCTGCATGGCATTCCTCTCGACGTGTACATCAAAGGTCACAAGAACAAGTATGACTTCATGCTTAGGGTGAAGGTGCCCCGTAGCAGCAAGCTTGTGATGGTGATGCAGGACGGTACAGAAGTGCAACAACAAAACATGTGTAGGTTCTATGCTTGCAATGCAGGTGGTGCTCTTGTCAAAGTGATGCCACCTCTGAAGGAAGAAGCTGAGCCACGCCGCATAGGTGTTGGTGATGGCTACGGTATGTGGACCTGCAACGACATCAACGACTTCACATGGAAAGATGTTGATTACAAATACTACATTGACGCCGCTGAAAAGTTGGTGATACAATAGGTCTAGCGACCTGAAGAATATAGGAAGCTGACCCCTATTGAATTGGTCAGCATTTAAATCAAAGGAAACTCAAATGAGTGACAAGTTGAAACTGAAAGCCGATGTATATTGGGCTTCGTTGAATCGTAAGAACGAGATGGCTGATGCCTACACAGTTGACCTGTGTAACCTGTCCGATAAGGCAGTGGCTGCATTGGAAGAAATGGGTATCTCTGTGCAAGAGAACCTTGAGAAGAAGCCTGAGCAGGGCAAGTACATCACCTGCAAGAGCCAACGTCCCATCAAAGCCTTTGACACTGACAACGAAGAAATCGTTGAAGACATTGGTAACGGCAGCAAAGCAATCTGTATGATTGGTAGCTACGCTTGGACATACAAAAACAAGAAAGGCGTTAGCCCTTCGCTGGCTAAGTTGGTCATCACCGACTTGGTTGAGTACGCAGCTGGTGGCAACATCTCTGCTGATGATGAAGACGTTCTGTAATACTTAAAGGAAATACTATGCAAATCAAATTGGACCTCCACCTCGACACCGTTAACGCTTGCCTGACTGCATTGGGTAAGCTGCCTTACGAGTTTGCTGCACAACACATCAATGTCATTCAGCAACAAGCTGCCCCACAGTTTGAAGCTGCACAGGCTGCTGCTAAAGCTGAGCAGGCTGAGCAACCAGCAGCAGGCTTGAGCGACTGATGATTGCGCTTCTGGACTCGGACATTTATTGTTACCGAGCCGCAGCAGCATGTGAGAACGAAGATGAGATGCAGGCTATCAGATCGGTAGACTCTCTCATCATCAACACTCTCATGTGTGGTGTAGATAAGTGTGGCTACGTTGATGAGTGGAAGCTCTTCCTTACTGGTAAGGGCAACTTCAGAAACAACATAGCCGTCACAGCCCCCTACAAAGGTAACAGAGCAGACAAAGTAAAGCCTAAACATCTGGCTGCACTGCGTCAACATCTGATGCAAGAGTGGAAAGCTGACATGTCTGAAGGTCAAGAAGCCGATGACTCCATTGCCATTGAAGCTACAAAGCTTGGTGATAATGGGGTCATTGTTTCGTTGGACAAAGACTTAGACCAAGTGGCAGGGTGGCATTACAACTTCGTCAAGAAGGAAGCCTACTACATCTCTGAAGCTGAAGGGTTGCTCAGGTTGTATATGCAAATCTTGACAGGAGACACTGCTGATAACATCATAGGTCTTCGTAACATTGGCAATGTTAGAGCCAAGAAAATGTTAGAAGGAGCAGAGGATGAGACAGAGATGTTTCAGCGCTGTGTTGAAGCCTATGATGGCAACGAAGATAGGGTTGTTGAGAACGCCCATCTACTTTTCTTACGTAGACATGAAGGACAAACATGGACTCCCCCCTCAAACCGAACGATGTAGCTGTAGTGCTACGACCCATCATTGAAGATGGTGTTGAATGGGACGGTGCGTTCCAGATGTTGGTGAATGTTGCTGGACCTGTGACGCTTGGTGAAGAACCAATGCGTAGCCTGATGACTGTGGCAAGCTACCTTGCTGCTGCTGTTCCGTTGATGGAAGAGAGCGCACGGTTTACTGAGTTGTTGCGTGACAAGGCTGACACAATGATTGGTGATGTTGTCATCGGTGACAGCATGACTCCGTTGCTTAGACATAACACTAAGTGTGAGGGAGGTGTGCAATGAGAGAGTGTGCTACCTGTATTTATCGTCACGTAGATGGCAACTCTGAGCCTTGCATCAGTTGTGACAGTAACGCTAGTCATTGGGTTGCTATGCCAAACTACAACCCAGAAGATGTGGCGTTTACTAAGACCACTGCTGGTGTCAAGTACGACAACGGCAAACCGCAATGGTCTTTGCTGCCCTTCAGAGCACTGACACAGGTCGTTGAAGTGTTGACCTACGGTGCGAAGAAGTATGCTCCCGACAACTGGAAGAAGGTGCCTGATGCTCGTCGTCGTTACATCGACGCAGGCTTTCGTCACTTCACTGCCTATACCAGTGGTGAAACACACGATCCAGAAACTGGTAAGCATCATCTGGCTCACGCTATTTGCTGCCTACTCTACCTTGTAGCCTTTGACTTAGGAGAACATAATGACAAAAGTAACAGTGACGTTTGAAGCTGAGATTGATGTTGATGACTTGGGTGCTGAGTATACCAACGAAGACTACCTCATCGACACTGTCAAGGAACATATCATCTATGCCATGAGTAGGCTTGATGCAGAGATAACATTCAACAAGGTTGATGTGGAAGGACTAGAATGAAACTAACAATCACTGATGCTGAGAACGGCTTTGTTGTAGCGGTGGAAGACACACCCGATAGCATCTACTACTTCGTTGCGCTAGACGTTGACGATGTGTGTGGTATTGTGCAGAACATCTTAGTTGAACCACGAGATGTGTTGGACATGACCAACGTTGCCTTTGAAGCTGTACCAAGTGACAGATAAGAAACGCAATGGTGGTGAATGGACAGAGGCGCGATTCAAATCTTTCGTGACCTCTGCCCTACGTGCTGCATCACGACGATGGCCTCCGAAATACAAAGCTTTGAAGGAAGCTTTCGCTGGCAAAAAAGTGAATGCAAAGACTGGTAAGCTGGCAATGCATTACACGTGTGCTGCTTGCAATAAACTCTATGTTGCTACCGATGTACAGGTCGATCATATTAAGCCCGTTGTAGACCCTAAGAAGGGGTTTGTTAGCTGGGATGTTTATATCAACCGTATGTTCTGTGAGATAGAAGATTTGCAGGTGATGTGTAAGCCTTGTCATAAAATCAAAACTGATCAAGAGAAACTTGAAAGGAAGAAGAAATGAGCTTCATCAAATATCAACACCTTGAACGCTACGGTAACACCGAAGTGGAAGGCATTGAAGTGGGGACATGCTATGTGTTCCCTAAGCTGGATGGTACTAACGGTAGTGTTTGGTATGAGGCTGGCACACTGCGCTGTGGTAGTCGCAACCGTGAGCTATCACCGGACAACGACAATGCTGGTTTCATGAACGCCATGATGGACAATGTACCCGTACTAACGTACATAATGGCGAACAACGAACATGTTCTCTACGGTGAATGGCTTGTGCCGCACACGCTGAAGACCTACAACGACGATGCATGGCGCAAGTTCTATGTGTTTGATGTGTTTGATCGTAAGAAAGAACGGTTGCTTAGCTATGACGAATACTCCGAAGGACTCGTTGCTGCTGGTATCAACGTCATTGCTCCCATTGCCATCATCAAGAACGGCAGCATCGACCACTTCACTGAGTGTCTGAGTAAGGCACACTACTTGGTGAAGGACGGTGAAGGTAGTGGTGAAGGTGTGGTGGTAAAGAACTACGACTACCAGAACAAGTATGGTCGTCAGACATGGGCCAAGATTGTCACCAACGAATTCAAAGCCAAGCATCACATTGCAATGGGTGCGCCTGTTGTTGGTTGTGAAATCGTTGAAGAGAAGATCGTTGCTAAGTATGTGACGCAGGCTTTGGTGGACAAGGTTGTTGCAAAGATCACGAATGAAATGGAAGGATGGTCTAGCAAATACATCCCTCGTTTGATTCACACTGTATACTACGACCTAGTCACTGAGGAAACTTGGAACTTCGTGAAGGAGTTTAAGAATCCAAAGATTGACTTCAAGGTGTTGTCGCACTACACGACAGCGAAGATCAAAGAACTTAAACCGGAGTTGTTCTGATGAAAATAGAAATTGAAAGCATCAAAGAAAACGATGATGGATCTGCAGACTGCAACATCTACCTAGACGAAGCAGCCAAAAACTTCCTGATTCGTTACGCCATTATTGCCTGCATCACCGATGCTATCGAAGCAGGCAAGCTTGCAACACCAACAGAGGAAACAGAATGAATCTTGATCAATACCAACGGTCAGCAATGACCTTCCGTTTGCCTACAGCAGACCGTGAATATGCCCTACTCAATCTCTTTGCCGAGGCTGGTGAAGTGGCAGGTAAGGCTGCAAAGCACCGCCGAGATGGGGGCGATGTTGAGGAATACAATATGCACATCAAAAAAGAACTTGGTGATGTGTTGTGGCAGGTTGCTGCGGTTGCTAAAGACCACGGCTGGATGTTGTCACAAGTGGCTGAGCACAACCTTGAGAAGCTGTCATCAAGGCAACGGCGCGATGTCATTCAGGGCAGCGGTGATGCTCGATAGATGGTATAACTCCTACCCCTCCCTCACAAGCAGCTTCGGCTGCTTTCTTTTCCTCTAACACAAAGGTATTACTCCATGACATTCAAGGTTGACATTGACCTATCCCGTGACGCATTGTTCGACGAACTCGGACTGCAACGTCTTAAAGAAAGCTACATGAAAGATGATGAGACAAGTCCACAAGAACGATTCGCATTCGTATCTGCAGCGTTTGCAAGCAATGAAGAACATGCTCAAAGACTTTATGACTACTCTAGTAAGCATTGGCTCAGCTATTCTACTCCTATCTTATCTTTTGGTCGTTCTAAGCGCGGGTTGCCTATTAGCTGTTTTCTTAATTATATGGATGATAGCGCAGAAGGTTTGGTCGATAACCTTTCAGAGACTAACTGGCTCTCGATGATGGGTGGTGGTGTCGGTGTTCACGTTGGTATCCGCAACAGCGATGACAAGTCGACAGGGGTTATGCCACACTTGAAAATCTATGACGCTAGTTCATTGGCCTACCGTCAAGGACGTACACGCCGTGGTAGCTATGCTGCCTACCTCAACATCAATCACCCTGACATCATCCAGTTTCTGGAGATGCGTAAGCCCACTGGTGACCAGAACGTTCGCACCTTGAACATGCACCACGGCATCAACATGTCTGACGAGTTCATGAACATCATCGAACGCTGCATGAAAGACGACAACGCAGACGACAGCTTCAACCTAATCAACCCTGCCAGCGGTGAAGTGGTTGAGACTGTGTCGGCTAAGTACCTGTGGCAGAAGATCTTGGACCTGCGTATGCAGACAGGTGAACCCTATCTTGTCTTCATTGACACAGCCAATAAAGCTTTGCCATCTTGGTTGCAAGACAAAGGCTTCACCATCAACGGTAGCAATCTCTGCACAGAAATCTTCTTGCCAACAAACGAGAAACGTACAGCTGTATGCTGCTTGTCTTCACTGAATTTGGAATACTATGACGAATGGAAAAAGGACAAACAATTCATCCTTGATGTTATGGAGATGTTGGACAATGTGCTTCAATACTTTATTGACAATGCACCAGACACTATCGCTCGTGCTCGTGCCAGTGCTCTCATGGAGCGTAGCATCGGTATCGGCACACTAGGCTTCCATGCTTTCCTACAAAAGAAAGGTGTTGCCATTGATGGTGTCATGGCTAAAAGCTACAACAATGAAATCTTTAAACACATCCACAGCCAATGCACGATTGGTGATGCTATCTTGGTTACATCACGTGGCGAATGCCCTGATGCACATCTCAGTGGTATTCGTCGTCGCTTTAGTCACTGGACTGCTATTGCACCTAACGCCTCTAGCAGCCTGATCATGGGCAATACGTCCCCATCAATCGAGCCTTATCGCGCTAATGTATTCCGTCAAGATACATTATCGGGTGCGTTCGTGTACAAGAATCGTTTCCTCAAAGCAGAGCTTGCACAGCTTGGTAAAGACGACGACGATACATGGGCATCCATCATTGCCAACGATGGTTCTATCCAGCATCTGGACGTGCCTGAACAGCTGAAGGAAGTGTACAAGACAGCGATGGAGATTGATCAGCGTTGGTTGATTGAGCTTGCCGCTGATCGTCAGAAGTACATTGATCAGGGACAGAGTGTGAACTTGTTCTTCCCTGCTAACGTGTCTGTGAAGTATCTGCACAGCGTTCACTTCCTTGCTTGGAAGAGTGGGCTGAAGAGTCTGTACTATCTCCGCAGTGAGAAAGTGAAGAAGGCAGACAAGGTTGGTGCGCAGATTAAACGTCAACGCATCGAAGATGAAATTGATTTGAAAAGCATTGCAGATGGTGACACCTGCTTGGCTTGCGAAGGATGAATATGTATACTAATGATTTTTTAGGAAATGAAATCGACATCGATGATTACTTTGCGTATTACGTTGCGTCGGGTAAACATCATCAATTATGTCTGTTTCAATTCAAAGGACTCACAGATAAAGGAAGAGCGAAAGCAAAACTCTTGAAGCGCTCATCTACCACTGGATGGACAACAAACAGAGCGCCTTTAGGTGTCAGAGTTTGGGACAATAAGTTAAAAAACTTTAGATCAACAACTGATGATGATCGTAAAAAACAAGCTAACAAACTATTCTACTTAGAAGCTATGCATGAGAGATCAATCAAGCTGTACAACTTTAAGGAAGCAGAATGACAAAGACTAAATCAGACATTACACAAGAACGTACCATCTTCAAGCCGTTCAAGTTTCCTTGGGCCTATGACGCATGGCTACAACATGAGCAGTCTCATTGGTTGCACACTGAAGTGCCTATGTCAGAAGACGTTAAAGACTACAAGAAGTTGAACAAGGATGAGCAGGAGTTTCTGACAAAGATCTTGCGCTTCTTTGTGCAGGGTGACTTGGACATTGGTAGTGGCTACCACGATCATTACATTCCTCTGTTCCGTCAACCGGAAGTGCGAATGATGATGAGTGGGTTTGCTGCTCGTGAAGCTTTGCACGTTGCAGCCTACGCACACTTGATCGAAACATTGGGTTTGCCTGAGTCAACCTACAACGAGTTCCTGCAGTATGCTGAGATGCTTGAGAAGCATGACTATCTGCAACGACTCAACACATCACCAGTGGCTGAGAAGATTGCTGTCATCTCTGCCTTCGGTGAAGGTATGCAGTTGTTCTCCAGCTTCGTTATGCTGCTCAACTTCGCACGTAACGGTAAGCTGAAAGGGCTTGGTCAAATCATTAGCTGGTCCATCCTTGATGAGACTATGCATGCTGAAGGAATGATAAAGGTCTATCGTGAATATGTTAAACATCATCAAGACGAAACAACACCTGAACAGATTAAAGAGATTGCTAAGGAGATGGTTGCTCTTGAGGACCAGTTCATTGATCTTGCTTTTGGTATGGTGGAAGTTGAGAAGCTCACCAAAGAAGAAGTGAAAGAGTACATCCGCTACATTGCAGATCGTCGACTCATCGCTATGGGCATGAAAGGAATCTACAAGATTAAGAAGAATCCTTTGCCGTGGGTTGATGGCATGCTCGGTACATCACACACCAACTTCTTTGAACAGAAGGTTACAGACTACAGCAAGGGTGCTCAGACTGGAACATGGGATGATGTGTGGGGTAAGGCAGCGTGAGACACTTCACTGTCAGCTATAGCAGCCAGAACAACGTCTTCAAAGGTGTTCTGCATGTTGAAGCTATGACAATCTCTGATGCTCAAGATAAGTTTCTGTCTTGGCTTCGTGAGCAACCCAGCTATGCACATCTCTGGCAACTCTCGTTTGAGTTTATAGAGATTGGCGCTAGTCTGTAAAACCAAAGGAAGCTCCTGTACAATGGGGCTTCCCTCAACCAACCTAGGAAGTATCAATGGTTACTAAGAAACGAGTAGTGTCGCACGTCATCCCTGACGCACCAGCACCAGCTACAAAGAACAATAGCTTGCGTGTTCGTCTTGATGACATGTCAACTATTCAACCCAAGACAGCAAAGCAGAAAGAGTTCTTTGATGCCTACAACGCAGGAGACTACTTCATGTGTCTGCACGGTGTTGCTGGCACAGGCAAGACCTACATTGCCCTGTACAAAGCGCTTGAAGAAGTGATGGACAAGACCAGCCCTTACAAGAAGGTTGTCATTGTTCGTAGCTCTGTACAGAGTCGTGACATGGGATTCTTGCCCGGTGACGCTAACGAGAAGATGGAGACATTCATTCAGCCCTATCGTCAGATCTGTGCCGACCTGTTCAACCGCAAGGATGCATGGGACCGCCTGTCTGAACAAGGCTACATTGAGTTCATTTCAACCAGCTTCATTCGTGGCACCACATTCACCAACTCCATCTTGTTGGCTGATGAAATTCAGAACATGACGTTTGAAGAACTCGACACCATCGTCACTCGTGTTGGTCATACATCGAAGATCATCTACTGCGGTGACATTCGACAGACTGACTTGAAGAAGAAGGATGACAAGACAGGCTTGCCAAAGTTCTTGGACATTGTGCAGGACATGCGAGAGTTCAGCCGCTTTGAATTTGGTATGGACGATATTGTTCGTAGTAGTTTGGTGAAGAACTACATCATCGCCAAAACACTTTACGAGGATCGTCAATAATGTTACTCATCGAACTGCGACAAGGCATTGGCCTTGACATTGAATTCAACCAAGACATCTGCCACATTGCTGACACTGACGAGATTGAAAATGGTTTGTTTGCCTTCATCGGCATCATCATCCTGTTACCGTTCGTCAAAATCTACATCGGTGATATGAACTTGATAGGTGGTAAGAAGTGATTGAAGTTGTTGTTACTGGCGAAATGCTCGTCACTGCTAGAGACAAAGCTGCAGAGATGGGTAAGCTGCGTAACAGCATCACCCGTGGGGCTGGCAACATTGCTGGCTTCATAGGTGAAGCTATCGCTCAACAGGTTATGGGTGGTGTGTTAGCCAACACATACGAATATGACCTCATCCTGTGCAACGGTAAGACAGTGGATGTGAAGACTAAACAGACCTCTGTCAAACCATTAGACACCTATGAGTGCTCTATTGCTGGACTGAATACAACTCAAGAGTGTGACTACTATGCTTTCGTGCGAGTTAAGAATGACCTATCTGTAGGTTGGTTCTTAGGTGTGTACGAAAAACAACAGTATATGCTTGACAGCGTGTTCATGAAAAAGGGTACAATTGATTCCAGCAACGGCTACACTGTAAAGTCTGATTGCTACAACCTCAAAATCAACCAACTGAAAGGACATGAATATGTCAACCAATAAAGCAACTATTGTCTTCACTGACGACAACGATGGTAGCCTCTCTATTCAGATTACATTTGAACCTGAGCAACCTAACAAGGAAAGCAATGCACACATCGCTGCTGTGTTGGCTCACCAGTACATCGTCAAGAAAGTTGATGAGGCTTACAAAGATGAATCAGCCGAATGAACCTGTGAAGCGCACGTCTGTTACCACCACAGACATGCAGCAGAAGACAAAGAAGGTGGAGTACCATCGCGTTGCTGATACGACAACAACGTTGTGTTTTCTACATCTGCATTGTGGCTTCCTCATCCTCGGTAAGAGTGCTTGTGTAGACCCTGCTAAGTACAATCAAGCCCTTGGTGAGAAGTATGCTTACGAAGATGCCATCAATAAGATGTGGGAACTAGAAGGTTATCTACTCAGCAACGAACTCTATGGAGACAACTATGCAACAACAGCGCCCTGAACGTCCAGCACCATTGAAGATTCAAGTTGGTCAAGGCTACTACGCATTCAGTCGTGGATGGCTCAACAACCAATACGATCCTGAATCGGTAGCTGGTAAAGAATGGCAACGTGGATTTGACATGGCCTACTTCGACAACCTTGCAAGGATTTCCAAATGACATTCAATCGTCTGCATAACATGCGTAACCCGCATCAAGGCAGCAACAAGAAAGTGTTGTGTGTCTGTTCAGCTGGGTTGTTGCGTAGTCCTACGCTGGCTTGGATCTTGTCTAATGAGCCGTTCAACTTCAACACTCGTGCTGTAGGAACATCAAGTGAATACGCTTTGATTGTGTTGGATGAGGTGCAGCTTCAATGGGCCGATGCTGTTGTCTTTGTTGACGATGGTAACTACCAAGCTGCTCGGTACGACCTTGCTGAATTGATCGACAATATGGAACATCACGTGTTGAAGATTCCTGACATCTATGAGTTCAGACATCCCAAGCTTGTAGAGGCTGCGACAGCGCAGTTGAAAGAAGCATTCAAGATGTGATATAACATTGACAGCGGGGATTCAGGGTATCCGTAAGTCTCATAAGCTCTACGCAGAAGTTTCGAGTACTTCCCCCGCTTCCACGTTCCGGTAGCTCAACTGGCAGAGCAACGGATTCCAAATCCGTAGGTTGTGGGTTCGACTCCTACTCGGTTCGCCAAACAAAAAAGGCAGCTTCATCGGCTGCCTTTTTTTTCGTCTGTACTTATCACCGACGAGTTGCTAGTCCACCCTTCGCCAGCTTTTCTGCTGCGTTGAATACAGCATTAAGCTCTTTAATACGACCAGCCTCCTCGACAGCATCACCGCCGAAGTTCGACCCGTAGTTAGACAATGTCTTGGTGAAACTTCTAAGTGTCTGTGCTTTCTGTTTTGCACCAGCAGTGTCAAGGATGTTAGCGACCTTGTTCAACTCATCAATCTTACTTAACTTATCAGCCTTGTCAAAGAACGAGTTTAGCTTTGTAGCAGCTTGATGACCACGACCACCCTTCACTGAAACATTTGATGCCATATTGTTGATGACGCTCATCAGATCACGAACACCACCGTATGCTGTATATGCATCGGTAACACTATTGGTCTTAACCGCATTCTTCAATGTAGCATTGAAGCGCTTGGCTGTCTCGTTGTACATTTCAGGTGATGCATCCCTATTAGACGGAGCAATCAATGACTTCATGTCCTTGCCACCGCTACTAAGTCTAAGCTTGTCAGCCTCAACCATCATGTCTTCTTTTTCAAAGTAACCAGCACGAGGCAAAGATATTGGACGAACAACTGTTGATGATCCGTTAATGGCTCTTGCAATTGTGTTCAAGTCTTTAGTGTCATAAGCACCCGGTTGCATGTTGATTCTTGTGAACACATAATCTGCATATGGCATTTTAGTGTACAAGATGTTTTCAGGATTTGTACCACCAAACGAATCAGCTTTTGCGTTCAGATTCAGATCACTGGTAAATGACGGAGCACCCACCATCAATTCTTCGTGATACTTAGGACTCTGTTGAGGACTTGTAAATCCTTTTGCTTTCACTGGTGCAATCTTAGCTGCTGTGTTACCGTGCCACAATTTCTTATCAGGAACATCCTTGTACTGCTCACGAAGAGAATCAAGTTTATTCTGGTAGCTGCTTGCCAGTTTCATACCAACGTCTTTGTCAGATGCTACATTGAATTCACGGTTGAACTTGGCCCTGAATTCTCCTTGCAATACACCCAACACTTCATCGTCAAACATATCAAACGATTCATCTTTCCGAATGTTACTGAACTCTTTAGTCCTGTACTGTCTGATTGAATCTAACAAATCATTGCGTTGTTTAACGTAGTTCTTTTGCTGTGACATGGTAGCCTCATCCATGTCCAATTCTGGAATTTTAAAATTAAGATTACCAGAGTCGAAACCGTCTGTCTTCTTACCAAGAGGTTCTGTCACTACATCGGCTTCAAACGAAGCCAACTCATCATCCAACATTGAGTCGGCACCCTTGCTTGGTTTAACAGCAATACCGTTTACAGACACTTCGTTGCCATCAATGTCATACTCAATGTTGTCCACTAAAGACTCATCAGCCTTCTTAGCAAAAGGCGGTGGTGGCATTTCAGAATACTTCAACCCTTTAGCTTGACCAGTAAAGCTGTGCAGAGTATTGGCATACTCTTCAGGACTAAACACTTTCATGTTTTCCAGCTGAACCGGGGTATACGCTTCAAGCATGGCTTCTTCACCCTTGGTATAGTCTTCATCAGCAAAGGCTTTAGAGGGCTTAGGAGCCTCTATCGTCTGTGCTGGTGGAGTAGGTAGGGCTTGCTCTGTTTGACTCAATACAGGCGCTTCTGGTGGCTTTGCTGCCTCTTCAGGAAGCATAGGCTTAGACTTTGCTGCAGGCTTAGGCAGCACAGGCTTCTTACCCATCAACATGTTGGCGGTCTGGTCAAGCGCTGCAGATGTTGTTGGTTGTTCAGCATCTGCCTTCTTCAATGCGGCATCCTGCATCTCTTTGAGTAAATCGGAAGAAGTCTTTTTGGCAATCGTACCTACAGCTTTACCAGTAACTTCACCTACAATTTTACCAGCGAGACCACCAGTTGCAAACTTTAAAGAACCACGAACAACATCAGCGATAGCCAATGCAGACATGTAGTCTTTAGTTTCATTAAGGTCAAGCCCTGTAGTTTCTTTATACAGAACAGCAGTCTCTCGCTTAACCTCTGGTGGAAGCTTACCGTAGTTGACAGCAAAGATACGCGACTGTTCACCCTGATTAAGCGTTGATTGTATGTCTTCGTTCGTTGCAATCTGTTTAGCGCTTTTTTGTGCCCAGTTCAGTAGATTTTGCAGTGCAATCTTTTGACCATCTTTTGATTTCGACTGATAAAAGTCAGTGTTCTTTACTTGATTAAACGTGTCAGTGATGATTGGTGCCATAGCTTTTCGAGCAGCAGCATCGATAACCTTATCACCTGTTGAAGTGAATACTTTTCTGAAGTCGATGTTTAGACGTTCAACTTCTGCCTCAAGTTCGTTAGGTCGACCTTTAACGACGACACCACTCAGCATCTTCAATGGACCGCTGTCGTTGAATGATGCCTCTTCACGCAATGCTGGCTGATATACAGGCAGTTCTTGTTTGACAATGGGGGTGCGCTTCATCAACTGCTGCTTGAATGACGATCCGAATCCTTCTTCACCTTTAGGTATTTGATAAGCGTCACGAGGTAATGTTTCGTCACGATCAATGGCACCAACAATATCGCTTAGCTGTTGAGCAGGAACAAGCGCTCTACCGAAATACTCACCTGCCCACTCACCAAAGAACGTAGACAGCTTATTACTGTCACTACCTTCACCGTTTACAAACTTAGCAGCGGCATCAGCTGCTTGATCACCGAACCAAGCATACGTACCAGCTGGTGCTTTGAAACCAGTCACTGCTTCCATCAATTCTTTGATTTTAAATTCATCGACACGGTTGTTTTCAAACTTAACCAACCAATCACCCATAGCCATAAAAGGACCGAACGGCCAGAACGCACGAATGTCTACTCTGGACCCGTCAGTGTTTGGTACATCAAACCAGTCTGTATCCTGATTTTCTTTCCTGTATTTGTAAGCAGCATAAATAATGGATGTACCTACAATACCCTTTGATACGTTCTCAAGACCACGAGAAAGATAAGCAGCACCTTTGTCGTCACCTTGTTTCAGCATTGAAGCTCCACGAGCAACATCGATGGAGCCTTCAAATGCACCCATAGGACTGTGCTTATACGACCAAGACATAGCGTTAGCCATGAATCGTGGGAACGGAGCAATGGTTGATCCAATAATTGGCATTGACTCAAGAAACTTCACACCGTAGAATAATGGTCCTTTGGTGGGCATCTTACTCATGGTAGCGGATAGTGCTTCATCTGTAGCGTTGTTTAACACATCGAAAGGTACGTTCTTATTCTGTGCAAGAATGTCGTACATATCAAGACCAACACGATTAAGCTGCTTTTCTACGTTTGCCACAAAGATTGCTTTGCGGAAAAAAGCATCCTGTGCTACGTTAAGTGTATTGGCGTACTGTGAAATCTTCCACAGATCATCCGCACCTGATTCACCTACCGTCCTCAAGATACGTTGACGTAATGCTGGTGAACTAGATAGTAGTGTGTCAGCTAATTCAGAAGACAAACCCTGCTGTCCAAGATAGAATGTTGTACGAACAGCATCGTCATAAACGGCTTTCATACCACCAGTGAAAGAACCCGTCAGGGGTTTACCTGTTGCCACTTCCGCAGCACTCTTACCTACACGATATAGTGCAGACTCAATAGCTTCAGACGCAGCCCCAATAGTAACAATACTGCCAGTTGAATATCCGTTACGAATAGTAGTGGATACCTGAGACACAAGCAATGCTTTCAAGTTACGGTCTAGTTTTTGAGCGCCTTCGTAGAGCCAATTGAATGAATCAACCAACGCATTCCTGTCACCGTACATGTCGTCAACTTCTTTAGCAGCTTTCTTGTCAAGCTTCTTCAGGGTGTTCTGAAGACGGGCCAGCACAGAATAAGCCTGCAACGTTCTACCAGCATCACCAACAGTGGTACGGTTCATCCGTGCAAACTCTTCGGCAGTAATACCAGCCTGAGCTAGAGAGTCTTCCAAAACAGTGTTGTCGATCTTATCGATGTTAATGAAGACATTCTTCACCGCATCACTAATCTTCTGGTCTGCTTGTGGTGCCAGATCAGGAACACGTTCCCAAACCTCTTTAGCTACCTGTGCCGCCTTACTGTTTATATCGTTGCGTATTTGCATCTCAGCAACAGAGGTAGGCTTGCCTTCTTTGTCCAACAATGCACGACCTTCAAAGATGTCGTACTGGTCTTCCAATGCCTTCTCTGTTGGATCTTTAGCGGGTACGTCTACTTTAGGGGGAGGTGCTACTTTTGAAGATCTCTGATTTAATATCTCAGACAATTCAGGAACAGTGCCCTTACCAGCAACAGCTTTACCACCCTTAATGAGCAGCGCAGTTTCACCGCTACCCAACACGGCACCAAGTGCGGCAGATGCAGCAACACGACCAACACTAACACCGCTCTCAACTTTTTCACGAACAGCGTCAACGGATGGTGCATACTTCGCCTGATCTTCAGGTGACAGAGTAGGTAGGATTTCCTCAAGTTGTTTGAGTCTAGCGGCTTCACCAGTCAGTTCAATCTTTTGTTGAATGGTGTCAGAAGCAGCAGCACTCGTAGCCTCTATCGCTGGTACAGCAGCCAGCTTACCAGCAGTTGTTTTAACAGCTTGCTTGACACCAGCCTTTGTTGCTTCCTTCATGAAAGCAGAGGTGGCAATTTTACCTGCGCCTAATGAAATAGCCGTAGTTGGATCGCTGATAATGCTACCAAGAACATCAAAGACTGGTTTAGTACCCTTCTGTCCATCTTTGCTGAAGTAACTGGCTGTGTTATCAAACAGATCGTATGCTTCTTTAGCTTTGATCTTATCTTCGTCACTGGCTTTATTCAGGTATTGAAGCTCCTGTGTTGCAGAAATCAAATTTCCTGTACCGACCATACGCATATGGGTTGCCCAGCGTTTAGTATAGTCCTCTGCAGATTCACCAGCAACAGGTTGACCAGCCTCACCAAACCGCGAAGTGGCATACTGCACAATTTTCTTGATGTTCTCAGGATCACTGTACAACTGTTCAAACGGAATCTCTTTTGCTTTCTTGCTTTGACGCTCAGTTTCCTGACGCATCAATGCTGGACCAGCCGCTTCAAGGACGTTGAAACTTTGAGACTGCTCTGGTTTCGCAGGCACAGGAGACTGCTGTTGCTGCATAGCCATACGTTCAATTTGCTGTGGCGTAGGCTGAGTAGGCTGAGTAGGCTGAGTAGGCTGAGTAGGCTGAGTAGGCTGAGACATCTTAGGCAACTTCTTCAAAGCCTGTGCTATCTCCTCCTTTGACATTCCATCAGGAAATTCAACATTACCAACACCGATGATTTCAATGATCTGAGCCATATTTTATATTATTCAAAGTCTTGTTTGTCAGGATTCCAACGAAGTGTTGGTGTATTAGTTGGAGCGATTGTTGTTTTTGGAGTTGACTTCGATGTAACACCTCGCCCTGCTGCTGGTGTCGCTGCTGCTGGTGTCGCTGCTGCTGGTTTTGTCTTATTAGCAGCTGGCGCAGGCACATCTGGAATCTCTGGTCGAATAGCCTTACCATTGTCATCAAACATAACACCTGTAGACAACAGCGCGTTCTTATGCATTTCGGACTTAGGAGTACCATCTGGTTTAGTGTACTCTTTAATCAGTGAATTAGCAGCAATAGCGTTGCCACGTTTGAACAATTCAGACTCACCCATCTCACGCAACGTCAAAGTAACATTACCATCTCTATCGACCGATTTAATAAGTTTACCCGGTCCTAAGACGTTCTCAATGACTGAAGCACGAGAACGGGTTGCTGCTGTTATCAAATTACTCTGACTGATTTTGTCAGCATCAGTTTTGTCACCCTTACTTGGTGCCGCCAACAATGCTTTGCGCTGCGCTAACAATGTTGCGGCAAGAGAAGCACCAACTGGATCTTTGTTTTTTTGCTTTTCTTGTATTTCATTGACCAGATCGGTTTGAATTTCTGCTTCAGTTTTCTTATTAGTTTTAAACAAAGACTCGGCAGCTACTACACGAGCAGCTTTAACCATGACGTTGTTGATTTTGTCTTTGTCACCAGAATCGGAAATATCAAATGCTTCTTTCTGAATGTTCTTTTTGATAACTTCAAGATCTTGCAACGATGTGAAATCAAACTCAGCCCCAGTAGCAATCTCAGGGCGCTTGAACCCACTGGCAGCACGAAGCTGCTCAATAGAAACACCCATAGCCTTTGCTGTTTGCTCTTCTGCTTTAGAGCCTGCACGAGCAGAAGCGCGGCTACGCAATGTACCGATACCGAACAACCCTTCTGACTTAGCAGTTTCGATTGTCGATGGTTCTCCTTCAGTATCACGTGCTACAACTGGCAACTCTGTCAGCTTTTTCACTTGCTCTAATGCGGTCAACCCTGAAGGATTGTCCTGTTTGATCTTGACAACGTCTTTCACTTTGATGCTACCGGGATTGGTCTTAACCAAATCAGCAACAGCACTCATGTAAGTTTTGTTAGTGGCTGCAGCAAACAGTTCGTCTTGTGTAGCAGTTGGATCGTTCTCTTGCAACAACTTGATGTTCTCAGACAACTCTGTCGACATCTTACGGTTCTCAGCCTGCACCTTGTCGTACTGTTCCTTCAAAGCTTTGACACCATAGGTAGCAGCCACAGCCGCTTGCTTCTCATCTTCCTTGAGAGTCTCTGTGATGTTCTCAGCAGCACCTGCCACAAATGAGCTAAATCGAAATCCCATTACATATTCTCCATCTTGTTCTTACGAGCCATTAAACCAGATAGCATAGGCTCAGACGGTTCTTCAACAACTTCTGCGGGGGTTTCTTTAGCTTTCTGCAAAGCTTTACGAATCACACGAGCAGGAACGATATCATCGTCTGGATCTTTTTCAAACACTTCATATTCAACACCGTGTATCTCAGCCAATGTCACCAGCATTTCGATGATGACAGGAGTGACCAAGATACCAGCATCAATTGTGTGTACATTACTAGCAACACCAGTAAGCATCATAGCGTTAGCAAGGGCAGCAATAGGTACACCAGTCTCTAACACATCCAACATACTGTTGATTGTGCGTGGATTGGTTAATGTACTAATGTAACGCTGAGCTATCTCTTCAACCTTTACAAGTTGAGGAGGAGTATTCCAAGGTGTCGAGCGAGGACTATCGGTGAAGGAAATACCGGGAGGTACTGGTTTAATAAAGTCTATGGTTGTCATCTTAGCCATTTAACATTCCCTTTCGTTCTTGTCGAATGCTATACACCATGTTAGCGATGACATCCATTTCAGTCTTTGGTTTCTCTTCAGATGTGAGAGGTTTTGATGGTGTAAGTAAGCCTTTGTTCTTAGAAGACTTAGTAGGCTTTTCTTCTTTCGACGCGATCATCGCCTCAATCTTTGTCATGTAGCTTTTGATGTGTTCCATACATTACCTTTTAATTCCAAATACAGACTTGATGTCATTAACAGTAATGTTCTTAGCAATTTCAGTGAAGAGACTACCAATGGCTTTACTATTATCACCGTCAGCCTTGATGTTAGCAACATCTTTCTGAATAGAAGCAATAGCCAAGTTAGAGATGCGATCTTTAGCGCTCTCACCAGTCTTCCAAGAATACGACAACAAATCCCTGTAGGTCTGACTCTGTTGAGCGTAGGTAGAAGCAGACAAGTCTGTAGCGTTCTTTGCATTCACAGCATTGGCTGCATTGACTGCAGCAGTATTAGCTGTAGAAACATCAGCCAAGATTTTAGCATTGGCTACGTTAATCTCAGCAGACATGCGTGAATTAAATTCAGCACGATCATTCTTCTCTTGAGCGTTAAACTTGATGAGTTCGTTGGCAGCATCCATGTTAGCCAAGCTTATCTTATTCTTCTCAGAAGCATTGAACTGGTTAGCTGTCAAAGCCAATGTAGCATTAACCTTGGCAATATCGTTAGCGTTGGTGGCATTGGTCAATGAAGCAGCATTAGCTGCAGATGCATCAGACAAGATAGACTGTGCAATTTGCTGACTCTTCAACACAGCCATCTGCTGCTTATTATCCAAGTTCTTCAAATCTGTTGCCAAGAAAGCCTGAGCATTCTGCACAGCAGTTTGCTGACGAGCATTCAAGTTTGCCATGTCCATCGAAGCAATGGTGGCTGCGTTGGCTAGGACCGTTTGTTGTGAAGCATTCAAGTTGGCAATACCAATATCCTTCATCAACTGAGAATTATTCAAAGCAGCTTGTTGTGCTGCAGTAAATGTGGTGTTGAGGTTTTCAGCAATACGAGCAGCATTCAACACAGCAGCCTGTTGTTTATTATCCAACACCTTACCCTGCATAGCGGCTTCAATCTGAGCATTAGCCAAAGCTGTTTGCTGACGGTTAGAAGTGTTGCTAATGTCCACTTGCACTTGCATAGAACTGTTATGCAAAGCAGCCTGTTGCAAGTTGTTCAGGTTGATGTTGGCTTGTTCAGCGTAACGAGCAGCATTAACAACTGCAGCTTGCTGTTGGTTGGACAAGTTCTGTCCCTGCAAGGTAGCTCTGATCTGTGTGTTAGCCAACATAGTCTGTTGCATGTTGCTGAGGTTTTGACTCTGCAAAGCAAACGAGTTGGTGGCGTTGGTAAGACGGGCTTGCTGTTCATTAGACAGATTCTGCAAAGACAAACCCTGCTGTGCAGCAGCGTTAGCCAACGAAACCTGCTGACGGTTGTTCAGGTTCTGCATACCCATCTGCTGGAACACTTGAGCGTCCTGTACAGCAATAGGCAGGGCACTCTCCATAGCGGCTTGGAAGATTGCTGTAGCAGCCATAGAGCTACCACCCAAGCCTCGTGCAGCCATAGCAGCGTTAGCACCACGAATAGCACCAGCAGCCCATGCAGGGGTGGCACCATCGTCAAAGCTCTTCATCAGCTCAGACAACTGACCTTGCACTGTAGACATGGCATCAACGTTGCCCTGTGCAGCTTCTGCCAAGGTGCCAGCATCCACTGTAAATTTATCCAGCTTTGCTGCCACCATCTTAGCGTCAGGAGCAAGACCTGCAGCAGTGATTGCTGTAGCCTGTGCCATGTCACGCTCTGCAATTTGAGCAGGTTTGACAAGCTCGTTAGCCTGCACTTGTCCCTGTGCAGCCTTTACAGCTGCAGGTGATTTAGTCTGTGCAGCCTCTGCTGTAATAGTGGGGACTTCGGTGACAGCTTCAACCATTTCACCAGCCTGTGTCTTACGCTCTTTTGCAACAACAGGTACGACTGCTGACTTGTCGACAGTCTGTGCTGTAGCTATCGCACCTTTAGACACTGTGCCTTGTTCTGCTTCAGCGAGAGAACCTTCAGAGACAGTGCCTGTGGCTGCAGTTTGACCAGCTTGTGCTGTTTTAATAGCACCTTGCGTAGTTTGTGCGGTGGCATTAGTTGATTTAACAGGTGCGGGAGCAGATACACCAGCAGCTTGTGTAACCTGTACAGGTGATGCAGTGACAGCATCACCTGTGACTGGTGTTTTCACAGTCATGCCGGGAGTGATTTTAGTCTCTTCAGCTTTGTAGGTTGTAGCAGTAGGTGCTTTAGGAACAGCACCACCTTCAGCAAACTTCTTAGGCTGCACAACACCGCCCTTAGCCATACGCTCCACAAACTTAGAAGTGATAGCGCTATACTTCTGAGCGTCAGAAGGTGACGAAGCAAGGAAGTCGTCGAAGCCCTGCATAGGACCGTCATATCCCATCTTACGTGCAACGATTTCCTTTTGTTTTGATGTGAAGCTCTTATCCATATTGTTTCCTATTAAGCCACCAAACCGGGCAAGTACACAGTTTTACCATCACGCTTCGTAGCTGTCATTACTTGTTTTTTCAAGTTGGCAGGGTCATATGATACATGCACCCAACCACTGTCAGGTACACCGGGTGTATAAAACTCTAAAATCAATTGAGTGAATTGTAACTCATCACGGATGTATGCTGCCAGTTCTGCATTAGCAACACCGGGTATTTCGATGTCAGCAGCTTGACCTTTGCAATGATCACTGGTCTTGCTACCACCAACTGAAGCATTCACTTCTGGGCTTCGATAGCCGCTGTTAACTTTGACACCTCTATCGTAATGATCACGTACAGGCTGCAACACATTAACAGCCAATGACTGGAGAGCAGAGATAACGTCTTGTGTAGGAGCATTGTCGAGACCTTTGCGTAGAGCAGTTTCGCTTTGTGTCAGTTCGTTGAGAGTGAAGTTGGCTGTCAGTTTCATTTGGTACTTTCAGTAGTGGGCCAAGCATCAATCAAGGCTTTGGCATCAGCGGCGTGTCCGTCAGCTTTTTTCGCCATGTCTGTAAGAGCAGCGCTGCACTCTCCGAATACGGCTGCGAGGGTTGTGGTGTGGTCTCTAACGGAGGGGCAGGTAGCACTACTGACTTCAACGGTGGTGCGACTGTGGTAGTCGCGCACCCAGTCAAGCTCAGAACGAGCACGAGCGGCAGCAGCAGCATTGGCAGCAGCGGTTTGTTGAGCCTTTTTGAGAGCATTGTCTTTCTTCTCCTGCAAGAGTATTGTTTGTTCCATAGCATCAGCAGTGGCCTGTGCAACAGCAGCATTGTGAGCAGCATGGATGTTGTCAATCTCAGCGTTGAGTCGCCAACCATTGACAAGGAAGCCAACAGCAAAAGCTGTAGCAGCTACACCACCTGTGATGTATAAATTCATTCTGACATCTTCCCACGAATGTAGGCAGTAGCAGCCATGAATGCAACAACGATGGTGCCCATAGCAGCACAGAACGTAGTAGCCAATCCCATTACAGCATCAACCTTTGCAAGCTCTACAAATGGAAGCAGCATCAACACTACGGTGATGAACGGAAGAAACAAAGCAAACCACGCCATCACTCGCTGTTGATCAGCAAGCTTGTCCATGTTGTCGATCTGCATCATCCGTTCAGATCTGTTGAGTTCTTCGTCAGTGACAACACCATCGTGGTTGATGTCAAACTGATTGTAATGTGAATCTTTCTCAAGAGTCTTTGTCATGCTCTGTCCCTGAATAGAGTGATGATGATGATGGTGAAATAGATGGAGAAGGCTAAGACAATTGCTAAAGCTCCCCACCACATACCTTCAATAATCTTGACTCGTCTACGCATCTTCCTGCGTATCTCTTCTTCCTGTGCTTCCTTGCGTTGCTTCGCTGCCTTAGCTTGAAACATACGCCAGTCGTTGATGAGGCCGGGTCTGCCGTAATAGGTCATAGCCTGTTCAAGCTCTTCCTTCTTTGCCTTTATCTGCTCAAGAGCAAAGAACTCTTCAGCATCGGTGTTGATGGTGTCACCACTCTTATCAAGCAAACGCTTACGTAATGTAGCTTCGCTATCAAAGAGTTGTGACAAAGCCTTGCCAGCATTCATCAAGTCACCAGTGTTCGATACAGCTTCCTTGATAACAGCAAACGCTGCATTAGCAGCAGCGAGTTCTACAAGCATTATCGAAACATACGCTCACCAACAAAGGTGAGGATGCCGCCGAATAACGAAGCGATGGTCATACCCATCCAGAACCCACCCTTGCTTTGATTAGCCAATGCCAGCAGCTTCTTTATGTCAGCGTCCATACTGTCCACCTTCTTACTGAGGGTGTCAACAGTGCTGATCAGCTTGCCATATTCGACAGGATCTATATGTTCCATTTGTACTACTACCTACACAGACGCTTATGCGTTCCAAGGTGTGCCAGTGGCGGTCACAGGGTTTTTCTGCAAGGCAATGTTCTGAGCCAGAGAAGCCTCTGTTGCGTCCTTGTCCACGCCCGATGCCCAGCACCAGCCCAGCACTTCAGCCTCGGTGACATCAGCGTAAGGGATGGTGGGGGAGCCATCAGCCCATGAGCAGGTGGAGTAGATGGAGGCGCTGTATTCACCGTCAACGGCTGTGCAGGTCCAGTGGGCTGTGGTGATGAAGCCTGTTGCTACATCGTAATTGGTGGCTGTGATTGTCCAAGTTGCGGTCATGATATTTCCTTTCAATTAACCCATGCGGTAAAGCACGAAAGTGTTTGTCGCAGTGCGACGAATGCGGAACTGCGCAGATGTCCCAGTGGCAATTGTCAAACCACCCAGCGATGTTACGCCAGTGTTGATTGCCATTGTGATGGTGCCGGAGGCAGTGTTGATGACGGTGAAGTCATAACCCAAGTTGACCGCAGCCCAAGAAACCAGAGTTTCCAGCGTAGTGCCAAGAGGCATCGTCACGGTGTAGCTTGTGCCAGTCGTGTTGATGATCTGGCCTTGGATGTTGGCGTTGGTCAGAGTCGCTGTGGTGCTGATGGATGCAGGAGCGGGTGCCCAGACGACCACTGCACCAGCTTGGACTTGCACGTTACCTGAAGCGTCGATACGGGCGCGTTCGGTGCCGTTTGTGGCAAACAGCAAAGGGGAATTGCTCGTTACAAAGATTTCCCCGGTGTTTGCGCCAGAACGAATTTCCATGTTGCTTACGTTTGTGCCAGTCCTTTGCAAACGGAGTGTGGCGTTCGTGCTGTCTCTTTCAATTTCCAAACCGCTACCCGAAGCAAAGGCAGGGGCACTCGTCCCAATACCCACGTTGCCGGAGGAGTCGATACGCATGCGTTCGGAGCCGCCTGTGCTAAAAAGAAGCGGAGTAGAACCGCTTGTTACAACAAATTCTGCAGCAGTTTCTCCGGCGCGAATTTCCATGTTGCTTGGGCTTGTGCCAGTCCTTTGCAAACGGAGTGTGGCGTTCGTGCTGTCTCTTTCAATTTCCAAACCGCTACCCGAAGCAAAGGCAGGGGCACTCGTCCCAATACCCAAATTCCCACTTGCATCCAGCGTCATCGCCTGTGTGAAGGTGATGGCAGCATCCGCTGTACCGGAGGGGGCGTTGTACCAGATGTGCTGGCCGTTCAACTGCGTGTATTCGGTTGCAAAACTGGAAGCGATGTATTTGCGTGCAGAGCCGTCAAAGAAGTAGTTGTACCCAAGATATGCTGCTGCATTGGTTGCCCAGAATGATGCGTTGCGGTTTTGAAGGGCCGTACTTGTAGCACCCCAAGCACTCGGAGTAACTCCCAAGCCGAGGTTGCCGGAGGAGTCGATGCGCATGCGTTCTACGCCTGTCGCACTGGTGCTGTCTGATGTCGCAAAGGTCAGGCTAACCAAATTTCCAGCAGAATTCTCAATCACGCTGACAATCTTTGCCTTCGCGCCTGTACCGTTGGTAGAGGCATCGTTGGCGTAGAAGTCAATTTCACCGATGACGTTCCCGGTCGTCAGCGCCGTGTTGGAGTTTTCAAGCGTCAAGACCGCGCCAGTAGAGCCAGAGCCGCTTGGGTTAAGCAATGAGCGTGGCGAACTCGTCCCAATACCGAGGTTGCCGGAGGCGTCAAGGCGCATGCGCTCTGTGTCAGAAACACCAAACGCCAACGGACGTGCTCCGTTAAAGAACTGTGTTGTGCCGTTGTCTTCAATGTAACCTGTACCAATAGAGACTGTTCCGCGAGTGCTACCAACCTCCAGATGTGGGCCGTGAGTAACGACAGTTGGAATGACGCCAATACCCACGTTGCCAGAGGCAGCAATACGCATACGCTCAGTTGGCGTTACCGAGTTTGTACCAGTTCCGAAAATCAGGTTGCCGCTACCATCGTTGTAGATTCGGCTATCAAGGCCACCAGCAGGAACTGTTAGCAACAATTCAGGCGAAGCCGCTGTTACTTGCAAGCGCCCTTGAACAAGAGTCT
>Ga0255125_1000066_pt1 | contig 38383 bp, 28 predicted proteins | sample Law_Cont_RepC_8d_FD_188557 | JGI IMG/M metagenome (GOLD analysis project Ga0255125, IMG submission 188557) | Freshwater microbial communities from St. Lawrence River, New York, United States - Law_Cont_RepC_8d | ecosystem: Environmental > Aquatic > Freshwater > River | place: USA: New York...
CAGTAATCGCGCCGCAACCGGGCAAAACTATTCATTCACCCCCGGCTCAAACTGCGCCACAGCCCCAGCTCAATCCCAAAGGGGCGCCATCAATCGCACCCGGAGCGCAACCCTCTCCAATACCAATGCCAGCCGCCACTTTCCCCCCTCCGGTCCCGCCACCAGCCGATCCTAAAAAGTATGGAGTGTTCAACACGGCTCCAACCTCCCCAATTGCCACACTCCAGCCCCCGCGTGCTCTAGCTCAATCGCTTGAAGGCAACCAATAGCCCGGTTAAACTCTAGGCCACGGGGCATTCGTCGCCCGGATTTCGCCCTGAGAAATCCGGGCACCTGCCAAATCAGCCCCGGCGCCCCGGAATATGCGCCATGCAACGTTCACACCCTTTTTTTGTCCTCATAGCCCTTTACCTTCTCCTACCGGCCCAGGCCCGCGGCCAAGATCTCTCCCCCGAAGGTTCCATTTCCAAGGCACGCCCAGGGGACGGCCTCGAGGTCAAACTGGTCGCGGCCGAGCCCCTTATCCGTCAACCAGTAAGCATCTCTTTCGACTCCAGTGGCCGCATGTGGGTGCTCGAATACCTGCAATACCCAAATCCAGCCGGGCTGAAGCCCGTCACCCAAGACCAATTCTTGCGTACCAAGTGGGACACAGTCCCCAAGCCTCCCCCAGAAGGCCCCAAGGGGGCCGACAAGCTCACAATTTTATCTAATCAAGATGACAATGGTAGGTACAAAAGCTCGAAGACTTTTGTCGACGGGCTGAACTTGGCCACCGGTTTCGCCATCGGCCATGAAGGCGTATTTGTGGTTCAGCCCCCCTACCTGCTCTACTATTCTGACCGGGACCATAACGACTTGCCCGATGGCCCTCCTGAAGTGCTGCTCTCAGGTTTTGGCATGGAAGATTCCCATGCCTTTGCCAATTCCCTTCAATGGGGCCCCGATGGCTGGCTTTATGGTGCCCAAGGCAGCACCGTCACCGCTCGCATCCGCGGCATGGAATTCCAGCAGGGCATTTGGCGTTACCACCCGGTCTCCAAACGCTTTGAGCTCTTCAGTGAAGGCGGCGGCAACACCTGGGGACTTGATTTCGACAAAGATGGCGAGCTCATCAGCGGAACCAACTTCGGCGATGTCGCTTGCCTTCACCAGCGTCAGGGCGCCTACCATGTGAAGGGTTTCGCCAAGCATGGGCCGCTTCACAACCCTCACACCTATGGCTATTTCGACCACATTCCCTACAAGGGTTTTCAGGGCGGCCATGTCACCTGCGGGGGTATTGTTTACCAAGGTGGCGCACTGGGCCCAAAACGCGAAAACCAATACATTGCCGGCAACCTCCTTTCCAGCATGGTCAACTGGCACGAACTTTCACCCAAAGGCTCATCCTTCACCGCAAACCACGGTGGTATGGCACTCAACCCAAAAGATCCCTGGTTTCGTCCTATTGACTTGCTGGTTGGTCCCGACGCTGCCATTTATGTAGTTGATTGGTACGACAAACGCGCCACCCACCTCGACCCCATTGATAATTGGGACAAAACCAACGGCCGGGTATACAGGCTACATGCTCCGGGTGCGCCCACCATCCGACCGTTCGATCTTGCTAAACAAAGCGACAAAGAACTGGCCTCACTGTTATCTCACCCAAACATCTGGCAGCGCCGGGAAGCCCGCCGGCTGCTCACCGAGCGCCGTGCCATGGGCCAAGCCGAAACCCTCAAGGCAATGGTGCGTGGCAAAGGACCTCAATTGGCACTGGAGGCCTTGTGGGCCCTCCATGGTATTGGCGCCCTGGATGATGTATTCACCTCCGAATGCCTTCAATCAACCTTTCCCTCTGTTCGACTGTGGGCCATGCGCCTTGCTTGCGATTCCGGCAAGCCAAGCCCTCAATTGGTAGCGCAAATTACCCACATGCTTATTGGTGAAAAATCACCCATGGTGCGGGCTCAGGCAGCCTGTTCGGCAAAACGCTTGGCCCCATCCGAATGCCTATCACTCCTCACGCCCTTGACAGCCCATGCAATAGACAACGATGACCCACAAATACCCCTGCTACTTTGGTGGGCACTCGAAGAATGCGCCTCCAAGGCCCCTGCACACGCCGCCCAATGGGCCTCCATACCTGATCGTAGGAGTAGCCTCCTCTTCACTAATCATTTGGCCGAACGGCTGGCACGCCGCCTTATGGCAGGCAATGTACCTTCCGAATTCAGCGCTCTTGCATTGCTCTGGCAATCCTCTTCACCCCTCGACAAATCGATATTGCTAACGGGTATCTCCAAAGCACTTTCGGGCACCAGCTATCACACCCTTTCCCCAGCCTTGGCAATCATGGTGGATGAATTGGACAAACGCCCCGAAAAAGACAGCGTGGCCCACGAGGTTGCCGCGCGCCTTGGAAGTGCCACCGCCAGGCAAGATGCCCAAAAAACTTGCGGGGATTTCAACACACCGGTGGCAAGGCGTGTGCAGCTTTTAAATCTGCTGTGCCAAACTAGCCCCACCTGGTGCCGCCGAAACCTGCTTGCCCTCATTCTGGACAAATCACAACCGACACCCCTCCGCCGCGCCGCCACAGAAAATCTAGCCACCCAGCCCGAAGGCAACTGGGATGCCAAGTTGATCGAAAACATGCCGGCACTTCCCCCTGAAGTGACAGGGCCTGCTCGAAGACTCCTCCTTGCAAGAGCCTCCACCGCACGCCCGTTTTTGGAAGCCATTGAAAAAAATCCCAAGGTTGGCCCCGCTCCAACGCGGGAAGAGGCACAGGCTTTGGTCGAGCTGAAAGATCCCCAAATCAACGCATGGGTCGAAAACAAATATGGCAAACTGGCAACCATTCCGGGCGAAAAGCAAGCGCGTATTTCATACATTGACCTTGTGATTGGTAGGCTCCCCCCGGGTGACCCCACACGCGGCAAACCGCTATATACCAAACAGCAATGCGCCGGTTGCCACACCCTTTTTGGCGAAGGGGTCAAACTTGGGCCCGACCTGACCACTGCTGACCGCGGCAACCGCCGTGCCCTGATCACCCATATTGTCGACCCAAGTGGAGCCATCCGCCCTGAATTTCAGGCCCAAGTGGTGGAAACATCGGACGGCCGTTTCCTCACAGGTATAATCACGGAATCCACCGCCGAAACCATCACCCTGGCGGATGTTAAAAACTTCCGCACAACTCTCAAGCGTTCCCAAATTGAGACCATTATCCCCGCCAATAATTCGCTCATGCCCGAAAAATTGCTCGACGGCCTGACCGACCAACAACTCGCAGACTTCTTCGCCTACCTGATGGCTAACAGAAAAACCGACTGAATGGTTAGCATGGTTATGAAGTAACTTGCCAAAAGAAGCCGGACAACTCTTTTCCCCAAGAAGGGGCCGAGCCTAAAAATTCACGCTTGTGTCGAATTCCCAAAAACACTTTCAGGCACTACCCCATTTTTTGCCCAGGGGCCTCCATTTGGTGGTGCAAAAAAATATTTTAATTAGTGGCAATATATTTTAATCCCCTCAACTATTTTTCGCATTTAAACGCCTGAAAAACCAACCTAAAGCAACCAACAAAAACGGTGTAGACCCGGCAGTTCCCCAACTGCCGGGCCTACACCATTTAGAAAATCAGGCTGATTTTTAGTGGTTAAATTGAAACGCTTTGGTGTTGATCAAGGCCCACAACAGGTCTTGGGCACCGGTTAAACGGTCGTCCGTCGAAAGATTGGCAAACTCCGCCGCTTCCCGGTTCAAACGCGCCAAATCAGCATCCAAGCCACGGTGATAATCTCGCAAGCGGTTGGCCTGCTCAGGCTTGCGCTTGGCGGGCTCAAGGGCAAGAATTTCGGCCAGCTCAGCCGGTGGCTTGGAAAAATTCAATGGCACCTTCGTGTCGGTCAGTTTCACCCTGAATTTGCCAACCACATGGGCCGCCCCGTGGTTTTGCTCCATCACCAGTTTCCAAGTACCGCCCTTCTCCACCAACTTCTTGGCATCCTCGGGCTTCTCCAATTCAAAGCTGCCCTCATGGTTCTTGCCCATTTGAGGCATCAAGGCCCAACCGGTTGCGCCATTGCCATCCACAGCGTTCCCCACTGGAAAACCATCCTGGCTGAAGGTGGCCCTCGGACGTACCAGCTTGAATTTTACTGGCTTGGCATCTGCAGGTACCGCCGGTTGAAATTCAAGAGACAGTTCACTGATCACCAAATTGCCGTTAGCCGATCGGCCAGGGCCCTTGGCAGGAAGCGATTCGTCCATCAACAATTCCAGTTGCAATGCGGTGAAGGAATCCTTGGTCGAAGGCCAAGCCAGTGTCAGCTTGTCTTTGTCACTAACCTTGCCTGTGGCTAGCCATGCACCATCAGCCGACCGTTTGAAATCGGTTTTTGACTGGGTCTCAACCACACCACCAGCCAGCACCTTCCATACGGGACCGCCCTTGAAGCTGGCTTCGTATCCGGGCAACCGACCATCCACTTCACCCAGCTTTTTGGCCGCAGCCTCGGCTCGGCGTTGTTTTTCCTGAACCAAAGACGGGTAGTCAACTTTGCCCTGGTTCAAGGTTGCCAGTGCGGCGGCCTTTTCCTGTTCCGTTGGCACTCTTCCAACCACCGCCAAATAAATCTCTTCCACTATCTCCAGATCAGAAGCTTTTCGGCTTAGCAACTTGGCCACACGGTTGTTGTTGTCCCGCACCGCGTCACCAACTACCGGGCCGTTCACCAAATTCAAAACCGGCCCCAGCATCATGCTTCCGCCGCGCTCGCACTCGCAAGCACTCTCACGTGGCGGCTTACCAAATAGCTGGAAAAATCCACCGCCCACATCCTGCATACTGTCTAACATTTCTGCCGCACGCGCCCCAGCAGGCAGCCCTGGCAGTTGGGAAACAGAACCAGCCGCCTGGTGAATCGCGTCAAATAACACCTCGGCGGGAAGACGCCGCGCAAGCGCGTGGGAGTAATTTTGCGTGTCATCCTCGTTAAACGGATTGCTGCTCACCGCATGTTGATAGGTCCGACTCTTGCAGATCAGTCGGGTTAATTGCCGCACATTGAAGCCACTTTGCACAAATTCGTTCGTCAAGTGCTCCAGTAATTGATGGTTGCTGGGCGGATTGCCCGCACGAATGTCATCAATCGGCTCAATGATGCCCTGCCCCAGCAAATAAGCCCACTGACGGTTGACAAAACTCTTGGCAAAATACTGGTTTTCTTTCGAAGTGAGCCAGTTTGCAAGTTGTTCCCGTCGCGGCACAGGCTGGGCGTCGGAACCTGCCACCGCATAGGGGAATTTAGGTTGAGCCACTTGGCTCGTCCGGTCATGTTTGATCTCGCCCCCCGAAAGATCCTCCACTATCTCAACTAGCGGAACAGCCCCTTCCACAGCGCTACCGCCAACCTTCTGGCCTGCAAACTTTGGGTCTTCCTTGCGGCCAATTTGGGCAAAATATGCCGCCAACTGGAAGTATTGATCCTGGGTCCACTTTTCAAATGGATGGTCATGGCACTTGTTGCAATTGAAACGCACCCCCAAAAACAGTTGGGTTGTGTTTTCCATGGCCGCACCCGGCTCACGCAGCACCTTGTAATAACTGGCCGCCGGGTTATCCAAGTTCGACCCCTTGGCGATCAGAATATCGCGGGCAAAGCGGTCGTAAGGTTTGTTGTCAGCAATCGCTTGGTGAATGTAAGCCCTAAATGCGCGGGCACCTTGTTCTCCAAGGAATTTGCGGTTCACCTGCAACAAGTCGGACCATTTGTTAGTGATCATCTCCACATAGGCCGAAGATCCCACCAGCCTGTCCACCAATTCCCCACGCTTCACCTGCGTTGGTCGCCCGTCAGCAAGGAATTTGCGCACTTCATCCGGTGTGGGCAGTAGGCCCGTTAGATCAATCGTGGCCCTGCGAACAAACTCCGCATCGTTACAAATCTCTGCCGGCTGAATTTTCAACTCGCGCAGCTTACGGTAAACATGGCCGTCAATTGGGTTGAATTCGGGTGTCTCCTTCCAGGCAAATCCCTTGCGGTCACCCATGCAAATCAATCCGCTAGCGGTGTAGTTCCCTTCATAACGCACAAGCAGGGTAGCCTCACCGCGCCGCAGGCTTGTTACCACCGCCGAACGGTCCACTGTCGCCACTTCGGTGTTGCTCGATTCAAGAAACGCTTCCGAGGTCACATCTCTTTGCATGCCATCGGCAAAGGTTGCCAAAACGGCAAGCTGCTGCTTCATTCCAGGCAGAGGGGCCACCGCGCGCACAGGATGAACCTCCAGCTTGACCACCTTTGGTCCAGTCTGATCAAGCCTCACGCCGTCCGCTATCCAACTTTTCACTATCTCGTAATAAGGTTCGCCAGGTTGGGACAGTACGCCCCCCACATGCGCAACTCCACCCGACATTTTTAGTAGCATCAGGCTTGAATCTGGAGCGCTTCGGTTGAACCTTCTCCCCTCCAAATCGTCGGTCAATGAGCGATGGTCAAACAAAGGGTCATAGCCCCGTAGCGATAGCTTGAAGCCGTTTTTGCCATCCGCCGCCCCATGACAGGTGCCCTGATTGCAACCCAAACGAGAAAGCACCGGCCCCACTTCCTGAATAAAACGGGTGGTCGGTTTTACTGTCACTCCTTTTGCTACCAACGGAATGGCAATACTTTTGTCAGCCAAAATCACCCGAATTTCGCCCGCGCCATCGCTTTTTGCGCGCACCTGCCCGGTCGCTGAAAGCGTCGCCCAGGCCGGGGCCTCGAACTTCGCGATCCGCGTCACATCCACCTGTTCACCACCAGCAAGCACTGCAGTCACAACCAACTGCCGGTAGATAAAAGGCCCGGTCAGATCCACTTTTGCTGGAAAACCAACCAGCTTCACTACCTTGGCCCCCTCGGGCAGTTTCTCGGTTTCAACAAGTACCCCATCCGCACCCCTGCCAAAACCCACCAAAAACAGCCCAACCAAAATTGAACAATATTGCCTGATCATCTAACTCTCCTTCGCCATTTATTCTTTGTCTGCTGCTTGTTTATGCCTTATTTTTGGCTGCCATTGGCGGCCACTGCGGCACCCGCACCGGGCAGCGCCGTGAACTGCTTCAAAACCTTGCCGGTTGCCGGGTCGATCACTCGCACCTGCCCGTCAAATCCACCTGCTACCAGCGTTTTGCCATCGGGCGAATAGGCCAACGCATAAATGGCACCCACCTGCCCCTCAGCTTGCGATATCTTCTTGCCGTCATCCGCGTTCAACACTCGCAACTCTCCCACGCCATCCAAGCTACTTCCCGCTGCAAAGGATTTACCATCCGGCGAAAAGGCCATCGCATAAATGCGTCCAGGCAGGCCCGGATAATCCCTAACCTTGTTCGCATCGTCGCCAATCACCCGCTTGGTCTCCCGGTGCATCTTGTAAAGTCTGGGGGTTCCGTCAGCACCGCCAATCAGCACCTCTTCGTAAATCTTCTCCTCGGTGCTGGCCACGGCTATGGAAGTGGCTTTCACCATTTTCTTGTCCTTCCCCGGCCTCACAATTCCAACCTGCAATCCACCCTTCAAAGCCCCTGGGGTGATGCTGGTGACATTGTCAATAAATCGCTGACTCGAAACTTCTGTCAGTTTCAGGGTCCGGTCGCGGCTCGCAGAAACAAGGAATTTGCCATCACGGCTGAAGCAGGTACCCAACACCCAGTCGTTATGCGCGCCTTGCTGCAAAATCTGCTTGCCATTCGACGCATCAACCGCGCGCACATTGTTGTCCGCAGCTCCAAATGCAACCAGCTTGCTGTCAGGCGACCAACTCAAACCAAAAAGGGAATCACCTGTGAATGAGGCAGCAACTTTCAATTTACGCTTTTCTACTTCCCAAATTTGCACCTCGCCAAACCTGCCGGGGTTGCCACCACAAACCCCAAGCCATTTGCCATCCGGTGAAAATGCCACCGACTGGATTTGTTGCGATAAGCCCACCAGTCGCGCTACCTGTTTCCAAGTGCCCGCCTCAAACAGCAGCACCTCATGAAATCCATTCACCGCCAACAGTTTTCCATCCGGCGAATAGTCCAGTGTTGTGATGACAGGCGGCAGGCCATAAATTGGCGGATTGTCACCACTCACGGTGTCTCGGGCACTCGCAGGCGTGTCATCCTTCGCACCCTCCACAATCCATTTCTCAATCAAGGCAACATCCTTTTCCGCCAATGAGTCAGCACCCCTTGGCATTTCTGCCCTTTTGCCATCCTTCGGCCGAATCACTTCCAGCATGTGGCTTTCCCCGGCCTTGCCAGGAACAACCCCCTTCACACCGCGGTCGCCTGCCTTAAGCAGCATGGCGTGATCGGTCATGATGTAATTACCCTGGGACTTCGCCGGTTGATGGCACCCCTGGCAGTGCACCTGCACCAACGGCCGAATTTGTTTGTAATAACTCACAGGCTTGCCTGCACCCAAAACCTCAGGTTTGGCAGGTTGCATTCCTACCAACAGCGACAAGCCAACATGGATCAAACAGGCGGCGGGCATTATCTCATTCCCCGTTGGAGCGACGCTTTTTTAGCGCAATTCAGGCAGGCTGGATATCAATCAGTCCAATCAAACTGACAAGGGTGCAAAGTGGGAGCACCCCATAACCATTTTAATCATTGGGAATAAGCGTTACCATCATTCCCGTCACTTCTTTAGAATCGCACGACCTGACGAGCTGGGCAATGAGAAAATGAACCTTTACTATTTTCCACACTGGGGATTTGTCCCAAAAGGTTCTGATTGTTCCGGGTTTAAAAATCATGGTAAACTAACCACCAAATAATAACGGGTCAGGAAAACCAAACCCGAAACGCTTAATTTCGCCTCTTCAGGCTTCTGGAGGTGCCATAGCAATGCGCCGTATCCCTTTACTGGTTCTAGGCTTACTGCTGGCCAATCTGGCATGGGCTGCTTCCCAATCACAACCCAAGAACAGCCAACCGCCGCCAAGTGCCGAAGGCACTCCGGAAAAACGTAAACCCGACGACAAAGATCTTGCCCCATCCAAGGGCAGCAAAGACAGCTACACCTCCAGTGTGGGCGGTCGAGGCCTCAACGAATGGATGACCGATCTAAAAAATGCCGACCCTAGCGTCCGCGAACGTGCCATTCGTGCTGTTGCCATGTTTGGGCCTCTGGCCAGTCAGGCCATTCCAATCCTGATTGAGAGAACGAATGACAAAGATGGCTCCCCCCGTATTCGCGCTGTCATGGCATTGGGAATGATGGATCTTGCTGACCGCGACATTCCCAAGGTGGTCGAGGCCTTGGTCCGCAGGATCAGTAGCGAACCTCAGGCCGTAGTTCGCTATCAAGCCATGATCAGTCTCTCCCGTTTCCAACCTATCGACGCTAAGGCAGCCATTGCCCCTTTGGCCAAAGAAGTGGAAGACCAGAACACTTGGGAAATCCGGAAGTTGGCAGTCAGCTTGCTCACAAGCCTCGGCTACGACGACCAAAAAGGCCCCGACCCCATCGCCATGAGGGGTCTCATCACCGCCTTGAAAGATCCCGCCATTCAAGTGAAACAAGAGGCTGTTTTTGGCTTGGCCACCATAGGCAGGCCTGCTGATCAAGCCTTGGCAACTAATGTGAAAGGCGCCTTCACCACCCTGATTAACAATTCCGATAAGGGAATCGCCATCTGGGCGAATGTTGGTTTGATTAACCTCGAAAAGCCCGATGGCAAGCTGCTCGCAAATATAACCAAGCACCTGAGTGACCCCAGAGCCGATGTCCGGGTGCTGGCGGCTCGCGCCCTGGGAACCTTGGGTAAATTGGCAGAATTCACCATTCCCGAATTGACCAAAGCCCTGACAGACCCCGAACCGGAGGTTCAGGTTATGGCCATTTGGGCTCTGGCAATGATGGGCTCGTCGGGTTCCAAAGCTTTGCCAAATCTGCGCGAGTTGGCTGATAACAAAAAAACACTTGAGTCTGTCAAGCAAAGCGCACTCATGGCTATTGGCCAAATTAGTGGCAAGCCAGATGGCACTCTCGCCCCCAAAATCCTCACCCCCAAGGATGGCAAAGCCCCCGGAAAGGGATCTTAAGGCCATGAAAAAACCTGCAGCCCCATTCATGGGAGGCTGCAGGCTACTTTATCTATTCTACGACTGATTACTTGGAACTATCTGGCTGTTTTTCGCCCTTCTCCACGATGCCTTCCCCAGCTTTGGGTTCAGGTGCGCCTTTGCCAAAACCTCCCTTTGGAAAACTCCCGGGGCCCCCTTTATCAAAACCGCCCTTGCCCTTGAAATCACCGCCCGGAAATCCACCCTTACCCTTGCCATCGCCACCTTTTTGTGGCGGCCGAATTTTTGCTTCCGGTTCTGCCTTTTCGCCCTTGAGCACCGCAAGGCAATAAGTGGCTTCATCGCTTACCCCTTGGTCAGGGTCGTTTTTCATTTTTTCCAGCATCGATTCACCACGACTTCTCGCAGGTGCACCAATGATTGATACCGCCTGAATGAAGGTAACCTTGGCCTGACGGGTTGACGCCCCCTGCAGGGCATCGCAAACCACATCCACACCTTCCGGTGTACCGGCCGTCACCTTGGCCAAGGTCATCACCATCGTTTCATAAATTGTGTTGAAAAAGCCGTCAGTCTTTTCCTTGTTCTTGGGATCCTTAATTCCTTCCAAAAGGGCGGGAACAGCCTTGATTGCACCACTCTTTAAATATCCCAAAGTTTGGGAACAGTTGATCCGCACCCACAGATTATCGTCTTTCAGGCCCTTGCTGAGGGCTTCCACTGCCATCGGAGCGTCTGGCTTAATCTTGCTCATGGCAAGGGCCGCTTCTATCCGCAGGTCACTCTCGGGATCGTTACTCAAAATGTCGCAAAGGGTGGTGATGGTGGACTGACTACCATCCAGCGCCTTGCCAATTGCAATCACAGCATTCCGCCGCGTATCGGTGTCAGGAGATTTCAATTCTGCCCGCCAGGCGCTCATATACCGCCCGTCATGCTGCATGCCCGCAAGCATATTGGTTAGATTCAAAGGGCTTTTTTCATAAAACAGCAGCGCGCCCACAACTCCTAGCACCACAACTATCAGGCCGACCAGCCCCCACGAACTACCTTTCCCAACCTTTACCGGGTTGGTACCACCTTGAATTTGATTCTGGTTATCACTCACAACTTTTTCCCCGGGTTGGATATAAGAATATTTTGCCTTCAACACTCCTATGATCCCACCCCGGGAATCCTTGAGCAAGTGCCTACCACCAGATTACCAACGGGATAATCTGTACAAGACCCAGGCCAGTACGCTAATATGCTTTTTCTGGAGGGGTGGCAGAGCGGCCGAATGCTCCGGTCTTGAAAACCGGTGTAGGAGAAATCCTACCGAGGGTTCGAATCCCTCCTCCTCCGATCGCATTTTACCTCTGTGGCAAAATCAGCAACCGGTCCTTGGTTCCGCCCCGCCGCCAAGAACCTCTCCGTTTTATTCCCTCCCTCTGGGGAAGGCGGCTATTCAACCTTATTCTTTTGGTTTATTTTTCCGGCTATAATCGAACCGAAGTTTAAACCCTCCTTTTACCATGCGGAGTCGTTCATGAGCCGTTTCCTTGCCTGTTTGCCAGCCCTGACCCTCTGCTTAGGAATCCCCCCAATAGCCAATGCGACCGAGCCCCCTCTCCCGCCACCCCTAAAGGCCCTCATCCTCGACGGCCAAAACAACCACGATTGGAAAGGGACTACTCCAATCCTGAAGAAAAGCCTTGAAAAAACTAGTCTTTTTAAGGTTGATGTCGCAACCAGTGGCCCAAAGAACACCAAAGATTTCCGTCCTAAATTCTCCGACTACGCACTGGTTGTTTCCAACTACAACGGCGCCCCATGGCCCATGGAAACCCAACAAGACTTTGTGAATTATGTCAAAAACGGCGGCGGCTTGGTCATCGTGCATGCCGCCAACAATTCCTTCCCTCAATGGCCCGAATACAACGAGATGATCGGCCTTGGAGGCTGGGGAGGCCGTACCGAAAAGGATGGCCCGTACATCCGTTTCAACGAAGGTAAAGTGGTTCGCGACACCTCCAAGGGAAATGGCGGTAGCCATGGCGCCCAGCACGAATTCGTCCTCCAATCCGCCGATTCTGACCACCCAATCATGCAGGGGCTCCCCAAGGCATGGCGCCACACCTCAGATGAGCTCTACGACCGTCTGCGGGGGCCGGCAAAAGGATTCACCCTTCTGGCCTACGCCAATTCAGCCAAATCCACAGGCGGCACCGGGCTCAATGAGCCCATCCTCTTCACAATCGATTACGGCAAGGGCCGGGTGTTCCACACCACCATGGGCCACAGCACCGTCTCCATGAATTGCGTGGGGTTCCAAACCACCCTCAACCGCGGGGCCGAGTGGGCCGCCACGGGTAAAGTGACCCAAACTGTGCCCGCTGAATTCCCCGGTGCTGACAAGGTCCTGCCAACCAAATAAAGGCCTGGCAACGCGAAAGAGACTCCTTCCACCATGAACTTCCCGCTGCCCAGTCCAGCATGGCCACCCGTAGCCCGCCCCCGTAGGCTGCGAAAATCACCATGGATTCGCTCTCTGGTGGCCCAGCACCACCTTCATCCCTCAGACCTGATTTGGCCCCTGTTCATCCGTGAGGGAAATGGCATTCGCGAAGCTGTTGGAAGCATGCCGGGCGTGGAGCGGTTATCTATCGACATCCTGGTTGAACAAGCCGCTGAAGCGCATGCCTTTGGTCTGCCTGCGGTGGCCATTTTCCCAGTTACGCCTGCTAATCTCAAAAACCCCGAGGGCCTTGAGGCACTCAACCCCGAAAACCTCGCCTGCCGGGCAATTCGTGCCCTGAAGCAGGCATTGCCTACCCTTGGAATTATTTGCGATGTCGCGCTCGACCCCTACACCTCCCATGGCCAAGACGGCTTGGTCCGCAACGGGCAGGTGGAAAATGATGCCACAGTGGAGGTGCTTTGCAAACAGGCAGTTACCCAGGCCATGGCGGGTTGTGATGTCATCGCCCCATCCGACATGATGGATGGTCGCGTGGGATCCATTCGTAAGGCGCTCGATCTGGCCGGCTTTGACCAAGTAGCCATTCTCAGCTACTCCGCCAAATACGCCTCAGCTTTCTACGGCCCCTTCCGCGACGCTGTCGGATCCGCCGCCAATCTGGGCAGTGGGGACAAAAAAACCTACCAGATGGATCCCGCCAACGGTGACGAGGCTTTGCGCGAGGTGGCCCTCGATTTGGCCGAAGGAGCCGACATGGTGATGGTAAAACCAGGCATGCCCTATCTTGATATTATCTCTCGGGTGAAGCAGGCCTTTAGCGTGCCCACCTTCGCCTACCAAGTGAGTGGCGAATACGCCATGATCCTCGCAGCCGCCCAAAATGGCTGGCTGGACCACGATAAGGCAATGTTGGAAAGCTTGCTGGCCTTCAAACGCGCCGGGGCGGATGGAATATTGACCTATTTTGCCCCAAAAGCCGCACGGTTGCTGGCTGGCCTTTAACCGTTTCACGCCTGCCTTTTAGGCTATCACCGCTTCAATTACCTTACCCCTGGAAATGGGGAACGGCCTGTTTTGCGGGTCGCGAAATTCGGTTTCAGGGTTAATTCCCATCCGTTCAAGAACGGTTGCCCACATGTCTTGAGGTTCAACTTTTCCGTCTTTTGGGTGACCACCCAATTTGTCCGATGCCCCATGAACCACACCACCCTTGATGCCGCCGCCGGCCAAGGCCGCTGAAAACACATGGCCCCAATGATCGCGACCGCCGCCCTGGTTGTGACGAGGCGTACGGCCAAATTCGCCGCACCACAGCACCAGCGTCTCATCCAGCATGCCCCTCTGCTGCAAATCCTCAAGCAAAGCCGAATAAGCCGCATCCATGATGGGCATCAGGGGTGATTTAAGCCTTTGTGCATTTTTATTGTGCGTGTCCCATGCGGGACTGTCATCGGTGTCGCCCGGCATGCGGCACCAGTTAACCTGAATGAACGGCACACCTGCCTGGGCCAACCTCCGCGCCAGAAGCACACTTTGCCCCCAACGATTGTCGCCATATCGGGCGCGCAAAGCCTCCGGCTCTTCCTCCAACTTGAAGGCCCGCCGGGCAGCACCAGACCTTACCAAGTCCAATGCCGTTCGGGCCTGCTGCCCCTGCACTCCCCAAGCACCCGGCGCAAACGAGTCCAAGCCTCGCTCCACCCTATCCAAAGAGCGCGACAATTCGGCCCTGGTGTTCAAACGGTCAACCGGAACCTCAACAGGCAGGCTCACTCCACCCACCGAAAATCCAGCCTGATGTGGCATACAGGGTAACAGCCACGGGTCTACTCCCCTCCCCAAGAAACCGCCATCCTGTCCAGGCCAAGGAATGCCACCTGTGTTCCAAATGTGCTCCGGCAATGTCAAGCTACCGGGCATGCCTCCCGGGCCCTTGGTGACTGAACGCACCAAGGCCCCAACACTCGGCCAATCATTGGGAGCACCCAATTTGGCATTTTCCACATTAGTGGGGGAGTGCGGCACTCCTGTGATCATCCAATAACCGCTCGACGAGTGCGCGTTGTCATTGGTCGAAAGGGCCCGAAGCACTGCGATATGCTGCACCAGCTTAGCCGTTTTTGGCATCAACTCACCCACCCGATAACCGGGCAGGCTGGTCGCTATCGTGCCAAAAGAACCCCTTACTTCCTCAGGGGCCTCGGGCTTTGGATCCCATGTTTCGTGTTGTGGGGGGCCACCTAGGTGAAAAAGCACAATCACGCTTTTCGCGCGCGCCTTTCGAATGGGCCCGGCCCGCACGGCCGACCTTGGCAAACCGCCCATGGCCCCAGCAAGCGCCGAAACACCACCCAGCCTCAGCCAAGCCCTGCGGCCCAACTGGTCGAGCAGCATCTTGCCAGCAGAGCTATCTCGAAACTCGAGCATATCCACCAATCTAAAGAAATGGTTTAGGCTTTATTCTCAGCTATTCCCTTTAGAACAGCCAAAAAATCTAGGAAAACCAATAATTAATTGAAGGAGGCAGAATCATTCAACTCAGAAAAAGTCTAACCCGAACAGGCTGGCGGGGCAAGTAAACGCGTCATTAGCCCTTAAATTAAACCTTCTGCCGCGATTTATAAACCTCGCGGGCCCTAGCCACCTGGGCTTTCACCAAAACTTCCATGCGACGAAGCGCTTCTTTTCTGGGCATATCTGCTAGCAATGCCCCATTGACCGGCTCGCCAAAGGATACCACCACATTTTGGCGGTTGTGTCTCAGACCTAGCGGAGAAAAACCCCTTAATCCCCTGCCCATCGGCAAGCACTCATGGGCACCCGCTATCCCCACAGGAACCACAGGCACAGGGCATCGCTTTAAAAGCAAATGAACCCCAGGCTGAAAATCAACCATCTCACCATCCATTGTCCGCGTTCCCTCGGGAAACACGACCAAGGCTTTATGGTTTTCCAGCAAAGTAATCGAATGGCGAATCCCATCCCAACCAGCACTTTTCTGGTCAATGGGAATAGCGTTAATACTCTTGATCAGCTTGGCAAAAATACGATTATTGAACAGTGTTTTTCGGGCCAAATAAAAGGATCGACGCTGCAAAGCCACTCCCACCACCGGCGGATCAAAAAAACTGGTGTGGTTGGGTAGAAGTAACACAGGCCCTTTCGACGGTACCCTCCATGCATCCACTGTGCGGATATCATGGAATAGCGTGAAATAAGCCTTAGTGAAATAATAAACCAGATTATACCAAAGGGGATCCTCGGTGGTAATGTCCACCTCAGACTCCACAACTGGCGGCAGTTTGTGGGGTGCGTTCATTGGACTCCAACCCCGGCTATCCTGCTTCGGGCCTCGCGTTCGAGCTTTTCTACCACCGCATTTTTGGTCAACGCTGTTGTATCCACAACAATTGCATCACTTGCAGCCCGCAAGGCCCCCTTCTCGCGTGAAGAATCCCGGGTGTCACGATCAACGATACTTGCAACCATCTCATCCATTGAGGGCATTGGGCTAAACCCCGCAGCCCCCATCTCCTCCAAACGGCGCTTGGCCCGCTCACGAGGATCAGCCGTCAAAAAAAACTTGCAAACTGCTTCAGGAAAAACATCGGTGCCTTGGTCTCGGCCCTCGGTCACAAAGTTGCCTGAATTCCCGATTTGTTTCTGCATCTCCACCAACCAATTGCGCACGAAAGACTTTGCCGCAACCAAGGTGCTGGCGGCTGTGACTTCGGCTGTTCGCAATTCTGTGTCTTTAATTTCTTTCCCGTCCAACCAAACCTGTCCGCGGTCAATTGCCAGCTGAAGTTTTGGCAATCTTTCCGCCAATTGATCGCTGTCTTGCAACAGCCCCTCACGCAATGCAAACATCGCAACTGCGCGATACATGGCCCCTGTGTCTAGATAATGAAAACCAAGGCTTTTGGCCAATAGGCGCGAAACCGTGCTTTTCCCGGCTCCAGCCGGTCCATCAATGGTGATCACCATGCAAGCGGCCACCGTAATTCAAGGCTTGGGGGTTAAAAGGGGCTAAGTTAACGACAAATCTACCTTGGGTAGATGTAGACCGTGAAGGTTTCAGCCGTTGAAAGCTTGCGCGAAACCATCGCCTGAATGACCCCTAAATCCTCTGCGGTTACTTCATAGGTAAACTCGCCAGTAGGCATACCAGGAACTATCACTGTCTGCCCTGCCTCAACCTTATAGGCTTGTCCGTTCAACAACACTTGGGCACTTTTTGTAGTGCTATTTACCAACTTCAGCGTGCCAACCGTCACATTAACTTTTGGCGCTTCAACTATCGGCTTTGCTGAAATCGCAGTCTTTGGAGCATCCGTTGCAGGAATAGGCGTGATTGGGTTGCCATAAAACGAACGCCTTTCATCTACCTTCATGGCGTTGATGGCGCTTTCCAATCGCGCAATCGCATCCTTCAAATTAAGAACTTCATTCTCAACCTTCGTTAATCGTTTGGCATTCTCACCAGCCTTTTCCGATGCCTGCAAAGCTTGCAAGGTTATCGTCAGGTCATTGAGCTGCTTTTGAATTACATCCAGCTTGGTCGGCTCGGGCGATGGCTGGACCGGCTTCACAGGACCATCTTGCCCGTTGGCTAAAACCCCTACCAACAATAGCAAAGTAATGCTCAAAATAGCGCGCATGGATGCTACCTCCCGCTAAATTCGTGAATTCAGGCTAGATGAGATAAGCCCGGTAAGCAAGGACTCATGGACCAGCTCGCCCCTCGTGACCGCTATGCTTTTTTATATAACTTAAAAATTTTCCGGTTGGGAAAGCTTTAAGGGCGTGGCCGATAGTCGGCCACGCCCTTAAAATGTTTTTTATATCTCTTGCATTCTTATGCTGCTTCCCGATCTGCCAAACTTGAAAACTCACCAGCTTGGCTGATTTGGTACTGCATCAAATATGCATCCTCACCTGAATCTTCAAAATACGATCGCAATACCTTTATAGCCTTGAAACCCTGACGGCTAAAAAAGACCTGCGCCGCCAAATTGGTTTCCCGAATCTCTAAAGTCACCTTGGTTCGACGGTGGCTTGAAAGTTTTGCCAATAGCTTGGCTATCATTTGCAAGCCTATTCCCCTGCGGCGATACTCTCCCATCACCGCAAAATCCAAAATATGCAAACGATTCTTATGCAGTTCATACACCATGAATCCAGCAATTCTTTCCCCATGCTCAGCAACCATGCCGATGCAATTCCGCTGCCGAAGGCATCGAAGGAAATCTTCCTCCGTCCAAGGGGCACCAAAGCTACCCTCCTCAATGCCCAGCACTTCGGGCATATCCCGGCGGATCATCCAACGAATGTGCACGCGAAGCGACCTGTCCAATTCGCGAACATCACTCTCACCAAGGCTTTCGCCCTGCCAAATCTTGGGAGCGGTCCATTCGCTTGGCTGGTCACCCAGCCTTTCCCGAAGACGCCCACCCGTTTGGTTGCTTGCCGAATTATTCATCTCTTCCATCTCAAATCCCCCGAAGAATTCACCTGAAAATCCCCACGGGCACGCCTAGGGCCCCCCGGCAAAACGCGCCCACAAATTTGTGATCAAGCCATACCGCACCCCCCTGAACTGCCAATTTCCTAACCTCTTGATTCAATTGCCCAGCCGGTACCGCCCCCGGTAAACCTCTGCCGGATATTTCCGTTCGTTTTTTTGCATTTTGCGGGCCATCGCTGCGGCCAAGTCGATGCCACAGGCGTTGCAAAGAGCCATTAATGCTCCCGCCACATCCGCAACCTCGTCCTCCACCGCTTCCCGCCGCTCCGGATTCTTCAACAGCTCAAGGCTTTCCGGACCACCCACCCACATGAAGGGCTCAAGCAGCTCGCCACTCTCCGCAGCAACCGCCATGGCCAAGTTTTTCGGAAAGTGAAACTGGCCCCAATCGCGTTCTGCGACAAAGTGCTGCCACGCCGCGCGCAAATCACCCACAGTGGTGCGGTCATCCGCCCAATCTGCGCGCCTACTTGCACTGGCTTCTGGATTGGTCACGCGCATTGCCTCTCACAACACCGTTGGGCGCGCCCGCAAGGGCGCCGCCTTTTTCCCGAAAGCCTTCGTGGCGTTCAGCAACGGGGCGGGCCATATCTGGCCTGCCAAGAGCGTGTCAATTGAGAATGTGAAGATTCAGGGACTTTTCCCAACTGCCATGCCACCGAAGAGAGGGATTCCTCAAAAACACATGGCAAACCAGGCCACTTTCAATCAAAATTGGCCAAACACCCAATTTTTGGGCGTGGAACATCCGTGGAACATCAGGTCATATTCAGAGCCAATCAGTCGGCTAAACCACTAGCCTCACCACCCAACTGCAAAAAGTGTCCAAGCTTATCTTTTTTAGTGCGCAAATAACGCGCATTGCACTGGTTCGCTGGCAACTCGATGGGCACTCGCTCGACAATGCTCAAACCATAAGACTCGAGGCCAACAACTTTCCGTGGATTGTTGGTGAGGAGGCGAATGCGACGAATCCCCAAATCAGACAATATTTGCGCCCCAATCCCATATTGCCGAAGGTCTGGGGCAAACCCCAAAGCTTGATTGGCCTCCACTGTGTCCAAACCTTGTTCCTGTTGCAGCTTGTAAGCCTCCAGCTTCTTCAATAACCCTATCCCTCTGCCTTCTTGGCGCATGTACAAAATCACACCTGCCCCAGCCTCCACCACTTTGCGCATGGAATATTCGAGCTGCGGGCCACAATCGCATAGCTGGCTTGCGAAAATGTCGCCGGTCAGACACTGGCTGTGAATGCGAACCAAAACCGGTCTCTCGGAAGTCTCTACCACCCCGTTCAATTCGCTCCCAATTCCTCCGTAACACAGGGCCAAATGGGGCTCGGCATCCACCATGGATGTGAACGGAATAAGGTTAAATTCCCCAAATTGCGTGGGGAGGGTCACCTGCAGCTCCCGATGCACCAACCGCTCCTTCGCTCGTCGAAACTTGATCAAGTCGGCAATGGTGCACATCTTCAAATCGTGCTTGCGGCAAAATTCCCGCAGGTCGGGCACACGGGCCATCGTCCCGTCTTCGTTGCAAATCTCGCAAATCACCGCCGCCGGCTTCAGGCCCGCCAATCGGGCTAAATCAACGCTGCCCTCGGTGTGCCCTGCCCGAACCAAAACCCCACCGTCCCGAGCTCTCAAACCAGGCACATGCCCTTTACCCCGCACCAAATCAGATGGCTTGCTACGCTCGTCAATCGCCACCTGGACGGTTCTGGCCCGGTCTGCCGCTGAAATGCCGGTGGTGATGCCAAATCGGGCATCAATACAGGGTGTGAAGGGGGTTGTTTGCGTGTCTGCTGGTGAAGCCGGAACCAAATCGAGGCCCAATCGGTCACAAATCGCCCCATCCATGGCCAAACAAACTAACCCACAGGCCTGGCGCATCATGAAATTAATGGTTTCGGGCTTGGCCATATCCGCAGCCAAAACCAGATCCCCTTCGTTTTCACGGTTAGGGTCATCGACCAAAACGATCAGTCTGCCCGCCCGTAACTCTTCCAGAGCTTCTTCGACGCTGCAAAATCCCTCGGGCAAAATATCGCTAGGCATAAGAAACTCCAGCTGCAATGCAAGCAAACCCGTTCCAACCTTTTGCCGGATCAACAGGGCTCTCTCTTAAAAGATTCCTGTAATTCCGCCTTCGCTGTCCCTATTGTAAGCGGTCTACCAAGCTCGAGGGTTGCACCCTGCCCCTTGTCTTCCCATATTGAGAAAATGCCTTATCGGTATTTCCGGCCTTCACTACCCGCCTGGCCTTACTGTCAGCAAAAGATCTAGAATTGAAAAGGACGCCTAGCATGAGTAATCCCAAATTTGGTCTTTGGTTGGTGGGTGGCGGCGGCGGCGTTGGTTCTACTGCTGTTCTTGGCTTAGCCGCTTTGACCCGCAACCTAACCGACACCACTAGCTTGGTCACCGCCCTACCCATGTTTGATGGGCTCAATTTGGCACAACCCGGTCAATTTGTGGTTGGCGGCCATGAAATCCGCAAGGCGACGCTCTGGGATGCCGTCAACGAAATGCACGAACGAGCCAATGTGTTCACGCATGCCATGCTGGCAGGCTGCAAGGAACAACTGCTCGAATGGCAAAAAAACTTCCGACCAGGCACGGTCCTTGCCAGCGGATCCACCATTGAAAAACTGGCCGACCGACCTGAAGTCTTTGCGGCCGAATCTCCCAGGGCCGCAGCCGACAGAATCAAAGAAGACCTTGCCGATTTCAAGGCAAGGCACAAGCTCGATGCAGTGGTGGTGGCTCATGTGGCATCCACCGAACCCCCTTTCTCACTCACCGCCGAACACCAGTCTTGGCCTGCTTTGGAATCGGCTTTAAAAAACGGCGGGGCAAAAAACCTCCTGCCAGCCAGCTCACTATACGCGCTGGCTGCCCTCGAATTGGGCATGGCCTATGTGAATTTCACCCCCTCCACCGGAGCCGCCATACCCGCCCTCATCGAGCTTGCCGAAAAAACCGGAAGCGTCATCTCGGGCAAAGACGGCAAGACCGGCGAAACACTGATGAAAACAGTCCTCGCACCCATGTTCGCCCACCGCAACTGGCGAATTCTAAGTTGGGTCGGCCATAACATTTTTGGCAACCGCGATGGCGTGGTCCTTGATGACCCAGCCAACAAAGCCGCTAAAATTCGCGATAAAGATGCCGTTATTCCAAACATCGTCGGCTACAAACCCAACACGCTGGTAAGCATCGAATACATCCCCAGCATGGATGATTGGAAAACCGCCTGGAACCACATCCACTTCCAGGGCTTCCTTGGCACTAAAATGATCCTGCAATTCATCTGGCAGGGCTGCGACAGCCTGCTAGCGGCTCCCTTGGTGATCGACTTGGTCAGGCTTTCTATTTTTGCCCAATCCCGCGGGGAAAAAGGTGTACTCCCCAATCTCGCTTGCTTTTACAAAGCTCCCATGGGCACCCCGGTGAACGACTTTTTTGTGCAGTTTGACACCCTCAAGGCCTATGTTGAAGGTTGCAAGGCAAAATAATTCGCAAACACAATTTCCCATGGTCCAAAACGCAAGAAAGTGATTCGCCCATGCGCCTGGCATTCAGCACAAACGCTTACCTGAACCATTCTTTCGATGACGCTGTCACCAGGCTAGCCAGTATGGGATACGAAGGCGTTGAGGTGATGGCCGATGTCCCCCACGCCTGGCCCGCCTACATGCTCCCCTCCCAGGTGAATGCCCTGCGCGATTCGTTGGAACGCAACAAGCTGGCCATAAGCAATGTCAACGCGTTCATGATGCATGCCATTGACGACCCCCGCCAAAAATATTGGCACCCAAGCTGGATTGAACCCGATCTCCATTATCGCCTGCTGCGCGCCCGCCACACCATGAAGGCCCTCACCATGGCAGGCGAACTGGGAGCCAAATGCCTCACCACCGAACCCGGTGGTCCCATCGGCCCAGGCGAAAGTTGGAAAGCCGGCCTCGACCTTTTTGTTGAAACCATCAAGCCGGTCTTGGAACATGCGGAAAAAACCAAGGTCCTTCTGTTGGTCGAACCCGAACCCGGCTTGCTCATCGAAACCGCTGAACAGGCCCTGGAATTCATGGCCCATTTCGATTCCCCCTGGCTGGGACTGAATTATGATATTGGCCACAGCTATTGCGTGGGAGAAGACCCGGCCCGCGTGGTCCCCATGCTCGCCAAGCACATCAGGCATGTCCACCTTGAAGACATCGCCTCCAGCCGGGTGCATCAGCACCTCCTGCCCGGCGAAGGGGCCATCGATTTTCCACCGGTCATCAAGGCGCTTAAATCCGGCGGTTATAATGGGTGGATCACCATCGAGCTCTACCCCTACATCGAAAACCCCGATACTGTCGCCCGCTTGGCTCGCGAACGCATGCTACCGGTCCTCCAAGCTGTGGATAAAGGCATATGAACCTGAAGGATTGGGCCCGGATAACCCGATTACCCAACCTCCCCACACCGCTTGCCGATATCGGTCTGGGGGCCTCAGCATCTTTGGCTATGGGGTTGCCACTGAACCTATTGGCCACCTCCATTGCAGGCTTAGCTTCCGTCTGTCTATACGCCGCCGGAATGGTCCTCAATGACTGGTGCGACCAAACCGAAGATTCAAAAACTCGGCCTGAACGCCCTATCCCATCTGGTGGTATCACCTCCCTTGCCGCATTTTCTGTGGGCATAGCCTTGTTGGTGACCGGCGTTTCCCTTGCGGCAGCTCTATCCTTCTTGCTAATTGGCACATCCACCACTTCTCTTGCGGTGGCCATTAGCCTGGCAGGCATGATTCTTTTTTACGATGCCTGGGCCAAACACACCCCCTTGGGGCCGCTGGCAATGGGTGCCTGCCGAGGCTTGAATGTACTTCTGGGTGCATCCATTCAAGGCCTGCAATCTGGCCCAGACTCGGTCGTGATTTGGCTACCTGCAGCGATTTCCACCCTCTACATCGCAGGGGTAACCGGTTTTGCCAAAACCGAGGAAATCACCAGCAATTCTCTTCATCTGAAGTTTGCGACCGGTGTCATTACCTTGGCCTTGGCAATGGCAGCAACCGTTCCTCTTCTCACCTCGGCTGTATATGAAAACCCCACGGCTTTAGCCCTTCCATGGGGTTTGATGGCACTCCTCTTGTGGATCCTCGTGCCCAAACTGCTGCGCGCTAACCGCCAGCTATCCCCGTCCGCTGTTCAGGCCGCTGTGGGATGGATGATCTCCCTCTACATCCCGCTGCAGACTGTGCAGGCTTGCGGGCTGGTCGGGCCACAGGGCTTGGCAATCCTCCCGCTTTTCGGAATTGTTCTACTTCTCCGCCGATGGCGCTGGTTGCAATCTACCTAATACGGGTAAACTGTCATTGCCTCCATCCTTCAAGGAGATCGCCATGGCTCGGGAAATTCGTCTGGGACTTCTTGATTTCGACACCTCCCATGTGGTTGCTTTTTCCCAAAGACTGAACCAAAAAGGCGTCGCCAACACACAATGGGTTGAAGGGGCCAAAGTTGTCATCGGCTGCCCCGGTAAATCCGACCTCGCCCCACAACGAATTCCTGGCTACGTCGAGGAAATCAAAAATATCGGCATACCTGTTGTCGACAAACCAATTGATATGCTCGACAAGATCGACGGACTTCTCCTTTGCTCCCTAGAAGGCGGAGCACACCTAGAGCGTGCCAGACCCTTCCTGGAAAAAGGCATTCCCATCTTTATCGACAAGCCATTTGCCTGCACCCGTAAAGATGCTGAAGCCATCGTTGCACTCTCTAAAAAACACAATGCTCCGGTCTTCTCCAGCTCCAGCCTCCGCTACGCCGAGGAGGTGGTGAAGGTTATCGCCGAAATCCCACAACAAGACCAGGTTGGCGCCGCCACTTGGGGGCCGGCAAGTCTGTCCGAAAAACCTGATAAAAACCCCGGCCTCTTCAACTACGGCATCCACGCTGCAGAAATTCTTTTTGCGTTGATGGGCCCTGGCTGCATTCGGGTGCAAGCCAACTACCAGAAAGACACAGATCAGGTGATCGGTATCTGGTCCGATGGCCGCATAGGCACTCTGCGCGGCTTGCGAGCCGGCAACCAAGGGTTCGGCCTCACCGTCTTTGGTAAAAAAGCCGTCCGCTCTCAAGTGGTGGGTACCGGCACCATTTATAGGGAACTGCTCAAACAAATTGTCACCTTTTTCCAAACCGGAAAGGCCCCAGTCGACCCGGCGGAAACTGTTGAGCTAATGGCGTTTCTCGAAGCCGCCAACACCAGCGCCGCCAACCACGGCGCCATGTTGGACCTCTCCAAATGATTCTCTTTTCCTGCTACCTGCTCTGCACTTTGGCATTGGCCCAAGGTCCTGCCCCAGGCGGTCCACCTACCGCCAAGGCAGACGACTGGAAACTCGAGGTCGTCCACCGTAAGGCGCCTTTCGCCTCCCTAGAAGGATTAGTGGTCCGCGAGGACCAGTTCGGCATTGAGCTGCGTCAGGTCATCCGCAAGCCCGGTCGCCCCACCTTCATCATCACCATTCAAATTCCAACCGAACAAGTAGAACAAGTCGACCTGCTCGATTCCGAGGAACGGGCCCAACTCATGGCCCGCCTCGACCAAATTGTGACCGATCGCGGCAAATGGTTTGCCCGTTTCAAGCTTCTCGACAAACCATTGCCAATCGGCAAGGATTTATCCGACATCCCTCCAAATTTTGAGCGCGCCTTCTGGCCTGGCGACCAGCCGGGTACCAACCGCGCCTGGCAGTACTCCGGGCAACGCTTCACCCTGCTCACAACCGTCCGCGTCGACATCGCAGAACTTTGCGCCTTGCAATTGGAGCAAGTGTTCAATGCCTACGAACGGCTCCTTCCCGCCCGGCAAGAATCGGGGCCGGTTTTGGTTCTAGTGACATCCTCCGTTGAAGAATGGCAGGCACTATGCAAAGCAAAGGGCCATCTCATCCGCAACCCCGCGTGGTGCGACCCGATTTCAGGGGAAGTGGGCCTGGCTACTGATCAGGTCAGGCTCGATGCCCGCATGGTGGAACTACGCTCGCTTCAAAACTCCCAGCTAACCGAATTGCAGGTAAGGGGCGATGAACTGCGCAAGGCATATGGCGGCAAGCTACCCGCCGAATTGCAAAAACCGTTCGACCTGTCCCTCAAATCCTTGCGCGAAACAGCCACCCGCAACGAGCAGGTGCTAAGACAAGAACGCGACCGCCTTTTCGCACGCATGAATCACGAGGCCTTCCATGCCTACCTGGCAAGGTTCGTCCTACCACCGGGCCGGGGTATGATTCCTCCTTGGCTCAACGAGGGCTTGGCCCAAATTTTCGAATCTGCGCTGGTCGAGGCGGGTGAACTGCGGGCAGACCTGGCAGACCCGGCCCGTGTGAAACTTTATCGGGCCGATATTCAGGCCGGTACAGACTTGCCTTTGGCCGACTTGTTAACACTTCCCGTAAGCAAGTTTCATGTCACCGATAATTCAAGCCAAGAAACCTCGCGCCAGGCTTACCTCACCTCTTGGGCATTATGCTCTTGGCTAGTACTAGAAAAAAACCGCCTCCGCCTCGACGATCTCGAAAAACTCAGTCTGGCCGAAATGGAAAAGGTCCCCGCCCAACAAAATTTCGAATCGGTATTTGCTATCACCTTGGCTGAGGCCCAAACGCAAATGCGGGAAACCTTCAAAAAAGCAGCTCCAGGCCAGCGTCGAAATACACCGCCCCCCTCAGAATCTATTCCCAAACCCTGAGTTCATTTTCACGCCATCGCCTACTATGGGTTTAATTGGCCCCTTTGGGTAATACCCAATGGCATCGATTTGGAGGTGCTGAACAATATGCCCATAAACCTTAGTGTTCGGGAATTTGAGCTATGGCGTCAGCAAGGCAAGCCCATGCTGCTCGTCGATGTCCGCACCCCTGAAGAGCACGCCATCGCCAAATTGCCAGACAGCCTTCTGGTTCCTCTCCAAGAGTTGGCTAGCGATATCGACAAAATCCAGCCCCCCCAAGACGCCGACTTGGTTATCTACTGCCATCACGGCGTACGCAGCTGGCATGCCTCCATGTATCTAGAGCAAGCAGGGTTTGAAAGGGTCCACTCCTTGGCCGGCGGAATCGATGCCTACAGTCAATCGGTAGACCCCTCAGTGCCAAGGTACTAAGCCCACTATGACCAACCAAAATCAACCGCCCCAAGGCGGCCAAAACAGCCATCTAACCCATTTCGACCATGCTGGGGCCAGCAAAATGGTCGATGTGGGGGATAAACCTGTTTCTGAGCGCCGGGCCAAGGCCTCTGGATCCGTTCGTATGGCCCCCGAAACGCTCCAGCGCATCTTGAACAAGAGTTTCGCCAAGGGAGATGTGCTGGAAGTTGCCCGCTTGGCAGGAATTCAGGCCGCCAAACGCACCTGGGAACTCATTCCACTTTGTCACATGCTGCCTCTAGATGGCGTGACAGTCCAATTCACTCCCTGCCCACCTGATACGCTGGAAATAGCGGCAGAAGTCCGTTGTTTGGCTAAAACCGGGGTGGAAATGGAAGCCATGGTGGCGGTAAGCATGGCCGCCCTTACCATCTATGACATGGCAAAAGCCATTGATCGGGTTATGGTTATCGACCAAATACGGTTGGAAGAAAAGAGTGGTGGGCGTTCAGGTGAATTCCGTCGATCCTAATTACCTGAGTTTGCTCCACGCCATTTTTCCACCCACGGATGCATCATGGTCGCAACCATTCCCTTGCCAGCGTCTGTTATGCGACCGGGGGCCCGTGCGGCCATGATTCTTGATTCCCAAGACCTTAAATCCCTTGTGGCCGCAGACCTAGAATTGGTCGAGCGTGCTATCGATAATGTGCTGGCCCAAAGGCCCCCACGCCTCACCGGCATCATTGACCATGTTGCCGAGTACCGTGGCAAGCGTTTTCGCCCGCTATTAGCCCTTCTTACTGCCCGTGTGCTCGGTTGTGAGTCCCCCGGTCGCCTCGATCTGGCCGTTGCCATGGAAATGATGCACACAGCATCCCTGGTTCACGACGATATCCTCGACAATGCCGAGACCCGCCGCCACATCCCTACTGTTCATAGCCGTTGGGGCAGCCAATCTGCTGTGCTTCTGGGTGATTATCTCTTCAGCCACGCCTTTGTTCTTGCCGCCCGTGTGGGTGATTCGCAAGTCACCCTCGAGGTGGCCGAAACCGCCCGCAAAGTGTGCGAAGGCGAACTGAAGCAAAACCTCGAGGCAGGCAACTGGCTGCTGCCCGAAGCCGACTACATGGACATCATCGAAGGCAAAACTGCCGAACTCATGGCCGCCTCGTGCAGGCTCATGGGGGTCCATGCCCGCGGAACGCAGGCCCAATGCCACGCGCTCGACACCTATGGCAGGTCGTTGGGTATGGCCTTCCAAATGGCCGACGACCTGCTCGACCTCGAGGGCGATGAAGAAACCACTGGCAAATCCCTCGGCACCGACCTCGAACAAGGCAAAGTAACCCTGCCTATCATCCACGCCTTGAGCCGGGCAAACGATGGTGAAAAAGCCATTTTGTTGGAACTCCTCAAAACCAGCGGCGCAAAAAACCGCTCAGCACTGCGCAAGCCGCTTGAGGCTGCAGGCTCGCTAGCCTACACACGACGCAAGGCAGAAGAGTTTGTCGGCACCGCGCGTAGGGCCCTACATGCACTTCCAGACAGCCCTTATCTTCAAGCCCTAATCAACGCCGCTGACCGTGCCCTCCACCGCGCCTGCTAACCCATTTGCCCCATCCTTTTCAAACTATCGCTTCGCAAAGTTTCAGCCTTGACCAATCAGGTTCCCGTTGTCACCTTTCCCCTTTAGCTTCAACCCACCGGGAATTTGGGTTGGTTGGTGATGAGGGTGTTTGAACTCATGAGACCTGACGGAGATTTAGAATTTCAGGCTCAACACCTGCGTCAAATGCAGGAGGTTTTCCAGTTGGTGGATAAACAACTGGCTGGGGGTGACAAGGCCCATGGCTAACACCCCAAAATCACCCCGCCCTGCGGTTTTCCTCGACCGGGACGGTGCCCTCATCGAGGAAGCCCACTATCTCAGCAAGGTCGAACAGGTGCGCCTGCTGCCAGGCGTGGTAGACGGCTTGAGGTTGCTCGAGCGTGCCGGTTTTGTTTTGGTCGTTGTCACCAATCAGGCGGGTGTGGCTCGAGGCTATTTCCCCGAAAGTCAGGTCGGTGTCATTCACCGCCATCTTGAGGATGAATTCGCCCGCCGCGGCGTGGCAATCAGCTCTTGGAAATTCTGCCCCCACCACCCCATCGAGGGAGAAGGCACCTACAAGGTCGCTTGCGATTGCCGCAAACCATCTCCCGGCATGCTGCTACAAGCGGCAAAAGAATTGAATCTCGATCTGCCCCGCAGTTTCATGCTCGGTGACAAGCGCAGTGACCTCGAGGCAGGTTTCCGGGCCGGTTGCAGAACCGTTTTGGTTCGTACAGGCCATGGTGCCCAAGAGGAACTTGGCATACTGCCCGGCCTGACCGGTTTTTTGGGCGCCTCCGATAGCCTGACCGATGCCGCCCGACTCATCCTTCGAGCCTCTGAACGCGATGCGCCTACCCTAAATCACCTGCGCGCTCTGGCCTGAAAAGTCATCTCCGGAGCGACACTGGCCATGGCAGATAAAACAGAAGTGGCAATTATTGGCGGCGGCATCGTCGGCCTTGCTACTGCTCTTTCTTTGGTGCAAGCAGGCTGCACCCAGGTCACCTTGCTCGAATCCGAGGACTCTGTCGCCAAACACCAAACCGGCAACAACAGCGGCGTGATCCATTCCGGCCTCTATTACAAACCAGCTAGTGAAAAAGCCCGCACCTGCGCTGAAGGGCGCGACCTACTCTACCGGTTCTGCGCCGACCATGGTGTCGCATACGAAAAGTGTGGCAAGGTCGTTGTCGCACTCGATGAATCCCAAATACCGGCGCTGAACGAACTCGAACGACGCGGCATCGCCAACGGCCTCGATGGAATCAAGCGCCTCGATGGTGCTGCCCTTCTCGAATACGAACCCCATGTAGCCGGAATCGCCGGCCTTTTTGTCCCCCAGACCGGCATCGTTGATTACAAAGGCGTCTGCCGTGCGATGGCTCGCCTCATCGAATACCTGGGCGGCACCATCCGCTTCAACAGCCGCTTGCTTCATGTTCAAAACAAAGGGCCATCACTACTGCTCCAAACCAAATCAGGCGACCTCCAAGCCAACTACTTGGTCAATTGTGCCGGCCTGCAATCAGACCGCGTCGCCTGGCTTTGCGGGGTCGATCCGGGCGTGCGCATTGTCCCCTTCAGAGGCGAATATTACGACCTCACCCCCGATGCTCATCATCTGGTCAAAAACCTCATCTACCCGGTGCCCGATCCCCGCTTTCCATTCCTTGGCGTCCATTTCACCCGCATGGCATTAGGAGGCGTGGAGGCAGGACCCAATGCGGTGCTGGCCTTCAAGCGCGAAGGTTACAAATTCCTCGACATCTCCATCACCGACATGGCTGCCACACTCACCTGGCCCGGCTTCTGGAAAATGGCTTGGCGGCACTGGGGCATGGCAGTGGGTGAATACCATCGCAGCTTGTCAAAACATGCCTTTCACAAAGCTCTGGCAAAGTTGCTCCCCGAATTGAAAATCGAACAAATCCAGCGCTCGGGGGCCGGTGTCCGCGCCCAGGCAATGGACCGCTCAGGAAAACTTCTCGACGATTTCCACATTGTCGGCGCACCCAAGCAAATTCATGTCCTAAACGCCCCTTCCCCAGCGGCTACCGCTTGCCTCTCCATAGGCGCCACCATCGCCCGCAAAGCCAAGCAGGAATTTGACCTCAAACTCCGCCTTCCCAATTAGCCAACCCACCTGCCATGGCCCACCTGCTGGCATTTAAACTAGAATACTTGGAGCCATTTAACTGTGGGCAGGAGAGTTGGTTCCAGGTATGCAAGGTACAGAAGAAGATTTAATACACCTTGCCGCCGTCAGGCCCGATGACCCAATGCCCCGGCTTGTCTTCGCCGATTGGTGCGAGGAACGCGATGCCGAGCGTGCCGAGTTTGTGCGCCTCGCCTGCCAAGCTGAACCCTCTGACAAACCACGGGTTGAGGAGCTTCTCCGTTCCAGGGGAAAAGACTGGGCAGGCGACCTGCCCGACCAAGCCCATGCTTGGCATTTCCACCAAGGGCTTATCACCCTGGTAGAGGGAGACGAAAACCTCCTTGCCCCCACTGCTCGAACCACCTGGCAAAAAAACCCGGTCCAACACCTGCGGTTGCATCTCCCTGCGGGTAGCCGCATGCCCGATTCACCCCACTGGCCTTCCCAACTCAAAAGGCTCGATATCACCGGCAATGATGGTGTCGCCCGCGCCTGGCTTCCACGCCTTCATGGCTCGCTCCCATCCTGCACTCGCCACCTCACCCTCGAGCGCTGCGGAATCGATACCGAATCCACCCGTCAGGCAGACCGCGCCGGCCTATTCTCACCCCTGATTAATCTGGAATTCCGCGACAACCGCATGTTTGGCGATAACGCCCTGCGCGCTCTGGCCCGGTCCGCCGCCAAGAACCTCCGCTCCCTCACCCTGCACCACGCAAACATCACACCTGTGGCACTGGGCGAACTTCTGGCCGATGCCCCCTTCCCCATGCTGGAAGAATTATGCGTGGCACTGCCTGCCGCTTTTCCAGCAGGCCCGGCACTTCAGGCCCTTTCCCCCAATTTCCATGCGGGCCCATGGAGCAACCAACTCACCCGCCTCGAATTGGCCGGGCTGCCCTTGGGGGTGGAAGGCTACATGGGTTTGGCCCTTAACCGGGCTCTCAATTTGCAACGCCTGGGCGCCTCTCAAGGGCGGGTGGCCACCGAAGGCCAACACCTGCTTCAGGGAGGCCCGGGAATCGAATCAGTCCGCGCCCTGAACTTGTCCGGCAACGAACTTGAAAACCAGCATGTGCAACTTTTGGCCCGGTCCCAACATTGGTCTGCGCTCGAAGAACTGAACCTAAGTCGCAACCGCCTTTCTGACCTCGCCCTCAATTCTCTGCTCGAGGATGGCCCCATCGGCCGACAACTCACCCGGCTCGACCTTGCACGCAATCGCGTTGGCGGACCAGGCCTAATGGCCTTGGCAAACTGTCAAAATTTGCGTTTTTTGGGCATGGGGGGCAACTATCTCGGCCCTGAGGCAATTGAAACCCTGTGGGCCGAGGGCACCCTGGCACTGCTTGAGGAAATCGACTTCAGCGCATCACCCTTAGAGGAAAAAATCCTCCGCTTGCTGCGCACCCAAGCCAAGCCTGCCATGAAAACCTTGGCACTAAGCGATCACGCTGCGGGCATGATGGTCAGCAAGGCATGCCCAGCCCTGCAAGGCTTGTTGCACATGCGCATTTTGGGCAAACCAGACTGGCACCTGGCACGGCAAATTTTTGCCCGCACGGGCGCACTAGACCTCGAATTCCTCGACGAGGGCCGCGCATGGCGCCGTAACCGCCATGCGATGGAAATGCCACTCAGGGCTTCGGTATGAAGTTAAGTGTGTAATAAGCCTGCGGGTGCAAGATCTTGCGCCCGCCTTTTGAAAGAACACCGGGGCAGGTGAGATCATGCAGATGACCAACTTGTAATCCGTCCACTACCAAGCGAACACTCTTCCCATCAGCCGAAACCGTGGCGCTTTTCACCTTGGCGGTCGTGGCATCGACTTCAGGGCTCCCATAATCCGCCCGATAGATATAGGTGAAAGTCTTCAGACTGTAGTTTTCAGCCTTGCCGGCCGTTTCAGCATCAACCGGCTCCGTGAAAGTCAGCTCAAAACCGTCATGCTTGGCTCGCATCTCGTGAATCTCAAAAGGAACCTTCCCAGTCCATGCAAGCCTTTCCACCGAGAAAGGCTTCGGCCCTTTCGAACCCCAACCGCGGTTGGTCCCACCCACAAACATCGACCCGTCTTTCCCCTGGCGCACAGGCACAACACCTGAGCCAAACCCTTCCTTGAACGGAAAACAGGCACCCTGGTAGTAACCGTTCACCTTTTCCAAGCACACCCGCATCAAGGTGCTGGCTGTCTGGTCACCCACAAAAAGCTGCCCTTTGAATGGGCCAAATGTGCCTTCGGATGAATCCACCTCAATGCCGCTCGCACTCTGCCCCATCTTGCCATAAGGGAACATCACCGCCGTGGGAACTAATTCCGGAATCTTGGCATATTCCGCCATCATGCGGCTGTTCGTTTTAGGCTCCACCGGCTTCTTGCCCAAATATTTCGCTTCAGGGTCGTCATACCACTTGAAGCCGCCAGGATGACCAACAAAACCACCCTCTTTCATATGCTTCAATCCGCAGGTCCCGTTCCATGGCCCTTGGTTGTCGGTGTAGAAAACATCCCCCTCTGTATTGAACCCCACACCGCCCGGCGATCTCACACCCGAAGTGGTGGGCACAAATTTCCCCTCGGGAGTGATCTTTCCGCCCCATCCCCGAAACTTGCTGTCTGATCCAAACGATCCGGTCAGGCAAAGCGCTACCCAGATATTGCCCTTCTTGTCAAAGCGCGATCCCAAGGCGTATTCGTGGTAATCACCATTGATATCCCAGCCAGCATCTACCACCTCAAACAAATCCGCCTTGCCATCGCCGTCGGTGTCTTTAATCCGGCTCACATCAGGCCGCTGCGTCACATACAGCCACCCGTCCTTCCATCCCAGCCCCAGCACCTCATGTAAACCATGGGCAAACCGCGTGAACTTCGCATTTTTCGGCTCCGGATCATACGCGTTTTCAATCATCCAAATCTCGCCACGGCGCGTCGAAACCGCAACCCGGCCATCTGGCAACAACTCAAAGGCGCCAGCCTCCAACACCTGACCAGCCGGGGTGATGTAAGGGAGTATCTGGTAAAAATCAGATTCCTTCTCAACCTTCGGTTCCATCTTGGCCGAACTTTCGCCCTTGCTCCCTGCCCCCTTCTTGTCCGACGCCTTGTCACTCGGTGGCTGTGCAAAAGTCGCCACACTCGCAAGCGTCATACCCAAAAAAGCTGCCAAGGCACCGCGCGTCCAAGCTCCCCAACCATTCAAACTTCGCATCGTTCTCTCCCCGCCTTTTTTTTTCATCTTCAATCTGCGTGCTGTTCTGCGATGACTAACCCAATTACCAGACATACTCAATCGAGTTTGCCCCTTCCGCCAAGGGCAACAATAATTCCTTCCGCTCGTTCTCGCCACGCTCGATCAGGCCCTTGGCCCTTATCCCCAATCCGTCCAACTCGTAGCTCCCATCCGCCTTCTTTTCCAGCTTGCCAACGGCAACCCTCAAATAAAGCCCAGACTCACCCTTGGTTGTTACTACCCGAGTTAAGCCCTTTTTCGCCCCCGAAAGCGGGGTGAATCCGTCTTCCACTGCCGTTTTCCCGTCCCCGTAAAAGAACACCGGCCTACCCTTTTCCGCCAACCGGTAACCGCCAAATTTCCAACCCGCCTCCCGGGCCGTTTGCGTCGGCCAAGCTTCTTTTGCATCTTTCAGCCGGGCCAGACCTACCCCCTTGGCTAACGGCACAATCGCTTCTCCAAGCGGCCCTTCAAAACCAACACCCCGGTCGGTCCAATGCTTGGCTGCATCCATGAAGGCGTCCTGCCACAGCAGGGCCAAACGCAATTCATTGGCATCGAATGCCAGATTCACCTTCTCCGGATACCCAACCCCAATCGCGCGCGCGCCCGCTCCCTCAATGAAGTTTCGGTAAATGATCGGGTCGCCAACCGGTGTCAGCGCCAACGCTTGCTTCTGCAGGCCAAGAGGCAAACGAGCCTTGGGGCCATCCGACAAATAAACCCACATCGCCTCTATTTGCTGGCTAGCCGTGCCATCGAGCACATCATCCAAGATGCTTTTGCCATCCCTAAATGCGGTTGGCATGCGGGTGCCAGGGCGAATCTCCTGCGGCCGGTCCACATAGGCGTGGAACCAGTCCCGCTCAAGCCGAACAGGCATCAGTGTCATGTCAATACCCTGAACCCCTTCCGCACGATTCCCCTGAAAAGTGTGGCACTTGATGCAACCAAAAGCCGTTGCACCCGTCAAAAACCGCCCCGTCGATTTCACCTTCGCCACTGATTCTTTTTCCAAAACCACAGGCACAGCGGGCAACTTGTCAGCCTTCTTCAGCTCCGCCACCAAATGGCTGGCAGCTTTGCCAAACCCGGGCATGCGGGTCAGCATGTAAGGCCTGTCCTTGGCACCTTCCGCCAAAATTTTCTCTAGGTAAGGAGCCCGCAACTTGGCCCCGGTCAGATACAGCAGCGGGGGCACACGCGCCTCGTCACCCATTTCCGGCTGGGTAGTTTTGAAAAGCGTGTTAAACTCCTCGATGGGTCCACCTTCCTTGCCCCTTTGATGGCATGCCAGGCAATTCAAGGTGACCATGGTTTCGCGAATGCGCCCCTCGGCGTCGGAGGGGCCCTTGGGGCTGGCAAGGGCGGTCTCCAGCGCTTTTTTCTGAACCTGGCTCAGACTGTAGTTCGGCAGCCAGTCCGCCGGCTTCTCCGCCAGGCAGCCTCCAGCCTTGACCTCGCCTATCGGCTTGGCCAGGTTCGCTGCCAATTGCGAGACAACATCCTTCCCACCTTCGTTCATCCGATGGCAGTTGGCACAACCGAGGTTGGCGAAGAGCTTCCTACCCTTGAAAACCTTCGCCTCGTCGACAACCAAAGTATCCGGATCATTGGGATCCTTGGCGTCGCGGGCGGCCTTCAAAGCGGCCTCGCTTTCCACCAGGACGGTCTCAAGAGCTAGGCTTCCCATCCCTCCACCACGGACTTCCGCCTCCAGCTCCCATTCGCCGCCACCCTGGAAGTAGTGAACCTCCACGGCATGAATGCCCGCGGAAAGTTGCACCTGCCCGGAAGCGGACTGCTTGGGATGGACGCCGTCCACAGCAACTACCTTTTGGCCATTCACCCAGATGGCGGAACCATCGTCACTGGCCACGGTGAAGGTGTAGCGTCCCGGCTTCTCGGCTTGAAACACCCCGGTGAATCGCATGGCAAAATTGTTTTTGCGGGTGGCCACTCCAAGGTCCAGACCTTTGCAGGTGCCGGACTTGGCCGGGGTCAGCTTGCTGAAATCAGGCAGCTTGTCCCATTCACCCTCGTAGTAGTCGAACCGGATGGGCAGCGCGCCGCCTATCCCTGAAATTTTCTGCTCACCCAGAAGGTAATTGGCCACCTCGCGCGGTTGGTTTCCGGTCAGCAGGGTGGGCATGCGCCCCCCCGGACGAATTTCATGGGGATTTGCCAGAAAAGCTGACAGCGCATTCAGGCTGTATTTGGCCGCCAGGTCCGGCAAAGGCACACCCCCCGCCGGCAACTGTGTTTGTTTCCTGTTGGCATCCAATTTCCCGTGACAGGAGGCGCAGCCAAGGTTCTCGTAATGAGCCTTGCCCTGCGATCCCGCCTTGGCATCTATCGTCGAATGTTTGGGCTTGCCGGTCGTGGCGAGGTAGTGCACCAACAGATCAACCTTCTCGGCGCTGTCGGAACCTCCCAACAGGTGCGGCATGGTGGTGCCTGGCTTCACAGCCTGGGGATCGGCCAGGTACTTTTTCAGCCAGCTCACCCGCACACGCGAACCGACCTGGCTCAGGTCGGGCCCGGTTTTGGCACCCGTGGCAGGGGCAACAGGCATGGCATGGCAACGAACGCAATTCAATTCGGTGAGCAGGATGCGGCCTCCCTTGGCAGGATCCTCACCTTTGCCATGGAACCGGTCAAAACCGGCAACAACCGGAGGCGCCGCCTTCAAAGAAACACAAAACAAAGGAGCGGCCAACAGTGCCGCAATACTGAAAAAACGCATAAAACAACCCCGCGTTTAAAAATGCGATTATTACGAAAAAGGCCTGAAGGGGCCCTAGGCAGGAAATCATCAATTAGATAGCAGCATACAGCCTGCTGTTTATCATTCAAGCAAGCCCAACCTGAATTTCGTCTAATCACGTCCTCGAAAACAAATCGATGCTATCTCTCCCGAAATTTCCTAAACAAAAACCAATGCGCTTCAGCAATGCCTCGTAAACCGTCTTGGAGTTGCAATTATGTCACGCAGCCACTACTTCCTCATGGCTTTATGGGTATTGCTGCCCTATAAGCCAGCCTTTGGTCAGGCAGACCCATCCAAACTCACCATTGACCGTATTTTTAACTCCGGCGATTTTAAAGCCGGCTTCGAGCGTTCCCCTCGCTGGTTCGATGCCTCCACCGCCACCCAGTTGGAACCCAGCGAATCCATCAAGGGCTTCCACAACCTCATCCGCTTCAACCCTGTTACTGGTGAAAAGACCACCCTCGTCCCTGCTGAGAAACTCATACCAGAAAATGCCAAAAACCCACTCCGCGTTTCCAACTACAGCTTTTCCAAAGACCAATCCTCGGTTCTACTCTTCACCAACACGGTAAAGGTCTGGCGTCAAGAAACCCGCGGCGATTACTGGCTACTTCATTTACCCACAAGCAAACTCACCCGACTGGGTGGCGATGCCAAACCATCGACCCTGCAATTCGCAAAATTCTCACCCGATGGCAAAAACATTGGCTATGTCCGCGACAATAATCTCTGGGTTGAATCCCCCCTAAACAATATTCCACCGTTAAAACTCACCACCGATGGCAAGGTGGGCGGTGACGATGAAATCATCAATGGAACCTTCGACTGGGTCTATGAAGAAGAATTCGACTGCCGCGACGGGTGGCGCTGGAGCCCAGATGGCAATTCAATCGCCTACTGGCAACTCAACACCCTGGGCGTGCCCCGCTTCACCCTGGTGGACCAAACTGCCGGTAAGTACCAAAAACTCACCACCTTCGCCTACCCAAAAACCGGTGAACAAAACTCCCTCTGCCGCGTTGGCGTGGTGCCCACCACTGGTGGCCCCACTACCTGGCTCCAAACCCCGGGCGACACCCGCACAGATGGCTACATACCCCGTATGGAATGGGTCAAAACCGGCAAGCAAGTCATTCTCACCCACCTCAACCGGCTGCAAAACACCTGCCAGGTCATGCTGGCCGACCCCCTGTCAGGCTCGGTCAAAACGGTTTTTACCGACAAAGACGACGCCTGGGTCGACGCCGCCGACGAATCGATGGAATTCCTCGAAGATGGCATACACTTCTGCTGGATCAGCGAGCGCGACGGATGGCGCCACCTCTACCTCATCAATTCCCAAAGCGGTGAAACCCGCCAGATCACCCGTGGCAATTTTGACGCCAAAGCCATCTTGAAAGTCGATGAAAAATCCGACTATGTCTATTTCACAGCGTCCCCAGGCCGCCCCACCGAGCAATACCTGTACCGTATGCCCCTAAACCCGCCTCAGGGCTTCGTTTCACCCAAACGAATCACTCCCCAAAACCAAACCGGCTGGAATGATTATGTACTCAATGAAAATGGCAACCAGGCCGTTTGGACACACTCCCAATTTGGCGAGCCCCCCTCGTCTGCACTGGTCGATGTCAATAGCCACAACCTCCTCAAAGTTGTCAACGACAACTCTAAATTGAAAGAAACATTGGCCAAAGTGGCCCATTCACCGGTCGAATGGTTCCAGGTCGATATCGGTGATGGCTTTACCATGGACGGTTGGCTGATCAAGCCCCCCCATTTCGATCCCGCCAAAAAATACCCCATTTTGTTCCATGTTTATGGCGAACCCGCAGGACAGACTGTTGCCGACAAATGGGGCGGAAACAACTACCTCTGGCACCTCTACCTGGCTCAACAGGGTTACATGGTGGCAAGCATGGACAATAGAGGCACAAAAACCCCTAAAGGCCGCGCCTGGCGCAAAAGTGTATACCGAAAAATTGGAGTCCATGCCTCGGCCGATCAAGCCAAGGGCGCGCGCGATCTGCTAAAACGCCCGTACATTGATCCCAAGCGCGTGGCCGTTTGGGGCTGGAGCGGCGGTGGTTCGATGACCCTGAACCTACTCTTCCGCTTCCCAGAAATCTACAACACCGGCATGTCTGTGGCCCCGGTGCCTGACATGACCCTTTACGACACTATTTACCAAGAACGCTACATGGGCCTGCCAGGCCCCAACAGCACTGACTACAAAGCCGGATCTCCAATAACCCATGCCGCCAAACTCAATGGCAACCTGCTGCTGGTTCATGGCACAGGCGACGACAATGTCCACTACCAAGGCGTTGAAAAACTGATGGAGATCCTGATTGCTGAAAACAAAACCTTCTCACTGATGGCCTACCCCAACCGTTCCCATTCCATCAACGAAGGAAA
>Ga0255125_1000080_pt1 | contig 36149 bp, 28 predicted proteins | sample Law_Cont_RepC_8d_FD_188557 | JGI IMG/M metagenome (GOLD analysis project Ga0255125, IMG submission 188557) | Freshwater microbial communities from St. Lawrence River, New York, United States - Law_Cont_RepC_8d | ecosystem: Environmental > Aquatic > Freshwater > River | place: USA: New York...
CATCCAGCACCTGGCGGGCATGAAAGACTCCAAGGTGATCGTGGCGATCAACAAGGACCCTGAAGCGCCCATCTTCAGCGTGGCAGACTTTGGCCTCGAAGCCGACCTGTTTGCCGCTGTGCCTGAACTCGTACAACAGGTCTAAACCACTACGAAAGCGGTCATTGGCCATCTGACGACGAACTTCTACTGTGGGTCGGTCAATGCCTGAGATTTGTCGCGCAGCTACGACCGCTTTCAGCCTTGAGCCGTCATCCGTAATTCAACTGGCCCCAAAATTTCACCGACTACTTGATGCTGAGTCAGTGCGCGTCTCTTGCGCTCAGCCACGAGACAAGCCAAGTCCCCATCAACCCGCTTGCAAAATCGCCTCGGGTGAGCGCAGCGCGATGCGCAGCAAGGTTTTGGCGGCGCCCGAAGGTTCACGTCGGCCTTGCTCCCATTCTTGCAGGGTACGAATCGACACCCCCAGCATTTCGGCAAAAGCCGATTGAGACACGCCCAGTTTCAGACGTGCTTCTGTCGCGGCAGTCACAGCCACTTGGGTCACGCGGCCTTCACCACGCTTGGCCTGTCGAATGGACTCCAACAAATCTTTTTCGAATGGCGTCATTTTCGAATCGGCCGTGGCTGAAATCTTGGACATGATTTACTCCTCGTAAAGTTGCGCCAGTTGGCGCAGAAAAGCCGGTGACAAGTTGTCGTGTTCGGCCTTGGCATAAACGATCAACAAGACCAACTCACCTTGTGCCGTGCGCAGCATATAGATCACACGCGCGCCTCCTCGCTTGCCCATGCCAGATCGTGACCAGCGCACTTTGCGCAAACCACCTGTCGCCGGGATCACATCGCCAGCGTCCGGATGCTCGGCCAGCCAGGTGATGAAGGCTTCGCGCTCGATTTCGTCCCACACCTTGGCTGCGTAGCGCAAGAAGATCGGGGTTTCGATGACGGTGAGCATGCTGCATTTTATACGTCATTGACGTATATGCAAACCCCTCAACGGTTCATCTGCCCCCAAGCCTCCTGGCTACGGCATCACATGCCCTGCAGGCAGATGTGAGCCTGCGCCGAAAAGCGTGTGTCAGTGGGTCAATTGCGACCACGCTTTTTCCAAGCGCTTGATGCTGACCGGCTGCGGCGTGCGCAGCTCTTGCGCAAAAAAGCTCACGCGCAGCTCTTCCAATAGCCAGCGGAACTCCAGCATGCGGGCGTCTTGGGCGCCTTTGCGTTCGGCCACCAGGCGCCAGTAGCGTTGCTCTTGGGGTTTGAGCTCGGCCAAGCGCTGGGCGTCGCGGGCGGGGTCGGCGCGGTACTTATCGAGGCGCAGGGTGATGGCTTTGAGGTAGCGGGCGTAGTGCTGCAACTGCGGCCACGGGGTGGCGGCCATGAAGTTTTTGGGCACCAGGCGCTGCAACTGCGCTTGGCAGTCTGCGGTCGCATCCGGGGCGTTTTTGGTGTCCTTGATCTTGCGGGTGGCCGCGCCAAACTCCAGCAAGATGCCGCCCGCCAGCCGAGCCACTTCGTTGGCGATCAGCGTCAGGCGCCCCCTGCCCTCTTCGATGCGGCGCTTGAACGAAGCCTCGTCGTTGGGCAGCGGGTCGAGCAAAAAGGCGCGGTCCAGCGCCACGTCGATGATCTGGGTTTTCAGCTCATCGGCTGTGCCCAGCGGCATAAAAGCCACCGCCATTTTTTGCAGATCAGGGATGTTTTTTTCGAGGTACTTGAGCGCGTCTTTGATTTGCAGCGCAAACAGGCGGCGCAGGCCCGCGCGGTTTTTGGCGGCGGCCACGTCGGGCTCGTCAAACACCTCGATGGTGACGGCGTCTTGCACGTCCACCAAGGCAGGAAAGCCGATCAGGGTCTGCCCGCCTTTGCTGATTTCCATCAGCTCGGGCAACTCGCCGAAGGTCCAGGCGGTGTGGCGTTGGGGGGTGATGGGGGCCTGTTGGGCCGAGGCTTGGGGTCTTCGCGAAGAATTGGGGTCAGAGCCCGACTTTGTCTTCGACAAATCGGGGTCTGACCCCAATTTGTTTGACCCCAATTTGTTGGCACCGACCCCCATTGATTTGGGGTCCATCGAAGAATTGAGTTCTGACCCCAATTTTTGGGTCTTCAGCTGCGCCAGCGCCTGGAAGGCGCCGCGGGCTTTGGCGCCGAGCTCGCCTTTGAGTGCGCCCAGGTTGCGGCCCATGCCCAACTGGCGGCCGTGTTCGTCCACCACGCACAGGTTCATGAACAGGTGCGGGCTGAGCATGTCGAGTTTGAAGTCACCCCGTTTGACATCCAAACTGGTTTCGTCGCGCACTTTTTTCAGCAGCACGTCGGTCAGGCCGCCGTGGCCAAACAGCTCGGGCGCCGACAGCTCGGCGGCCAGGCGCGTGGCCGACTCGGGCAGCGGCACAAAGCGGCTGCGCGGGCGCTGCGGCAGGCTTTTGAGCAGGGCCTGGATCTTGTCTTTGAGCAGGCCGGGCACCAGCCATTCGCAGCGGTCTTCGCTCACCTGGTTGAGCACAAACAAGGGCACCGTCACCGTCACGCCGTCGCGCGCGTCGCCGGGCTCGTGCAGATAGGTGGCGGTGCAGTCGGTGCCGCCCAAACGGATGTGTTTGGGGAAAGCTTGCGTGGTGATGCCAGCGGCCTCGTGGCGCATCAGCTCTTCGCGCGTCAGCAGCAAGAGGCGCGGCTGCTTCGCGCTCTCGGCGCGGTACCACTGCTCCAGCAGGCGGCCACTGCAGACTTCTGCCGGGATCTGCTGGTCATAAAACGCATAGATCAGCTCGTCGTCCACCAGCACGTCTTGCCGGCGCGACTTGTGCTCCAGCTCTTCGACCTTGGCGATCAACTTGTGGTTGGCCGCCAAAAACGGCAGCGCGGTCTCCCACTGCTCACCCACCAGCGCTTCGCGGATGAAAATCTCGCGCGCGCCCTGCAGGTCGACCCGGCTGTAGGGCGTGCGCCGGCCGTTGTAGACCACCAGACCGTACAAAGTGGCGCGCTCGAGCGCCACCACTTCGGCCGACTTCTTTTCCCAATGCGGGTCCAGCAGCTGCTTTTTGAGCAGGTGCGCGCCGACCTGCTCCAGCCACTGCGGCTCAATCGCCGCAATGCCCCGGCCAAACAGGCGCGTGGTCTCCACCAACTCGGCCACCACGATCCAGCGGCCCGGCTTCTTGGACAGGTGCGCGCCCGGGTGGCGGTAGAACTTGATGCCCCGGGCACCCAGGTACACGTCTTCGTCGTCGAGCTTGTAGCCCACATTGCCCAGCAGGCCCGCCAGCATCGACAGGTGCAGCTGCTCGTAGCTGGCCGGCTGGGTGTTGATGCGCCATTTGTGCTCGGTCACCACCGTGAGCAGCTGGGTGTGCGTGTCGCGCCACTCGCGCACGCGGCGCACATTGACAAAGTTTTGCCGCAGCAACTGCTCGTACTGGCGATTGCTGAGTTTGTGGTCCGTGCCGTGGCCACCTCGGGCGTCGTGGACCCACTTCCAGAGCTTGAGGTAGCCGGTGAACTCGCTTTTGTCGTCGTCGAACTTGGCGTGCGCCTGGTCGGCCTGGGCTTGCGCGTCCATCGGGCGGTCGCGCACGTCCTGCACGCTCAGGGCGCTGGCGATCACCAGCACCTCGTCGAGCGCCTGGCGGTCACGCGCCTCCAAAATCATGCGGCCCACCCGCGGGTCCAGCGGCAGGCGCGCCAGCTCGCGGCCCGTGGGGGTGAGCTCGTTGGCCTCGTCCACCGCGCCCAGCTCGGCCAGCAGTTGGTAGCCGTCGGTGATGGCGCGTTTGCTCGGCGCCTCGATGAACGGAAAGTCCTCCACCACGCCCAGGTGCAGGCTCTTCATGCGCAAGATCACGCCAGCCAGTGACGAGCGCAAGATTTCCGGGTCGGTGAAGCGCGGGCGGCCGGCAAAGTCTTTCTCGTCGTACAGGCGGATGCAGATGCCGTTGGCAACCCGGCCGCAGCGGCCGGCGCGCTGGTTGGCCGCCGCCTGGCTGATGGGCTCGACCATCAGCTGCTCGACCTTGCTGCGCAGGCTGTAGCGCTTGACGCGGGCGGTGCCGGCGTCGATCACATAGCGGATGCCGGGCACCGTGAGCGAGGTCTCGGCCACGTTGGTGGCCAGCACGATGCGCCGGCCGTTGGACGACTCAAACACCCGGTCCTGCTCGGCCTGGCTCAGGCGGGCAAACAGGGGCAGCACTTCGGCGTTGCGGGTCAGCGGCTGGTGCGACAGGTGCTTGCGCAGGTGGTCGGCGGCTTCGCGGATCTCGCGCTCGCCCGGCAAAAACACCAAGACGTCGCCGCCCATGCCCCCGACCCAGAGTTCGTCCACGCCGTCGGCGATGGCGTCGTTCAGGTCGTGGTCACGCGACTCCTCAAACGGGCGGTAGCGCTGCTCGACCGGAAAGGTGCGCCCCGAGACCATGAGCACGGGCGCTGGCCCGTGGATGGAAGCAAAGTGCTTGGCAAAGCGGTCGGCGTCGATGGTGGCGGACGTCACCACCACCTTCAGGTCAGGCCGGCGCGGCAGGATCTGGCGCAGGTAGCCCAGCAAAAAGTCGATGTTCAGGCTGCGCTCGTGCGCCTCGTCGATGATGAGGGTGTCGTAGGCCTGCAGCAGCGGGTCGGTTTGCGTCTCGGCCAGCAAGATGCCGTCGGTCATCAGCTTGACCGAGGCGTCTTTGCTCAAGCGGTCCTGAAAGCGCACCTTGTAGCCCACCACCTCGCCCAGCGGGGTCTGCAGTTCTTCGGCAATGCGCTTGGCCACCGAGCTGGCCGCAATGCGCCGGGGCTGGGTGTGGCCAATCAGGCGGGGCTTGTCGCCCGGGCGGGCGTTGGCCTTGCCGCGGCCCATGGCCAGCGCGATTTTGGGCAGCTGGGTGGTCTTGCCCGAGCCGGTTTCACCGCAGACGATGATGACCTGGTGCTGCGCCATGGCCGCCATGATGTCGTCGCGCCGGGCAGAGACCGGCAGACTGTCTGGAAACGTGATTTGGAAGGGGGTGGGGTTGGCAGGCACGGTCACAAGCGCCATTATCCCACGTCACGTGTTCACGTGCTACACTGGTTTATGTGAACTTTCCAGGTGGTGATTTTTCATGACCAATCTGACCATTTCCTTGGACGAAAACCTCGTCAAACAAGCCCGCATCAAAGCCATTCAGGAAGGCACTTCTCTGAGCGCCAAGGTGCGCGAACTGCTGTCGGTGTATGTGCGGCAAGACATGCCCACTGCCCCCGTTGTGATTCCCAAGCTGCCCGTCTCCAAAGCCCGTGGCGGGCTTCAGCCCGGCATTGACCCGCGCAGCAACCGCGCGATGTACGACGCCATGGATGCCAACATGGACTTGAAGCGGCTGACATGACGCCAGATGTGAATGTGCTGGTGGCAGCTTATCGGCCCGACCACCCACACCACTTACCGGCACGCGCCTGGCTGGAAGACGCCATCGTGCAAGCGGCCAGCGGTCGCGCCAGCTTGATGTTGCTGGGCACCGTGGTGACCGGGCTGATTCGGATCACCACCCACCCCAAAATTTTTCGGGAAACCGACCCCCTGCAAGACCTCACCGAGTTTGTGGACAGCCTGCTCAGCTGCCCTGGCGTGCAATTTCAACCGCAGGGAACAAGCTGGGCCAACTTGCGGCAACTGTGCCTGACGCAACAAGTCAGCGGCAATCTGGTCACCGACGCATGGATCGCCGCAACCGTGATGCAATCCGGTGAGACACTCTGCACATTCGACAGCGATTTTTCGCGTCTGCTGCCCGCAGACCAACTTCTTTTGCTCAAGCCCTGACCTGCCCATGTCCACAGTTTTCAATTTCACCTTCGTGCCCTGGTTCCGGTCGGTGGCGCCTTACATCCACATGCACCGGGGCAAGACCTTTGTGGTGGGCATCGCGGGCGAGGCGATTGCGGCGGGCAAGCTGCAGAACCTGGCGCAAGACCTGGCGCTGATCCAGAGCATGGGCGTGAAGATCGTGCTGGTGCACGGCTTTCGCCCGCAGGTCAACGAGCAACTGGCGGCCAAGGGCCACACCCCCAAGTACGCCAAGGGCATCCGCATCACCGACGAGATCTCGCTGGACTGCGCCCAGGAGGCGGCCGGCCAGCTGCGCTACGAGATCGAGGCGGCCTTCAGCCAGGGCCTGCCCAACACGCCCATGGCCGGCTCCACCGTGCGGGTGATTTCGGGCAACTTCATCACCGCGCGGCCCGTGGGCATCGTGGACGGGGTGGATTTCATGCACTCGGGCCTGGTGCGCAAGGTGGATGTGGACGGGATCCTGCGCACGCTGGACATGGGCGCGATGGTGCTGCTCTCACCCTTTGGTTTTTCGCCCACCGGCGAGGCCTTCAACCTGACCATGGAAGAGGTGGCCACCAGCGTGGCCGCTGAGCTGCAGGCCGACAAGCTGATCTTCCTGACCGAGATTCCGGGCATCCGCGTCAACCCGCATGAACCGGCCAGCGACGACAACCCGATCGACACCGAATTGCCTTTGGCAACCGCCAGGCAGATCTTGGCCGAGTCGCCCAACCCGACACAGCCGACCGACCTGGCGTTTTACCTGCAGCACTGCGTGAAGGCCTGCGAAGAAGGGGTGGAACGCTCGCACATCCTCTCGTTTGCAGTCGATGGCGCCCTGCTGCTGGAGATCTATGTGCACGACGGCATCGGCACCATGGTGGTCGATGAAAAACTCGAAGAGCTGCGTGAGGCCACTGCCGATGACGTGGGCGGCATCCTGCAGCTGATCGAGCCTTTCGAGAAGGACGGCACCCTGGTCAAACGCGACCGCACCGAAATCGAGCGCGACGTCGACCACTACACCATCATCGACCACGACGGTGTGATCTTTGCCTGCGCGGCGCTCTACCCCTACCCCGAAACCAAGACCGCCGAAATGGCCGCCCTCACGGTCTCGCCCCAGTCACAGGGGCAAGGCGATGGCGAAAAAGTCTTGAAGCGCATCGAGCAACGCGCCCGTGCCATGGGCCTGAAAAGCATCTTTGTTTTGACCACCCGCACCAAGCACTGGTTCATCAAGCGCGGGTTTGAGCAGGTCGACCCCGATTGGCTGCCCGAAGCGCGCAAACGCAAATACAACTGGGACCGCAAGAGTCTGGTGCTGGTCAAGAAGCTGTGATGGCGCGCGCGCGCGGGGTCGGCAGCGCGAGCCACAGGCCCAGCAGGCCGAACACCACAAAACCCGCAAAGGACCAGTTGGCGATCGAGCCCCCCAAAAATGTCCAGTCGATCTTGCTGCAGTCGCCCGTGCCCTTGAAGATCATGGGAATGGCGCGGTTGAGGGGAAAGTTTTCGACCATGCCGTAAAAGTCGCGCCCGCAGTTGACCACCTCGGGCGGGTACCACTGCAACCAGCTCTGGCGGGCTGCCGTGAATGCACCGAAACCTGCGCACAGCGCCAACAGCAGACCCGCGGCAGCCAATGCCCTGCCGCGCAAACGCCAGCCGATCAGGGCCAGCACCACCACACCGATCAGGGCGTAGCGCTGCACGATGCACATGGGGCAAGGGTTGAGGCCCACCACATGCTGCAGATACAGGCCAAACAGCAGCATGCCGATGCCGGACAAGGCGATCAGCAGCATCCAGCGCTGGGGAGTAATGTCGGAGGGTTTCATGAGGTGGGTTCACACGCCAGGGGCCATTTTGCCCCGGCATTCATGGAACTGTTGGCGGGCTGGATCACAAAGCCCTGCGGGACTCAGGCATCGGCAAAGGCCCGCTCGATGACAAAAGCACCCGGTGTGCTGGTGTTGCCCTCTTGCAGACCGCGCGCTTCGCAAATGCGCTTGAGGTCCTTGAGCATCTCGGGTGAGCCGCAGATCATCACCCGGTCGGTCTCGGCATGGAGCTCGGGCATGCCCAGATCGGCAAACAGCTTGCCGTTGTCGATCAAATCGGTCACGCGGCCCTGGTTTTTGTAGGGCTCTCGGGTGACGGTGGGGTAGTAGATCAGCTGCTGGCTCACCATCTCGCCCAGGAACTCGTGGGCCGGCAGCTCTTGGGTGATGTAGTCGTGGTAGGCCAGTTCATTGACCTGGCGCACCCCGTGCACCAGGATCACTTTTTCAAACCGCTCATAGGTTTCGGGGTCGCGGATGATGCTCAAGAACGGGGCCAGACCCGTGCCGGTGCCCATCAGGTACAGGTTTTTGCCGGGCAACAAATAGTCGCACAGCAAAGTGCCCGTGGGTTTGCGGCCCACGATGATGGTGTCGCCCACCTGGATGTGTTGCAGTCTGGAGGTCAGCGGGCCATCGGGCACCTTGATGCTCAAGAACTCCAGGTGCTCTTCGTAGTTGGCGCTGGCAATCGAGTAAGCCCGCAGCAGGGGTTTGCCGTTGTCGCCTCGCAGGCCGATCATGGTGAAGTGCCCGTTGGAGAACCTCAAGGCCTGGTCGCGGGTGGTGGTGAAGCTGAACAGGCGGTCGGTCCAGTGGTGAACACTCAAAACACGTTCTTCTAGAAAAGCACTCATTTGGTATTGGTGTGTGTTGGGAAGTGAGAGACCCAATGCCCTTGGGGGATGCTGAAAGCTTGCTACAGTTACGGCCTGCAAGACCACACAAGATAACGGCTCCGGCCGCATTGTCGTGTGAACCGCTTCCAACTGGAAATACTGAAATTCTATATCCGTATACCCAGTGCTTCTAAAGACAGATCAAGGCAAACACCACCATGGCACGTACCGTTCAATGCATCAAACTCGGCAAAGAAGCTGAGGGCCTCGATTTTCCGCCCTACCCGGGCGAGCTGGGCAAGCGCATCTGGGAAGGTGTGAGCAAGCAGGCTTGGGCCGACTGGCTCAAGCACCAAACCATGTTGGTCAACGAAAACCGCCTGAACCTGGCCGACCTGCGTGCTCGCCAGTACCTGGCGCGCCAGATGGAAAACCATTTCTTTGGCGATGGCGCAGACGCCGCCCAAGGCTATGTGCCGCCAGCAGCCAGCTGATGCCCGGCTGCGCCTGATGCCCCATTGTTGAACCCTTGAGCGAACAATCCGCCCTGCGCCAGGCACTCGTCATCGGTGCGGGTCTGGCCGGTTCGGCCGTGGCCTACAGCCTGGCTGTGCGGGGCTGGTCGGTCACGGTGCTCGACCAAGCCCAGGGCGTGGGGGCCGGCGCCTCGGGCTTGCCCGCCGGTCTGGCCGCGCCCCATGTGTCACCCGACGACAGCGTGCTCTCTCGCATCACGCGCGCGGGCGTGCAGGCCACCTTGCAACGCGCGCGCAGGCTGCTGCACATCGGCACCGACTGGGCGCCGACCGGTGTTCTGGAACACAACCTGGAGGGCAAACGCCGCTTGCCCGCCGACACCTCCAGCACTGGCCATCCCCCAGACAGCGTGTCCGCCAGCAAGGCCCTCATCGCCTCGGCAGGCCTGACCCCGGACGCGCCGGCCCTGTGGCATGCGCAGGCCGGCTGGATCCGGCCCCGCCAACTGGTGGCGGCGCAGTTGCAAACCCCTGGCGTGAACGTGCGCTGGGGCCAGCCCGTGCATGCGGTAGCGCGGCACGGTGAACAATGGACCGTGACCAATGCACAGGGCGACACGCTGGGCCAGGCGCCCCTGCTGGTCGTGGCCGGTGCCTATGACAGCCTGGCCTTGCTGCAGCATCTGCCAGGCTTTGCCGTGCCACTCAACCCCTTGCGCGGGCAAGTCAGTTACGGCCCGATGGCGGCACTGACCGAGGCCCAGCGCCAGCTGCTGCCACCTTTTCCGGTGAACGGCCATGGCAGCTTCATCAGCGGGGTGCCCACCCCCGAGGGTCCGCCCGGCTGGTTCATCGGTTCAACCTTTGAGCGCAACTGCGCAGACACGCCGATTCGTCCGGAGGACCACGCCGCCAACCAGCAGCGGCTTCAGACGCTTTTGCCCGCCTTGGGTCAGGCCATGGCTGCGCAGTTCGGGGCCGATCGGATCCAGGGCTGGGCCGGGCTGCGCTGCACCTTGCCCAACCGCCTGCCCGCCGTCGGCCCGGTTGACCCACAACGCCTGCCCGGTCTGTGGCTGAGCACGGGCATGGGCGCACGCGGCATCAGCCTGTCGGTGCTGTGCGGTGAACTCACCGCCGCTTGGCTGGACAGCGCGCCCCTGCCCTTGCCGCCCGATTTGCTCAAGCATCTGGCGGCTGAGCGCTATGCCGCCGCGTGAGGGGCGCTTGGCCGCTTCGCTCCACCCTGTTCACTGATTCGATTTTTTGTTTTTAATTTACAAAAATCCCTAAATCCATCAACATGCTTCGATTCGAACAGCAGGAGAGTTCACCGTGCGTCAGTCGTTTTCGCGCTACCTGCCCTGGTTGTTGACGGCGCCCGCAGCACTGCTCGCCTGGCCTTTCTGGCCCTGGGCCAGCGCCGGCCTGGCGGTCTTGTTTGTGTTGGGCTGGATCGATTTTTCACAAACCCACCAGGCCGTGCGGCGCAACTACCCGCTGACCGGTCGCCTGCGTTATGGGCTGGAGTACATCCGCCCGGAAATCCGGCAGTACTTTATCGAGGACGACGAGCAAAAACTGCCTTTTTCCCGAAGCGAACGCGCCATGGTCTATGCCCGATCCAAGGTGCAAAACGACAAACGCGGCTTTGGCAGCATCAAGGACATGTACAACGCCCAAAGCGAATGGGTGACCCATTCGATGCGCCCCACCCAACTCGACCCGGCCAGCTTCCGGGTCACGGTTGGCGCACACCAGTGTGAACAGCCCTACGAACTGTCCCTGCTCAATGTGTCGGGCATGAGCTTTGGCGCCTTGTCTGCGAACGCCGTCAAGGCCCTGAACAAGGGTGCGGCCATGGGGCATTTTGCGCATGGCACCGGAGAAGGCAGCATCTCCAGGCACCACCGTGAGCCCGGTGGCGATCTGATTTGGCAAATCGCCTCTGGCTATTTTGGATGTCGCACGCCTGATGGCCACTTTGACCCGGAACGTTTTGCCGAGCAAGCCCGCTCTCCGCAGGTCAAGATGATCGAGGTGAAACTCTCCCAGGGCGCCAAACCGGGCCACGGCGGGGTGTTGCCCCAAGCCAAAGTCAGCCCCGAGATTGCCGAAACACGGGGTGTTCCACTGGGTCAGGACTGCGTGTCGCCGTCACGGCATTCGGCCTTCAGCACCCCTGTGGAGTTGCTGGCCTTTGTGGGCCAACTGCGCCTGCTCTCGGGTGGCAAACCCGTGGGTCTCAAGCTATGTGTCGGGCATCCGGCCGAGTGGTTTTCCGTGGTCAAGGCCATGCTGGAGACCGGGCAAACACCTGACTTCATTGTGGTGGATGGCTCGGAGGGTGGCACGGGCGCGGCCCCTATCGAATTTGCTGACCATGTGGGCATGCCCTTGCGTGACGGACTGCGGCTGGTGCACAACAGCCTGGTGGGGACCCATCTGCGCGAGCGCATCCGGATTGGCGCCTCGGGCAAGGTGATTTCTGCTTTTGACATGGCGCGCTGCCTGGCGCTGGGGGCCGATTGGTGCAACTCGGCGCGTGGCTTCATGTTCGCGCTCGGCTGCATCCAGTCTCGCACCTGCCACACCGACCACTGCCCCACGGGGGTGGCCACGCAAGACCCGGTGCGCCAGCGCGCCATCGTGGTCACCGACAAGGCCGAAAGGGTGTTCTATTTCCATGCCAACACCCTGCACGCCCTGGCCGACCTGGTGGGCGCTGCGGGTCTGAGCAAGCCCGGCGACATCACGGCGCAGCACCTGATGGTCCGCAACGCCGAGGGCCAGGCCCGCAGCCTGGCCGCCAGCATCGACACCTTGTGGCCTGGCCAGTTGTTGGCGGCCTCAGCGCCCTCTGAATTGCCCAGTCCGTTTGCCGAGTTCTGGTCTGGCAGTTCAGCCCAGCATTGGGGGGCAGGCCCGGCCTGAAACCGGCACCGTCCGCCCTCGCTGTTCACTTCATCGCATCGGCCGGGCGACGGGCACGAACATAGGGGTCGGCTGGCAGATAGTTTTTCCCGTCGGCATAGCGCCACTGCACCATGGTGCCTTTGCCCGCGCGTTGGTCCAGTTTGCCCACATAAGCCCCCATGGTGGACTGCTGGTCAATCGCACGGAACTCGGCCGGGCCGAAAGGCGTGCTGAATTGGAGGCCCCGCATGGCGAGCAACAGTTTTTCGTTGTCGACGCTGCCCGCTTTTTGGATGCCCGCAAAAATCGCCTGCATGGTGGCGTAACCCACCACCGATCCCAACTTGGGGTTTTCATTGAATTTGCGGTAGTAGTTGCTGGCAAAGCTGGCGTGCTCGCGGGTGTCGATCTGGTCCCAGGGGTAACCCGTCACGATCCAGCCCTTGGGCGTTTCGTCCTTGAGCACCTCCAGGTACTCGGGCTCGCCCGACAGCATGGACACCACGGGCGTCTTGGGGAAGATGTTGCGCTGGTTGCCCTCGCGCACCAGTTTGGCCAGATCGGCACCAAAGGTCACATTGAAAATCGCATCGGGCTTGGCGGCCATGGTGGCCGTCAGGGTGCTGCCCACATCGATTTTGCCCAGCGCGGGCCATTGCTCGCTCACGAACTCGACATCGGGGCGCTTGGCCTTGAGCAACTCCTTGAAGCTGGCCACTGAACTTTGGCCGTATTCGTAATTGGGCGCGATGGTGGCCCAACGCTTGGCGGGCATTTTGGCCGCCTCCTCGACCAGCATGGCGGCTTGCATGTAGGTGCTGGCGCGCAAGCGGAAGGTGTAGCGGTTGCCCTTGTCCCAGACGATCGCATCTGTCAAAGGCTCGCTGGCAATGAACAGGCGTTTGTTTTTGACGGCATGGTCGGCCAGGGCCAGGCCCACATTCGACAAAAAGCCGCCGGCCAGGATGTCGACCTTTTCCTTGGAGGTCAACTCGATGGCGTGGCGCAGAGCCTCATCGGGCTTGCCCGCGTCGTCACGGGCGATCACTTCGATCTTGCGGCCCAGCAGCCCCCCTTTGGCGTTGATCTCCTCGACCGCGAGCTGCCAGCCTTGCCGGTAAGGCTGGGTGAATTGGGGCATGGAGGAATAACTGTTGATCTCTCCAATCTTGATGGGGGTCTGGGCCACAGCGGGGGCGGCCATGGCTGCAGACAGCAAGCCAACGGCAAAGAGACGGTTCATGGGTGATGTCCAGGCTCAAAAGAAAGACCGAGACTGTAACAGCGCCTCAAAAACTTGTCGCTTTGGGGACATCTTTGCGACCGATCCAGCGCCAACACAGACCCCTTTCCTGGCCCCGGGGGCGGCAACCGGCCCTCGCGTCAGGTTTTGCCGCACCAGGCGGCCAGGCGCTCGACGCCCTGCCCCAGCCGCGCCAGGTCCTTGGAGGCAAAGCACCAACGCAGCCAGCCAGCCGCCTCTGGGGCAAAGGCTTCGCCGGGGGCCAGGCCCAGTCCGGCTTCGGCCACCAGGCGCTTGGCCGTGAGCACCGCATCCGGGTGCCCTGCAAGCCTGAAAAACGCGTACATGCCCCCTCTGGCCGGTGCCACCTGCACGCCCGGCACCGCTTGCAGCAGCGGCACCAAGGTGTCGCGGCAGGCCTGCAGGTGCGCCACCACACGGGGCGTGATGTCGGCGGTGTGCTGCAAAGCCGCCACACCTGCTTTTTGGGTGAAGACCGAAGCGCAGGAGGTGTTGAACTCGATCAGCTTGCCCATGTGGGGGGTCATGGAGGCCGGCATGACCAACCAGCCCAGGCGCCAACCGGTCATCAGAAAACTTTTGGAAAAGCTGTGCACCACCACCAGCCGGTCATCGGGTGTGGACACATCCAGAAAAGATGGCGCACACCCATTGGCCGTGTCGGTGGCGTAGTACAGGCGTTCGTACACCTCGTCGGCCAGCACCCAGGTGCCGGTGGTGCGGCAGTGCGCCAGGATCTCGGCCTGCTCGGCGCGGCTGAGCGTCCACCCTGTGGGGTTGTTGGGCGAGTTGACGATCAACAGCCGCGTGGCGGGTGTGATCGCCGCCTTGAGCGCAGCCATGTCGAGCTGCCATTGCCCCTGCACCGGACGCAGCGACACGCACTTTAGATGGGCACCCATGACCTGCGCCTGCGCGGTCAGGTTGGGCCAGACCGGGGTGATGGCGACCACCTCGTCGCCCGCATCGATCAGGGCTTGCGCCGCCAACATCAGGGCATTCACGCCCCCCGAGGTGATGGCCAGGCGGTCCACGCCAATGGGGCCGTGCAGGGCCGACATGTAGGCCGACACGGCTTGCCTCAGCTCGGGCAAACCGAGGTTGTGCGAATAAAAAGTCTCGCCGCGGTGTATCGAATCGATGGCGGCTTGGCGCACCACATCAGGGGTCACCTCATCGGATTCGCCGAACCAGAAAGCCAGCACGTCGGGCCGCCCCATGCCGGCATTGGCCACTTCGCGGATACGGGACTCTGCCAGATCGATGACGGTCTGGCGCATGAAGGGTGCGGTGTTGCTGTTCATGGCCTCATGTTAGCGGCTGGGCATGCATGGCCTTGTCACGCTTTGCACAGCCCCATGACCTGCCTATGATGGGCAACAACAATCAACAGGGAGGACACGATGAAAACCGTGCGATTGGCAAGCATCCTGAGCAGCGCAGCCCTGACCTCGGGCCTGGTGGCTACCGCGCCATCTGCCTGGGCCGTGGAGACCTTCCACGCCACCACAGGCGCAGAAAAATCCGCTGCCGGCAAGAAGCCCAGGTCAGGCAAAGCGGCCAAACCGGCCAGCGACAAGGGCTCGGCAGAAAACAAGGCCGAGCGCGACAAGCGCCTGCAACGCGAGTGCCGGGGCCGGCCCAACGCAGGCGCGTGCGAGGGCTACGCCAATTAACGCCACCACCCTTGCAGGCCACTGGCGCGCACGCTGGGGCGGGCGATGGCCGCTTCGAGCAAACCGGCCTGGGCCTCGACCAGCGTGAACTGCTGGCGCGCGCGGGTGATGCCGGTGTAGACCAGCTCGCGCGAGAGGACTTCGGCGCCGCCCGGCGGCAAGACCAGCACGGTGTGCTCGAACTCCGAGCCCTGGCTTTTGTGGACCGTCATCACAAAGGCGGTTTCGACCTGTGCCAGGCGCATCACGCTGACCGAGCGCAGCGCCTCGCCGTCGAGGAACCAGACCTTGGGCTGGCCCTCGGCGTTGGGCAGCACCAGGCCCACGTCGCCATTGAAGACGCCCAGCTGCGCGTCGTTGCGCGTGACCATGACGGGCCGACCGACAAACCACTCGCCTGTGACTTTGAGCAGCCCCCGATCGGCCAAGGCTTTTTGCACAGCGGCGTTGAGCCCCTGGGTGCCCCACTCGCCCTGGTGCACCGCGCACAAAATCCGAAAGCGCTCGAAGGCCTGCAGCACCGCGCGCACCCAATCGGCGTGCGCATCCGCGCCGGGTCCGGCCGGGCCGGCTTGCACCAGTTGCAGGCCGTCGGCATACGAGGGCTGGCCTGCGCCGCCCAGCGCCAGCGCGCACACCGCCAAAGGCGTGGCCGGTTGCAGCGCGCGCACGGCCCCGGCGGGTGCGGCTTGCAGCACCGCGCGGGCCGTGGCCGCATCGCCGCCATTGACGGCCAGCGCCAACTGGCCGATGGCGCCCTGGAAGCGGCGGCTTTGGCGCAGCATCACGGTCTGCTGGGCCAGTGCAGGGGCCGCAGCATCGCCACCCAGCGGGTCGGCCAGGGCAGCGGCGGGCAGTGTTTGGCCAGTGACAGTTTGCACAAACTGCGCGGTGCTGGCGCTGTAGCGGCCGGCGGCCGCGTCGCGGCACAGGTCGCCCAGCACGGCGCCGGCCTCGACCGAGGCCAGCTGGTCCTTGTCGCCCAGCAACACCAGGCGCGCGGTGGGGGGCAGCGCCTGCAGCAAGGCGTCCATCATTTCCAGATGCACCATCGAGGCTTCGTCCACGATCAGCACATCGACATCGAGCGGGTGGCCCGCATGGTGGCGGAACTGGCGAGTCTCGGGGCGGGCCCCAAGCAGCGCATGCAAGGTGCGCGCCGGGCCCATGCGGGCCACCAGCTGGCCCAGGTTCAGGCCGCTGTCGGCGGGCACCTGTTGCGCCAGACCCCCCAGGGCCTGGTCGATGGATTGCTTCAGGCGCGCGGCCGCCTTGCCGGTGGGCGCGGCCAGTGCCACGCGCAGCGGGCTGCCGCCCTCGTGCAAGGCCAGCAGCAGCGCCAGCAGGCGGGCGGCGGTGTAGGTCTTGCCGGTGCCCGGCCCGCCGGTGATGACCGACAGGCGCGAGCGCAGCGCCACGGCGCAGGCCAGCTTTTGCCAGTCCGGCTCGGCAGGCACTGGCTCTGGGACGCCAAAGAAACGGTCCAGCCACAACCGGGCTGGGCCTTGGGCCACATCCAGCGGCTCGCGCGCGCGCTGCAGCAGGCCCTGGCCCACGCGCTGCTCGTAGCCGGCATAGCGGCGCAGGTACAACAGGGGCGCGTCGGGCGCGCCGCCCAGCACCAGCGGCTGGCCCAGGTCGGGCGCGTCGCTGTGGCGCACAGTGGCGCCCGCCAAAGCGGCTTGCCAGTCCGCCAGCGTGGCGGGCAGCTGCGCCCACAGCGCCTGCAGGCCTTGCGGGCCGTCCAGCGCCGCACCGGTCCAGCCCAACAGGGCCACCGGCGGCGCGCACAGTGCGCTCAGGGGCAGGCAGGTGTGGCCCCGCCCTTCCATTTGTGCCAGCAGCGCCGCCGCCACCAGCAGCGCGGGGCTGGCCTGGGCATCGCGCCGCAGCAGCTGCGCCGCCAGGGCGCTGTCGATGTGGCGCAGCAGGCCCTGCTCGGTCCAAAGCCGCAGCCACTGCAAGGTTTGCGGCGCGCTCAGGCCCTGCGCCGTGGCGTCTTGCAGCCAGTCGATTTGCGCGCCGGGGGCGCTGCCCATGCGGGGGGTCTGGCGCAAGGTCATGGCGTCTCCTGCGCGCTCAGCATGGCGTCCAGGCCGTCGAGCAAGGGCAGCGGCGCGGGCAAGGTGCAGCAGCCGCCCGCTGGCCCGTCGATGCCGCGCAAGAACAGGTACACCGCGCCGCCCAGCTGCCGCGCCGGGTCATACGCCTGGCCCAGGCGCGCGCGCAGCAAGCGGTGCAGCGCCAGCATGTACAGCGCCGCCTGCACCTCGTAGCGGTGCTGCGCCATGGCGCCCGCCAGCGCCTGCGGGGTGTAGGCCGCGTCATCAGCGCCCAGGTGGTTGGACTTGTAGTCGAGCACCCAAAAGCGGCCATCGTGCTCGAACACCAGATCAGCAAAGCCCATCAGCATGCCGTGCAGCTGCGCGGCGGGCAGTTGCGGGCGGCTCTGGCCGGGCAAGAGGTGCTGTTGGCACAGCGCGTCCACCTCGCGCGCGTGCAGCCGCTCGGCCGGCAGCCAGAACTCCATCTCGGGCAGGCAGGGGCCCAGCGCGTTCAAAGCGGCACCGGGCCCCTGCAGGGGCTGGGCCACCACGCGCGTGAGCCACTGCACCACGTCATCGGCCTGGGTTTTGTAGCCCGCCCCCTCGCAGCGCGTGCGCAGGCGCTCGGCCTTGGCCGCATCGAGCGCAAATTGGTCGGCCGCCAGCCATTCGAGCTGGTCGTGCAAAAAGTTGCCCGCGGTCGGCCCTTTGGCAAAGCCGTGCCAGGGGGCGGGCGAGCCGGCCGGGGCCGGGGGCGCTGGCAGCGCCACGGCGTCCTCGGGCGGTTCGTCGTCGGCCGGGCGCGGCGTCACCATGTGCAGCACCGTTTGCGAGGGCAGGTCGCGCGCCAGCCGAGAAAAACTCGCGATGGTCCAGGACGAGTCGATGTCGGCCGTACAAGGGAGCACCGACCGCAATGCGCGGCTTGGGGCCGACCGCTGCCAGACGGTGAACGGCGCGGGGTCGACGGCCTCGACCAGCGCCACGTCCAAGGGTTTGTCCTCCTGACCGGTCTGCAAGGCTTGCAGCAGGGGCAGCCAATCCTGGGCCTGCGTGGCCTCTTTGCCGTCAAGCAAACGGCCGGCCGCGCTGTGGTGGTTGACACTGCTTTTGCTGTTGCCGCGGTTCACCGCACTCCAGCCCACCCACAGCGCATGCTGGGCCCGCGTGAGGGCCACGTACCACAGGCGCAGGTCTTCGCGCAGGCGCTCTTGGTCTGCGGTCTTGGCATCGTCCTTGTCGAAGTCCAGGGTCCAGCGGCGCTCGCCCGTGCCCAGGTCCTGCGGCAAGACGCGGGTTTTGTTGGCATCGGTGACGCGGTGGCTGTGCGCAAACGGCAAGAACACCACCGGGTACTCCAGGCCCTTGCTGGCGTGGATGGTGACGACCTTGACCAGGTCGTCGTCGCTCTCGAGCCGCACGGTCTGCTCTTCGCTGTCGCCAGACCCGCCCGCATGCACCTCTTCGATCTGCTGGGCCAGCCAGCGGATCAGGGCCTGCGCGCCGTCGATCTGGCCGCTGGCGGTCTGCAGCAATTCGGCCAGGTGCAGCACATTGGTCAGTCGCCGCTCGCCGTCGCTTTGGCCGCGCCAGCGCCCGGCCAGCTGCAACACATGCAGCGACTGGCGCAGCATGGTCAGCACGCCTTGGGTTTGCCAGACCTGGCGCAATTCGCGCATCTGCTCGGCGCGCTGGTCCAGCAGTTCATCCTGGGTGGCCAGCGCGTGCAACTCGGCCAATGTCAGGCCCACCGTGCGCGTGCCCAGCGCTGCGCGCAAGCGCCGCATGTTTTGCGGCTCGGCCACGCCGCGCAGCCACAGGCACAGGTCGCGGGCTTCGTCGCTGGCAAACACCGACTCGCGGTCCGACAAAAACACCGACGCCACGCCCCGCGCGCGCAGGGCCTGTCGCACCGCCTCGGCCTCTTTGCGGGTGCGCACCAGCACGGCCATGTCTTGGGGTTTCAAGGGCGTGTGGCCCTTGTCTGGGTGGTCAAAACCGGCTTGCGGGTCGCTCAGCCAGGCCACGACCTGCTCGGCGCACAGGCCTGAGAGGTGCTTGAGCGCATCGCGGTTGCTGCGCAGCGTGGCGTCTTGCACCACCGTGAGGGCAGGCACCGGCCCGAGCTGGGTGGCCAACACCTCGGCGCGGCCGTGGGCCTGCACCGCCTGGAAAGGCAAGGGGTTGTCCTGGCCCCGCGCGTAGCCAAACGCGTCTGGCTGGATTTGGAACCAGCGGTTGACCGCGTCGACCACCGCCTGGGTGGATCGGAAATTGGTGCCCAGCACATGGTGGCGGCCGGTGGTGGCGCGGCGTGCGTCCAGATAGCTGTGGATGTCGGCACCCCGAAAGCCGTAAATCGACTGCTTGGGGTCGCCGATCAGCAGCAGCGCGCAGTCCTGCCGGTTCTCGGCCATGCGGTAGATGCGGTCAAAAATGCGCAGCTGCAGCGGCGAGGTGTCCTGGAACTCGTCGATGAGCGCCATCGGGAACTGCGCACGCAGGCGCTGCGCCAGGCGTTCGCCCGACTCGGGGTCTTGCAGCGCCGCGTTCAGGCGCTCGAGCATGTCGGAAAACCCAAACTGGCCGCTGCGGCGCTTGAGCTCGGCCATGCGCTGGCGCACATGGGTGCGGGCGTGCAGGCGGGCGACTTGGGCGGGCTTGGGCAAGGCCTGCAAGGCCGTTTTCAGGTCAGCAAAGGCCTGCGACTCGGGCGGCAGCTGCACGGGACCTGCGCCAGCGCTGCGGCAGGCGAGCAGGCCTTCGGGGGTGAATTTGGTCCACCCGGTTTTCATGCCGTCTTCGAGCGCCCCCGCATCTTCAGCGCCTTGCGCCCAGCTTGTGAGAGCGCTCAACCAGTTCGCGCAATTTTTGGCGCTCAGTTTGCGACCATCCCAGTCCGTCTTGTGGTGCGCCAGTTGCGCCTCGATCCATCCGAGCAAATGGGCGGCCTTCTGGTCCCAACCTTTTTTGAGCTGGGCCAGCTGGGCATCGTGCTCGGCCTGCGCGGCGCCGAAGGCCTGCGCCAGCGTACCGGGCTGGGCATCGCCCAGCGGCTTGTCCATCAGCTCGCGCATCTCTTTTTCCAGCGTGGCCACATCGCGCCAGACGCGCAGCAGCTGGGCCACCAGCGCGGTGTCCATGGGGTAGAGCTGCTGGCGCCAGTAGTCCTGCACGGCTTCGAGGCGCAGCGCGGCTTCGTCGCCCACCAGGGTTTCTTCAAACAGGCTGCCGCTGTCAAACGCGTGTTCGCGCAGCATGCGCTGGCACCAAGCGTCGATGGTGTAGACGGCCGCATCGTCCATGGCCTGTGCCGCCAAGGCCAGCCGGTAGGCGGCTTGCTCGCGTGGCGCACCTGCAGGAAAGTCGTTCCAGATCGCCAGCAAGAAGGGGTCTTGCGGCGCCTGGCTGCTGCGAAAAGCCTGCGCCGCTTCGGCCAGGCGCTTGCGGATGCGGTCGGACAGTTCGCGGGTGGCGGCGCGGGTGAAGGTCATCACCAGCACGTCCTGCGGCAGCATGGGGCGCACCGGGGCGCTGTCGCCCAGACCGTGGCCAAGCACCAAGCGCACATAGAGCGCCGCGATCGTCCAGGTTTTGCCCGTGCCGGCGCTGGCCTCGATCAATTGGCTGCCGCGCAGCGGGAAGCGCTCGACCTGCAGCTGGGATGCGTCGCTCATTCCAGCGCCTCCTCTTCCTCGTCGCCATCGTCCTCAGGCGCATTCGGCAAGGGGTCGATCTGGAGTTGCTCGGCCCAGACTTTCAACGGCCGGTACACACGCTCGGCCAGGCGCTCGAACGCGCCGCCGGCCATCAGGTCGTCCAGACTGGGGTAGGTGCGCGCCAGTGCCGGGTCGTCGGCCATCGCGCCGACTTTGAAGTCGCTGCCCTCGAAGGCGTCGGCCAGTGCGTTGAGCTTGTCCGGGGCTTTGAGCCAGCGCAAGGCCACGCCGGGCGGCAGCGGCAGCGGGCTGCGCATGCCCTCGGCCCAGGTCTGCAGCAGCACCTGCAAATGCGCGCGGGCAGCTTGCGCACCCTGCGCTGGTGCCCGCAACACCGCATTGCGGCCCACCACGACGCACTGCAGTGGCCGGCCCATGGCAGCCGCCGCCAGTGACAGCAGCCAGATGTCGATCAGTTTCTCGGGGTAGGCCTTCGGTTCTTTGGTTTTGAAACTGGCCAGATCGCTGGCGCGCAGGTGCAGGGACAATTGGCCGCCCTCCCCCTTCGCCACATCGCCCAGCGTGTCGTGCAAGGCGACTTGCTCGCCCGCCAAATCGACCAGCACGCGCTCGGCGGCATCGGGGTAAGCCTGGCGTTCGTGCAGTGCTGCCGCCAGCATGGCCTGCAAACGGGCGCTGAGTTTTTGCGCTTCGAGCGTACCCACCCCCGCCAGCGGCAAGGCCCCGGCCTGGCGCAGGCCTTGCACCAGCTGCTGCACATGGACCGGCAGGGCCTCGTCCGTCAGTTCGGCGGGCAGATGCCGCAGGGCGTGGTCGAGCCGCTCGTACAGGTCCAGCCCCGCCAGGCCAAACAGCTCTTCGTCGCGCAAGGCGCTGCGCTCGTCCTCCAGGTGCACCTGCAGGCGTTCGCGGAAAAACGCGCCCACCGGTTTGCGCAAAAAGCGCGCGAGCTCTTTCAGCGTGAGGGTCGGTGCCTGCTCGTTGGCCGCCGTCAGCGGCGGCAACTTCCAAGTGGGGGCATCCTGGGCCACGGCATCGGTCTGGCCCTGCTGCGCGGCGCGCCACTCGTGGGCGTAGCTCTGCAGCTGGCCGCCCTCTTCGAAGTAGGCGCGGCCAAAGGGTTGCAAAGGGTGCGCCGTGCTCAGGCCTTGCGACGTGCCTTGGCCCCACAGCAGGTCGATCTCGTCGCGCAGCTGCGAGACCAGCACCGAGGGCGGTTGCGCGCTGTTGTCGCGCACGCTGTGGCCGCTCCAGCTGACATACAGCACCTGCCGCGCCGACAGCAGGGCTTCGAGCATGAGCTGGCGGTCGTCGCCCTGGCGCGAGCGGTCGCCGGGGCGCTGCATGCCCGGCAGGCCCATCAGGTCAAAGTCGGCGCGCGGGCTGCGGCGCGGGTAGTCGCCGTCGTTCATGCCCAGCAGGCAGACCGCCTGGAACGGGATCGCCCGCATCGGCATCAGGGTGCAAAAGGTCACGCCACCGGCGCGAAAGCGTTGCTCCAGCCTAGGGGCCTTCAAGGCATCCAGCCAGGCCGAGCGGGCCACCGCCAGCGGCACCGGCTCGGCAAAACCGGCTTCGTCGCAAGCGCGCACCCAGTCGCTCAGCGCCCGGTCCAGGGCGCTCAGCGCATTGCGGTCGTTGTCGTCGCGGGGCTTGAACAGGGCCGCCAGCAAGGCGCGGCCTCGCTCGGCCCATTGCGTGGGGGTGGCGCTGTGTGCGCTGGCTTGCCCCCAGTCCATCAGGGCCTGCAGCAGGTGCGCCCATGCGCCGGCCAGCTCGGCGTCGAGCCCACCCACCTCGGCGTAGGGTGAGACGCCGTCGGTCTGCACCGGGTCGGCGCCGCAGGCGTAGCCCATGAGCATGCGCTGCACGCCAAACAAGGCCGAGTTGTCCTCGCCGCACACGCCCAGGCCCAGGCCCGCACGGTGCTCGGCCGACAGGCCCCAGCGGATGCCCGCGCCCGCCATCCAGCGGGTGAGCGTGGGCAGGTCTTCGGGCTGCAGGCCAAAACGGGCCGCGAGCGCAGGCACCTCGAGCAACTCGACCAGCTCGCTCATGCGGCCGCGCTGCTCAGGCAGGGCCAGCAACCACGCCACGGCATGGATCAGCGGGCTGATGGCCTGCGCGCCCAGGTCGGCGATGTCGTAGGGAATGTAGCGTTTGTCGCCGCGCTTGTACTGGCCAAACACGGCGCGGATGGCCGGGGCCATGCGTTCGATGTCGGGCACCATGACCACCACATCGCGGGGCGACAGGGGTGCGCCGCCCGGGGGCTGGTGGAACCACTGCAGCAGCTGGTCGTGCAGCACTTCGAGCTCGCGCACCGGGCTGTGTGCGAGCGTGAACATGACCGAGCGATCGGCTGGCGCCAAGGGCAGCACCGGGGCCCCGCCCACGGACGGCTCGAGGTCGCGGATGCGCCGCTGCAGCTGCGCCAGCAGCCGGGTGGCGTCTTCGCCGGGCGTGTCGTCAAAGAAATCGAGGCGCGGCCACTGCGTGATTTGCTTGGCCGCCTGCAGGTCGTCAAAGGCGTCGAGCTGGCGGATGAAGTCGCGCCCCTGCCGCCCCCAGGCGGCCAGGAGCGTGGGCGCGTGCAGGTGCATGTGCTCCAGCGGCACCACCGACAGGTCTTGCTGGCGGTCAGGCTGGCGGCGGCGCTCGGCACGCAGCCATTCGCGCCCGTCGATGATCTCGCCCCAATGGTGCTGGCAAGGGTTGGGCACGGCCAGCAGCACCTGGCTGTGCGCGGCCAGCGCGGCCAGCATCTCGAGCAACTGCGTCGGCATGTGGCTCATGCCGAACACCGACACCCGGCGCGCCACCGGGCTGGCCGGCAGCTGGCCCGACTGCAGATGCGCCAGCGCCCGCGCATGCAGCGCAGGGCGGGTGACCTGGCGCTGGTCCGCGTCGAGGGTGGCCAGCACCCGCCGCCACAGCGCGGGCTGCCAGCGCTGGTCATCGGCCAGCGCCACTGGGCCCGATGCCTGGCGCAGCACGTCTTGCCCGGCGGCCCAGTCCTGCAGCCAGTCGGGGCGGTAGATTTGGTATTGGTCAAACAGGTCGGCCAGGCGGCTGGCCAGTTGCAGCAGCCGGTCGGGCTCGTCGCCCCGCAAGAAACCGGCCACCGGCTGGAACACCGGCTCGTGCACGCAGCCCGGCAGCAAGGCCATCAGCCGCCAGGTCATGGGCAGCTTGTCCAGCGGCGAGTCGGGCGGCACCTGCTGCGGCCCCAGCACCTGCCGGTAGGTGCGCCACAAAAAGCGCGAGGGCAACTCGACCCGCGTGGCCGCGCAAACACCAGCGCCGCCCTTCTCCTGACTTGCCAGGGTCATCTTGATCCACTCGGCCATGCCGTTGCTTTGCACCAGCACCACTTCCTGTTCGAGCGGCGCCAAGGGTTGGCTCGCCAGCCAGCCGGACAGGGTCTCGGCCAAAACCTCTGAACGGTGGCTGTGCAGGGCCAAAAACCCAGGGCTGATGGTGGGATGGGTCATGCGGTCGAAAAGCAGCGAGTGAACATCATGGGCACCGGGCTGACAAGAATAGCTGCATTTTTGGGGGGAATGGGCTCATGCAGTGAGCTTGACCCTGATGGACAACGATGACCATGAAAAAGGCCCCCGACTGTTTCCAGTTGGAGGCCATTTTGATCATCAAATGGTCGGCGTGGCGGGATTCGAACTCGCGACCCCTTGCACCCCATGCAAGTGCGCTACCAGGCTGCGCTACACGCCGACAATCACAAGATTATAGCCAGATTATGCGTCTCGTTCGCCGACAGCAGTTCCCGTATTTGCATCAACTCTTCCCGGATCGAAAAATTGGCGGGCACATCCTGCCAGCGACCCGGCTCGGGCAATTCAGCTGCGTGCGCAGACCCGTCCAAATCGTCCGTGGCCTCGACATCCCCAGATTCGTCCGTGTGAACGGTGCCCATCCGGCTCAGTTCACGGTCCAACTGCACCAGCTCCTGCAACTTGTTGCGGGCGCCACTGATGGTGAACCCCTGATCGTAGAGAAGCCCACGAATCTTGCGGATCATCAGGACTTCGTGGCGTTGGTAATAACGTCGGTTGCCGCGGCGCTTGACGGGTCTGAGCTGCGTGAACTCCTGCTCCCAATAACGCAACACATGGGGCTTGACACCGCACAGCTCACCCACCTCACCGATGGTGAAGTAGCGTTTGGCCGGGATGGGTGGTAGCAAACTGTCCATGACTGACAACACGTTAAACGGAAAACCTCGTAGCTTACTGCAAGGCGGTTTACCCAGTCCATATTTATTCTGATGAAAACAGGAGAGGGAGCGTCGAGCAAAAAAAAGCCCAAACAGGAAACTGTTTGGGCTTCTTGACTGGCGGAGTGGACGGGACTCGAACCCGCGACCCCCGGCGTGACAGGCCGGTATTCTAACCAACTGAACTACCACTCCTGGTAGCTGTATCTTTTGTCAAAGTGCTTGCGCCATTGACCAAGTGCTACAAAACTTGGCGACCCTACGGGGATTCGAACCCCGGTACTCACCGTGAAAGGGTGATGTCCTAGGCCTCTAGACGATAGGGTCAAAACCTGGACTGATTCTTGCGAATCTTTTCGACACTTTGGTGGAGGTAAGCGGGATCGAACCGCTGACCTCTTGCATGCCATGCAAGCGCTCTCCCAGCTGAGCTATACCCCCTTTGGTACAACATCAAGCATTGCTGCTTGGGTTATGCCTCGTTGGTGTCGAGACTTGGATTATAGACAGAAATTCAGGCGTTTTTGAGGCGTTCCAGAATTTTTTCTCTTTGACTCAAAGCGAGCACAGCGTCCAACGATGGGGTCTGCGCCGTGCCCATCACCAACACCCGAACAGGCATGGCCACTTGCGGCATCTTGAGTCCGGTTTCGGCCAAGGTTTCCTTGATGGCCGCCGCAATGGAGGCCTTGTCCCAGGCACATTCGGTCAGCTTGGCAGCCAAAATCGCCAAAGCAGGCTTGACCGTTTCGGTCACGTGCTGGGCTTTCTCGTCGGCGTTGGGCACCACGTCCAAATAGAACGCCGAGATCCAGTTGGCCAAGACCACCAGGGTGTCACAGCGGTCCTTGAACAAGCCGCAAATGCTGGCCAACCGCGCGTCGGCCACCACGCCCAGTTTGGCAAGAAAGGGCTGCACCCGTCGGGCCAATTCCTCATCGGGCATGACCTTGAGATGCTGGGCATTGACCCATTTGAGCTTGGCCTCGTCAAACTGCGCGGCGCTGCGGCCCAGGTGATCCAGATTGAACCATTCCAGAAACTGTGCGCGGCTGAAAATCTCGTCGTCGCCATGGCTCCAGCCCAGTCGGGCCAGGTAGTTGACCATCGCATCGGGCAGATAGCCTTCGTCACGGTAGGCCGTGACCGCCTTGGCACCGTTGCGTTTGCTCATTTTTTCGCCCTGTTCGTTCAACACGGTGGGCAGATGCGCGTAAACCGGAGGCGCCTTGCCCAGCGCCTTGAAGATGTTGATCTGGCGCGGCGTGTTGTTGACGTGGTCGTCGCCACGGATCACATGGGTGATCTGCATGTCGATGTCGTCCACCACCACGCAAAAGTTGTAGGTGGGCGTGCCATCAGGCCGTGCGATGACCAGATCGTCCAGTTCATCGTTGCTGATTTCAATGGGCCCCTTGACCTTGTCGTCCCAGGCCACTACACCGCCAATCGGGTTCTTGAAACGCAGCACCGGCTTGACGCCCTCGGGAATCGCCGGCAGGGTTTTACCCGGCATGGGACGCCAGGTGCCGTCGTAACGGGGCTTTTCCTTGTCGGCCATTTGACGCTCACGCAAGGCATCGAGTTCGGCCATGCTCATGTAACAGGGGTACACATGTCCCGCAGCCTGCAACTCGGCCAGCACCGCCTTGTAGCGGTCCATGCGCTGCATTTGGTAATAAGGGCCTTCGTCATGGTCCAGGCCCAGCCAGGCCATGCCTTCGATGATCACATCCACCGAAGCTTGCGTAGACCGGTCCAGGTCGGTGTCTTCGATGCGCAAAATGAAGTCACCCCCGGTGGCCCGAGCGAAAGCCCAGGGGTACAAAGCAGAACGGATGTTGCCCAGGTGGATGAAGCCCGTTGGCGATGGCGCAAAGCGGGTCCGGGTGCGAGAGGGGCTGTTGGTCATATCAAAAGCTGTCGAGACCACGGCAGAGGTCTTTTTGGATGTCTTGCGGATATTCGAGGCCCACGGCCACGCGGATCAGGCCCTGGCCTATGCCGGCAGCCTGACGCTGGACCTCGGTCAAACGGCCATGCGAGGTGCTGGCCGGGTGGGCCACCAGGGTTTTGGTGTCGCCCAGGTTGGTGGACAGGGACAGCATCTGCATCGAATCGAGCACATGGAATGCGCGCGCACGGGCTTGCTCGGGGCCATCGGCTTTGACATCAAAGGACAGCACGGCGCCCCCCAGCCCGGACATCTGGCGCATGGCCAGGTCGTGCTGCGGGTGGCTGGCCAGGCCGGGGTAATGAACGCGTGCCACCGAAGGGTGCTTTTCCAGCCATTCGGCCAAAATTCGGGCGCGCTCGGTCTGCGCACGCATGCGCAGGTCCAGTGTTTCCAGCCCTTTGAGCACCACCCAGGCATTGAAGGGCGCGAGCGTCATGCCAGCACTCTTGAGCACTGGCAAAAACTTTTCGGTGATCATTTGCTGTGGGGCGCACAAAGCCCCCGCCATGACCCGGCCCTGACCATCCAGGTATTTGGTGCCCGAATGCATGATGATGTCGGCCCCCATGGTGACCGGACGCTGCAAGGCCGGCGTGGCAAAGCAGTTGTCCACGGCCAGCAAAGCGCCGGCGTTGTGCGCCAAATCCGCCAGGGCCTGGATGTCGCACACCTCGGTCAGCGGATTGGTGGGGGTTTCAGCGAAAAACAGCCGGGTGTTGGGACGGATGGCTGCCTGCCAGGCCTGCAGGTCGGTTTGCGAGACAAAGCTGGACTCCACACCGAACTTGGCCAAATCCGAGCCGATGAGCTTGATGGTGGAGCCGAACATGGAACGCGAACACAGGACATGGTCACCGGCCTTGAGCAAACCCATGCACATCATCAGGATGGCCGACATGCCCGAGGCCGTGCCCATGGCCGCTTCGGTGCCCTCCAGGGCGGCCAGGCGCATTTCCATGCTGGTGACCGTGGGGTTGCCGTAGCGGCCGTAGGTATAGCCTTCCTCATCGCCAGCAAACCGGGCGGCTGCGGAGGCGGCCGTGGGCTGCACATAGCCACTGGTCAGGTACAGGGCCTCGGAATTTTCGCCGTACTGGCTGCGCTCGACGGCGGCACGCACCGCCAAAGTTTCGATGTGCAAATCGTCAAATGGTTGCTGGTTGGACATGGTTTGTACTCACACGGAGGCGTTGGGCAAAGCCAGACGCGAATGATCTGCATCGCCCTCTTCCGTCTGAAGACGCGATGCGTTCAGGCGGGTGATGTCGTCGGCCGTGATGTCACCCGTGACATACACCCCATCGAAGCAGGAGGCGTCGAAATCGGACAAGACACCCGCCGCATGAAGCCGCGCCTGTGCCACGGCGGTTTTCATGGCGGCCACGTCCTGATAAATCAGGGCATCGCAGCCAATGATCTCGCGGATCTCTTCGATCGTGCGGCCATGAGCCACCAGCTCTTGCGAAGTGGGCATGTCAATGCCGTAGACATTGGGGTATCGAACGGGCGGTGCCGCGCTGGCCAAGTAGACCTTGCGTGCCCCCGCATCCCTTGCCATCTGCACGATCTCACGGCTGGTGGTGCCGCGCACGATGGAGTCATCCACCAGCAACACATTGCGGCCCTTGAATTCGCTCACGATCACATTGAGCTTTTGGCGCACCGATTTTTTTCGCACCGCCTGGCCCGGCATGATGAAGGTGCGCCCGACGTAGCGGTTTTTCACAAAGCCCTCGCGGTAGGGAATGCCCAACAGGTGGGCCAGTTGGGTGGCGCTGGGACGGCTCGATTCCGGGATCGGGATCACCACATCAATGTCGCTGGGCGGCACGGTGGAGATGACACGCTTGGCCAGGGTCTCGCCCAGGTTCAATCGGGCCTGGTACACCGAGATGCCATCCATGGTGGAGTCGGGCCTGGCCAGGTAAACGTACTCAAAGATGCAGGGGCTCAGTTGCGATGTTTCGGCGCAGCGCGCATTGTGCATTTGACCGTCCAGATCGACAAAAATCGCCTCGCCCGGGGCCACATCACGCTCGAACCGGTGACCGGTCCCATCCAGCGCCACCGATTCACTGGCCAGCATGAGGGTGCCATCGTCGCTGCGACCCAGACACAAGGGGCGGATGCCGTGCGGGTCGCGAAAGGCCAGCAGACCATGGCCCGCGATCAGGGCGATCACCGCGTAGGAGCCCCGGACACGGCGGTTCACGCCGCGCACGGCTTCGAACACATCCACCGGCTTGAGCGGCAGTCCCCGTGTGGTTTTCTCCAACTCGTGGGCCAACACGTTCAGCAGGACCTCGGAATCGCTTTCGGTATTGATGTGGCGATGGTCGTTGGAGAACAACTCGGCCTTCAGGGCGTGGGCGTTGGTCAGATTGCCGTTGTGCACCAGCACCAGGCCAAAAGGCGCATTGACATAAAAAGGCTGGGCCTCCTCCTCGCTGAAGGCGTTGCCAGCCGTGGGGTACCGCACCTGACCCAGGCCACAGTTGCCGGGCAAGCTGCGCATATTGCGCGTGCGAAACACATCGCGCACCATCCCTTTGGCCTTGTGCATGAAAAACTTGCGGTCCAGCTGCGTCACGATGCCTGCCGCATCCTGCCCCCTGTGCTGCAAGAGCAACAAGGCGTCATAGATCAACTGATTGACCGGTGCGCTGCTGACAACGCCGACGATTCCACACATACATTCGTCCGTTCAAGAAATGGCAGGGGCCCGAGCAAGGCTCAGGGCAAAAAATCCACAAACTTCTGGGGCAGCAATGGTTTGAGGCCGTTGACCGCCGTTTCCAGCCACACCGGGCCTGCGGCGTCCTGCCACCAGGGCTCGGAGGTCATGCCCAAAAGTTGCAACAACACCGTCACAGCCATCAAAACCACCACCCCGCGCAAGACACCGAACACAGCGCCCAAGGAGCGGTCAACGGGTCTCAAACCCACGGAGTCAATCACCTTCTTGATCAGCCAGGACAAAACGCCCGAGGCAAACAAGGTGGCCACAAACACCACCACAAAGGCCACTGCATACTGAACGGATGACGGTGCCCCTTGGACAAAAGGCAAGAGACTGACCACATCCACCGCCAGCCATTGGGCCACAAAGAATGCAGCGATCCAGCCCGCGAGCGACAGGACTTCATAAACCAGGCCACGCCAGAGCCCCAACAGGAGGGAGGCCATCAACACCCCCAACAACAGCCAATCGGTCAGGGTGATGGCCATGTCAGAGCTTCAAAATGACGGCGGGCAAATCCAGCTTGCGAATGCGAGCGGCTGCTTTGTCAGCATCTTCTCTGGTTTCGAAGGGCCCCACGCGAATGCGGGTCGTGCTCTTGCCATCCTTTTCCAGCACCTGGGTGTAGGTCTTCAGGCCGGCTTGCTCGAGTTTGCTGCGAACTTCGCGAATCTTGGCCGCATCGCTGAAAGCGCCCACCTGGATCGCCACGCGAGCCGTTACTGGCTTGGCCGCCTTGCCGTCCAGCAAGGCCTGGGCCTTCGCACCGTCGTCCCGGGATTTGGGCGCGGCATCGGCCTTGGCTTCAGCCGGGGCGGTTGTCGGCTTTTCGGCTGGCTTTTCAGCGGGCTTTTCAAGCACTTTGGCGGTGACAGGCGGGGCCGCAGGCACCACCTCTTCACGCGCATCCAGGCTGGCTGAGGCTGGCACAGTGGTCTCGGGTGCCGGCAACAAGGGCTTGGCCGGGGTCTGCGATGCAGGCACAGGCGCGGTGTCGGAGAGCAAGGGTGTTTTCTGCCGGTCGGGCACCACGATGGGCGTGTCCACCGAAACGGGCCTGGGCTGGGTGTCAAACAACCAGGGGAAACCCACCACGGCCCCCAGCACCAGAACCACGGCCCCGATGAGCCGATGGCGTGCCCGGCGACGGACAATTTCGATGCTTTCACTGGGTGCCGGCACAACGCCCTCTGCGGGAGGGGCTTCACCAGGAAGTCGGAACTTGAAAAACGCCATGGCAATTGCTCAAGGGCTGAGGTGTTTGGCTTGGAGACGCGGAATGCCGTCCTGCAGAACACCGCCCACGGTATGAAAGGAGCCAAAGACCAGAATTCTATCAGCCGGGTCCGCCGCATCCATGGCAGCCCGAAGGGCCTGCATGGGGTCGGCATGCACGCTGCTGGTCACCTCGGAACGCTTGTTTTGTGCCTGCCACATCTGCTGCAAATCGGTCGCCCTGGCAGCCCGGGGCAAGGGCAAATCGGTGAAATACCAGTGGTCCACCAGGGGGTTGACCCGCTGGAACATGGGCAACAGGTCTTTGTCCGCCATGGCACCCAGGACCGCATGGGTGCCGGGATAGAAACCCATCGCATCCAGGTTCACCGCCAAGGCCGCCACCGAGTGGGGGTTGTGGGCCACATCCAGCACCAGCACAGGCTGCCCCGGCACGATCTGAAACCGCCCCGGCAACTCGACCATGGCCATGCCGTTGCGCACGGCCTGGGCGGTGACCGGGATGCTTTGGCGCAGGGCCTCAAGGGCGGCGAGCACACCGGAGGCGTTGATCAACTGATTCGCACCGCGCAAGGCCGGATAAGCCATGCCGCTGTAGCGCCTGTCACGACCAGCCCAGGCCCATTGCTGCTTGTCGCCCGAGTAATTGAAATCACGGCCAAACAACCACAAATCGGCGCCCAAGGTGTTCGCATGCTCGATCACGCTTTGGGGGGGGACGGGGTCGCTCACCACCACCGGCCGCCCGGCCCTCATCACGCCGGCCTTTTCCCGGCCAATGGTTTCCCGGTCGTGGCCCAAAATGGCGGCGTGGTCGATGTCCACGCTGGTGATGATGGTGCAATCGGCGTCCACGATGTTGACCGCATCGAGCCGACCGCCCATGCCCACCTCCAAAATGACCACATCCAGATGGGCACCCGCCATCAAATGCAGGATGGCCAAAGTGCTGAATTCAAAATAGGTCAGGCTGACGCCGTCGCGCACCGCTTCGACAGCGGCAAAGGCATCGACCAGTTCGACGGCCTTGGCCGACTCGCCGTGCAAACGGCAGCGCTCCTCGAAGTGCACCAGATGGGGCGAGGTGTAGACCCCCGTGCGGTATCCCGCTTGCAACAAGACCGCTTCCAGCATCGCACAGGTCGAGCCCTTGCCATTGGTCCCCGCGACCGTGATCACCGGGCAGTCGAAACGCAAATTCATGCGGTCGGCGACGGCTTTCACACGCTCGAGCCCCATGTCAATGGCCACCGGGTGTAAATGCTCGCACCAGTCGAGCCATTGCTGTAGAGTCTTCATAGGCGGCGATTGTCGCCCAGACTGCCCTTCACTCCCTTGTGCAAACCCCATGGCCCCCATTGTTTTCGGCATTCCCAACTGCGACACCGTCAAAAAAGCACGCACCTGGCTGACAGAGCACGGCCTGCAGGTCACATTTCACGACTTCAAAAAACAAGGCCTTGCAGAAAAAGACCTGGACAGTTGGCTGGTTCACCTGGGCTGGGAAACCCTGCTCAACCGCAAAGGCAGCACCTGGCGCAAGCTCGATGCAGCGGTTCAGGCAGGTGTCACCGACCCCGCCAGTGCCAAGGCCGTCATGCTGGCGCACACCAGTTGCATCAAAAGACCAGTCATTGTCTGGCCCTCGGGCCAGATCACAGTGGGCTTTGCACCCGACCAGTGGCCGGCTTGAGGCTCAGAAACTGTTACCGAACTTTACATTTTTGCAAGCCCGCCTGGTGGCAACATTGCCTACACTCGGTGGGCCACCCCCTCAGAGGAATCCTTACCCATGAAAACCGTTGTGCTGACCTCCACCTTGTTGGCTTGGACTGCTTTGACGCCCACGGGCGTCGGGGCCCAAGAGGTGGGGAACGTCCTGACCAGAACGCCGGTGTACCAGCAGGTGTTGGTGCCCCGTCAGACCTGCACCCAGGTGCCCGTCGCGCAAGCCGCCCCCGGCACGGGTGCCGGCGCCCTCATGGGTGCCATTGCTGGCGGTGCCATGGGCAACGCGATCGGGGATGGTTCGGGACGCGCCCTGGCCACCATGATCGGCATCGTGGGCGGCGCCCTGGTCGGCGAGCGCATTGAAGGCCCCAATGGCGCCCTGGTTCAAAACCAAACCCAATGCAGCACCCAAAACGTGTACGAGAACCGTCTGGTCGGCTACAACGTGGTGTACGAATACGCTGGCAAGCAGTACACCGTCCAATTGCCGCAAGACCCGGGCACCACCATCCCCTTGCAGGTGACGCCGCTTGGACAAGGCTTGCGCTCTGAAGGGCCTGCACCCACCGAAACGCTGGTGCACAGCAGCCAGGTGAGCATGCCGCCGCAGGTGGTCTACCTGCCCGCCCCTGTTTACACCAGCCGTCTGCCGGTCTACAGCCACATCGACCTGAGCTGGCACAACCCCCGACCCTTGATCCGCCACCACGGACATCGCCATGTCCACGACCACGCCCGGTGGCATCGGCACAGCGTCCATGTCGACCGCGGCTCTTGGCGCTGAAAGTTTCACGCGCCATCGGGCACCCCCTAGCGAGCTGAGCCGGGTGTCCTAAAATACAGCTCGATGACCGGCGCGGCCCCACAGGCCGCGTTTTTTTGCGGGCTGCCCGCAACGTTAACCCTGGCCTGATTTACCCATGACCACTGCAACCATCGACGGCGTCTCCGTCAAAACCCAAGCCAATGTTTACTTCGAGGGCAAATGCGTCAGCCACAGCCTGACTTTGCCCAATGGCACCCAACTGTCGGTCGGCGTCATCCTGCCGGCGACCCTGACCTTCAGCACCGGTGCCCCTGAGATCATGGAATGCGTGGCGGGATCTTGCGAATACAAGCTCGACGGCAGCCAGGAATGGGTCAAATCCAGCGCAGGCGAAAAATTCAGCGTCCCTGGCAACGCCAAATTTGAAATCCGCGTGACCGAGCCCTACCACTACATCTGCCACTTCGGCTGATCGCGCCATGAGCACCATCTTGCAAAACCTGCCCAAAGGGCAAAAAGTCGGCATCGCCTTCTCGGGCGGTCTGGACACCTCTGCCGCGCTGCTGTGGATGAAGCAAAAGGGCGCCCTGCCCTACGCCTACACCGCCAACCTGGGCCAGCCTGACGAATCCGATTACAACGAAATCCCGCGCAAGGCGATGGAATACGGCGCCGAAAAAGCCCGCTTGGTCGACTGCCGCACCCAATTGGCGCACGAAGGCATTGCCGCCATCCAGTGCGGCGCCTTCCACATCTCCACCGGTGGCATCACCTACTTCAACACCACCCCGCTGGGCCGCGCCGTCACCGGCACCATGCTGGTGGCCGCCATGAAGGAAGACGACGTCAACATCTGGGGCGATGGCAGCACCTTCAAGGGCAACGACATCGAGCGCTTTTACCGCTACGGCCTGCTCACCAACCCCAGCCTCAAGATCTACAAGCCCTGGCTGGACCAGCTCTTCATTGACGAGCTCGGTGGCCGCGCCGAAATGTCGGCCTTCATGACCGCCAACGGCTTTGGTTACAAGATGAGCGCCGAAAAGGCCTACTCGACCGACAGCAACATGCTGGGCGCGACCCACGAAGCCAAGGACTTGGAACACCTGAACAGCGGCATCCGCATCGTCAACCCCATCATGGGCGTGGCGTTCTGGAAGCCCGAGGTGGACGTGAAAGCCGAAGAAGTGTCGGTGCGCTTTGAAGAAGGCATGCCGGTGGCACTCAACGGCGTGGAATACGCCGACCCGGTGGCACTGTTCCTCAAGGCCAACGAAATCGGCGGACGCCACGGCCTGGGCATGAGCGACCAGATCGAAAACCGCATCATCGAAGCCAAGAGCCGCGGCATCTACGAAGCCCCCGGCATGGCCCTGCTGCACATCGCCTACGAGCGCCTGGTCACCGGCATCCACAACGAAGACACCATCGAGCAGTACCGTATCAACGGCCTGCGCCTGGGCCGCTTGCTGTACCAGGGCCGCTGGTTTGACCCACAGTCCATCATGCTGCGCGAAACCGCCCAGCGCTGGGTGGCCCGCGCCGTGACCGGCACCGTGGCGCTGGAGCTGCGCCGTGGCAACGACTACAGCATCCTGAACACCGAGTCGCCCAACCTGACCTACGCCCCAGAGCGTTTGAGCATGGAAAAAGTGGAAGACGCGCCGTTCAGCCCGCTCGACCGCATCGGCCAGCTGACCATGCGCAACCTCGACATCACCGACACCCGCGCCAAACTGGGCATCTATGCCCAAACCGGCCTGTTGTCCACCGGCGACGGCCCGCACATCTACAAGCTGGACGGCAGCGGCAAAAAGTGATGCCTGCGCCCCCCCAAGAAAAACGGCCTTCGGGCCGTTTTTTTTGTCTTTGAGGGTTTTGAAGGCCCATTCCGCCCGAGCACTTTGGGCTGCAACACCCCGGTGACGGACCACCGCCATGGGTGACCAGGCCGGCAAGTGGGCCGTCCGCGCGAAACGGCCCAGGCACATGGCCGTGGACCCTTGATCAGCTCCCCCCTCTTTTTTGAACCTGAGCCATGCAGGCCGGGTGATTCATCTCATTCAAAAATTTAAATATTTGATCATTTATCAATTACAAAGTTCCCATCAATTCTATTTTTGGTTTATTATGATTACATTGGTTTAATTTTTTGCGAGAAATGAGAAGGAGAACTTTTCTTGACAAATACGCGATTTTTCAGCACATGCCAGCACAGCCAACCATCGACATGGCCTGTCCCGGTGACCCGAATGCGCCCCGTAACCGCCTGAGTTCTCTCGTCACCGCCACCAATTGGCGCACCCAACCCAGCCCTCCCATACAGCCATTGCACGCCCCCATGGATTCAAGCCGCCTTGGACTTTGCTTTGGCCATCCCTGACCCACCTTCGCTCGTTTTTTAGGAAATTTCATGTCCAGCTCCAAATCCAACTTCAAATTCCTCGTGTCCAGAAACGATGGGGCCAAGACGCCCAGCGTGGCTGCAGAGCCCAGTCAGCTGCAAGCCGGGTCGGTCTACAAAGTTCCACCAGGCGCCAACATCATCACCGTGATGCTGAACAACCAAGTGCTGCAGGGCAACGAGGTCATTGACGGCAAGAGGATCAGCATCAGAAAAGCGGGCCGCCAATGGTTCATCCAGGCAGGCGATGAAACGCTGATCACGCTGGACAACGCGCACGAGCAACTCACCCTGGAGGGCGAATACTGGACCACACTGCAAGGCACAGAGACGGCCATGCCGGGCGTGGCTGAGCCAAGCACCGCCGTGCCGGATGGGAGCGCGGCAGCCACAGGCGCCGAATTGCAACCAGCCGCTTTGGGAGCGGTGGCCACCGTGGCGACTGCCTTCAGTCCGGCAACCGTGGGGATTGCAGCGGGCGGGCTGGGGCTGGCTGCCGCAGGCGGTGGCGGTGGTGGTGGTG
>Ga0255125_1000081_pt1 | contig 35685 bp, 21 predicted proteins | sample Law_Cont_RepC_8d_FD_188557 | JGI IMG/M metagenome (GOLD analysis project Ga0255125, IMG submission 188557) | Freshwater microbial communities from St. Lawrence River, New York, United States - Law_Cont_RepC_8d | ecosystem: Environmental > Aquatic > Freshwater > River | place: USA: New York...
GGAGGTTTTCCACAAAAAAGATAGTGCCAACCCGGAACAAATCGCAACATTCCTTGAACAACTCGCTAAACCCGACCGGTTCCTGCGTTATGCGGCCCGTATAGCCTTGGAAAACCAGCCAGCCAATCTTTGGCAGGAAAAGGCCCTCGCCGCCACCAATCCAACTGCCCTCATCCAAGGAGTCGTCGCCGTTGCCCACCAAGGAGATAAATCCTTAGCCGGCAAGGCTCTGCAAAGCCTGCTCCAATTGGATTGGGACGGAATGGACACACCGACGCGCCTCGACTGGCTTCGCGCCTTCCAGCTTGTTTTTATCCGCATGGACGCTCCCTCCAAGGAGGATGCATCGGCTGTTTTGGCAAAACTCGACCCGTTGTTCCCAGATAGTGAAAGAATGACCAACCGCGAGTTGATCAACCTTCTCACCTTCCTTCAGTCACCTACCCTAGCTGCCAAGGCTGCCAAACTGTTAATCGCCCCATCGGCTGCCACGGGTGAGGAAGTGGAAGACTCGGTCCTAGCACGCAACCGCGGCTACGGAGGGGCTATTTCTCAGGTAATGGCCAACCGGCCAGATGCTCAGAAAATCCATTATCTTTTCGCCCTAAGGAACCTGAAAGACAATTGGACTTTGGATGCGCGTAAAGCTTACTTCACTGCCCTGAACGAGGCCCGCAGCCGCTCGGGTGGCGCAAGCTACCAAGGCTTTTTAAACAACATCGAGAAGGATGCCTACGACAACGCCAAGGACACCGACCGCTTGGCGATTGAGGCCATGGGCCTGCGTAAGCCGGCCAAACTCACAACTCTGCCCAAGCCAGAAGGCCCAGGCAAGGCATGGGCACTTGAAGAACTTGCGACCCTAACCAAAGACGGCTTCCGGGGCCGCAATTTTGAGAATGGAAAAAAATCTTTCGCCTCGGCAAGGTGCGTGGTTTGCCATCGGTTCAATGGTGAGGGTGGTGCAACAGGCCCCGATTTGACCCAAGTGTCGGGGCGTTTCAGTGCCAAAGATTTGTGCGAGTCGATGGTCGAGCCTAACAAGGTCATTTCCGACCAATATAAGGCTTCCATCATCGAAACGAACTCAGGTAAATTGCTCACAGGTAAGGTTGCCAGCGAAACTGCAACAACCGTGGTACTAGTCACAGATCCTGAAGATTCCACCAAGGTGGTTGAGATTAAGAAGAATGAAATTGAGTCGATTAAGCCTTCGCCTGTATCGTTGATGCCGGCCAAGTTGATTGATGGTCTTAACCAGAATGAAATTCTGGATCTGCTTGCTTACATGCTGTCAAAAGGTGATCCGGGCAGTCCATTTTTCAAAAAATGACATCTATAGGTTCACCTCATGCTCGTAGCCCTTTTATGGCTGGCACTTTGCCAGCCATAAAAGGGCTTTTTCCTTGATTAAACCAAGGCCTCACAGTCTAAAAAGTGGGCCCCAATCCACGATATCGTGGTCTTTGAGCCCGCTTCGGAAGGGTTGGGAATGCACCAAATGGGCAACCACAAGCCTGCTGCAGGCCAGGCCTACTGGACCGGGGAAGTTCAAAGGTGTGGCCTCCGAAGTGTGAATTCCGTTCACTCCCTGGCGAATTGGCCAAAAATCTTGGGTGCTCCTAGGTAGTTCTTGCTGGGATGGCATGAACTTGAATTTAGATCCCAGCACCCCGGTGGGCGCCTTAATTCCACTGCATGAAAGCTTAGCCAAAGTGGTTTCGGTGACCGGCCAAACCAAACTACTTGTCACCCAATGAGGAAGGATCGGCCGCCCAACCACAGTGGCCCCATAAAATCGATCGTGCGGAGTGGTAAGACCTGATTTCTCCAGCTAAAGTAATGCTGTATTGGCATACCCGACCCCGCAAATTTAAAACACTGTAAGATACTAGTCCCACCAACCCGAATCGGGGCAAGGAGAACTTTCACATGCAGTGCATCCTTGCACCTTTTGTTTTGCCCCTCATGCTGGCTGGAATAAACCCCAGCTCCGAGGCCATGGTCGATTTCAACCGTGAAATTCGCCCCCTGCTGGTAGAACACTGCTTGGCATGCCATGGACCTGATGAAAAAGCGCGCAAGGCTGATCTGCGTCTGGATAGATTGAACCTGACCTCACTGCAAACAGATGGCGGCAAGTTGATCACCCCCGGCAAACCCGAGGAGAGCGATTTAATAGCCCGTCTGGTACACACTGAACATGGCAAGTTGATGCCCCCACCCAAGTTTGCCAAGCCACTCAACGCCAAACAAATCGACCTCTTCAAAAACTGGATCCGCCAAGGCGCCAAAACCTCCGCTCATTGGTCTTTTGTGCCTCCCCTTCGGCCACCTGCTCCCTCGGTAAAAGACCGCGCTTGGCCCCGCAGTCCTATCGACAATTTCATCTTGGCAAGGCTTGAGGCAGAAGGGCTAAAACCTGAGCCTGAGGCAAAACGGGCCCGTTTGCTGCGCCGGGCCAGTCTGGATCTCACCGGATTGCCTCCCACTCCTGCGGAAGTGACTGCTTTTGAAGCCGATTCTTCGCCAGATGCCTACGAACGCGTTGTGGATCGTTTACTCGCATCACCTCGTTATGGGGAGCGAATGGCGCTGGAATGGCTCGACATGGCCCGTTTTGCTGACAGCAACGGCTTCCAGATTGATTCGAGCCGGTCTATGTGGCCATGGCGCGACTGGATCATCAATGCCTACAACCGCAACCTGCCGTTTGACCAATTCACCATCGAGCAAATTGCTGGTGACATGCTGCCTAATCCCACCCAGGAACAGCTCATTGCCACTGGTTTCCAGCGCAATCACCGCCTCAACGGCGAAGGCGGGCTGATCGCTGAAGAATGGCGCATCGAGACAGTTATCGACCGGGTTGAAACCACAAGCCTCGCATGGCTTGGGCTCACCACCGGCTGCGCCCGCTGCCACGACCACAAGTACGACCCTTTAAGTCAAAAGGAGTTCTACCAACTGTTCGCCCTATTCAACAATGTTCCAGAGAGCGGCACGCTGCAGGAAAACCGCAAGGGCGGCAACACCGACCCGGCCATCGAGGTTATGGCCCCCGAGACAAGTGCCAAAATTAGCGTTGCCGAATCCGTGATGGAAACTGCAAAAACGAAAGTGCTCGCCGAGGAGGCTAAGGCACCAAATCAGGTAGAACCTTGGGCCGCAGCGGAGGTTATCCTTCTGGGAAAATCGATCTGGAAGCCTTTTGAAGCCAACACGGCTGTAGGAGATGCCGGCACTCAATACAGCCGCCAGGAGGATGGAACTTGGCTGGCAAAGGGCCCAAATCCCAACCACGAGTCTACCGTTGTCAAGGCACCCGTTTCAGGCTCGCTCAACGCAGTTCGACTAGTATGCCTGCCTGATGATTCGCTACCCAACAAAAGCGTTGGGCGGTTCTCCAATGGCAATTTCTTACTGACCCGTATGGAAGCCACTTTGGTCCCGCCAGGTGGTAGCCAACCCATTAAGCTCACATTTGGCCAAGCCTTGGCAAATTATTCCCAACCCGGCTGGCCTATTGAAGCCACAATAGGCAAAGACGCCTCTAAAGGCTGGGCAGTCGATGGCCCAACCCGCCGAGAACCGCTGGAAGCCGTTTTCATTCTGAGCGCGCCCACCCAAGCTCCAGCCGGCAGCATGTTGGAAATACGCCTAGTGCAGGCCACTTTGGGTGGCCACAACATTGGGAGATTCCGTTTGGCGGTTACAGATGCCCCATCCTCCGCTGTAAAATTGGGTGAGGCCGGCCCTGCCCCTGAGGTGGTGTTGGCCCTTAAAACGCCTGCTGACAAAAGAACTGCTGAGCAAAAAAAATTGTTACTGAACCGCTATTTGGCAAGCGCACCCGGTGCGCTAGGGCAGGCTAAGAAAGAGCTGACCATGGCTGAGCAAACACTCAAAGGTTTGAAAGACAATCTGCCAACAGCCATGGTGATGAAAGAAGGTACGCCTCGCAAAGCCCATATACTCATCCGCGGCCAGTACGACAAAAAAGGCGATGAAGTCTCGGCAGGCTTTCCGTCCATGTTGCCCTCCCCCCCGGCCGGCAGCAAAGCCGACCGCCTCACGCTGGCAAGGTGGCTTGCCAGCCCTGGCCACCCGCTCACATCCAGGGTTTGGGTGAATCGGGCATGGGAGCGTTATTTAGGCGCAGGCATTTGCCGCACAACTGACAATATGGGCACCCAAGCCGAATTCCCCTCCCACCCAGACCTGCTCGATTGGCTTGCTACCGAATTTGTAGACCGTAAATGGGACATGAAGGCAATGACACGCCTGATTGTTACCAGCGCCACCTACCGTCAAGATTCCAAGGTAACCCCCGAAAAGCTCAAACAGGACCCGCAAAACCGACTGCTGGCCCGTGGCCCTCGATTCCGTATGCCCGGAGAGATTCTGCGTGATCAAGCGCTGTACATGAGCGGCTTGCTGGTGAACAAGGTTGGCGGCCCTTCGGTACGTCCCTACATGCCTGCCGGCGTGTGGGATGAAACCAGTGTTTATGGCGATTTGCGCAATTATAAAAACGATACCGGAGAAGACCTTTACCGGAAAAGCATTTACACCATCTGGAAAAGGACAGCCGCACCACCAACAATGCTGCTTTTCGACGCCCCCAATCGCGAAACCTGCTTGGTGCGTCGGGGGCGCACAAATACTCCGCTTCAGGCCTTGGCCTTGTTGAACGAGGTCACCTATGTGGAAGCTGCGCGCAAGCTGGGCGAGCGCATGATTGTTGAGGGAGGAAACGATATTTCCTCACGATTGAAACACGGCTTTCGCCTCACCCTAAGCCGCGAGCCCTCGGCTCGTGAATTGGAGATCATGCGTCAGGGTGTCGAACGGGATACCCAGCGCTTCCTTCGGGACATCCCAGGCGCCAAGAAACTTATAGCCTTAGGGGAGGCCAAAGCAAAGGTCGGCCTCATACCTGCCGAACTGGCCGCCTTCACCTTGGCCGCCAATATCCTCCTCAACCTCGACGAATGCGTTACACGGGAGTGAACCAATCCATGCATCCCATCAACCAGCAGGCAGCCGTCAACCGCCTCAATCGCCGCATCTTTCTGGGCAACGGCCTGGCTGGATCGCTAGGGACCATGGCCGCCTCCAGACTGCGGGCAGAGGAAACGGGAGCCCCTTGGCTCATTCCAGGAATACCAAAGGCCAAAAGGGTGATTTACCTGTTTCAATCAGGTGCCCCCTCGCAGATGGATCTGTTTGATCCCAAGCCGAAAATGGAAAAACACCGCGGCGAAGACCTGCCTGAAAGTATTCGCAAAGGCCAACGGCTCACCACCATGACTAGCGGGCAATCGAAATTCCCGGTCGCTCCCTCGGTTTTCAAATTCAAAAAGCACGGCGATTCAGGCCTGTGGCTAAGCGATGCCTGGCGCTATCTACCCCGCGTGGCGGATGAATTGTGCATGATCCGCACCATGCATACCGAGGCTATCAACCACGATCCTGCCATCACTTTCATGCAAACCGGCAACCAATTGCCAGGCAGGCCCAGTATCGGCGCATGGGTCACCTACGGTTTGGGTAGCCCTAACAAAGACCTGCCCGGCTATGTGGTACTCACCAGCTTTGGCAGCGGCCGGCCCGATGACCAGCCTTTGTATGATCGGTTGTGGAGCGCTGGCTTTTTGCCGGGCAAACACCAAGGGGTAAAATTCCGCAACAAAGGCGATGCCGTACTTTATCTCACCGATCCCCCCGGAGTTGATCGCTCCACTCGCCGAGCCACCCTTGACCGCTTGGCGGCGCTGAACGGACTGCATCACCAAAGCTTGGGTGACCCAGAAATTGAGACCAGGGTAAGCCAATACGAGATGGCCTTCCGCATGCAGGCCAGTGTGCCAGACTTGCTAAACATGCGGAACGAAACCAAAGAAACGCTGGAAATGTACGGAGCCGATGTCACCCGACCGGGCAGCTACGCTGCCAATTGCCTGCTGGCACGCCGTTTAGCCGAGCGCGATGTGCGCTTTATTCAGCTTTTCCACATGGGCTGGGATCATCACGGCAACCTTCCCGCAGCCCTAAGGGGGCAATGCAAAGACACTGACCAGGCAACCGCCGCCCTCCTGACTGACTTGAAAAGGCGCGGACTACTGGAAGACACCCTCGTTGTCTGGGGTGGCGAATTCGGCCGAACTATCTACTCGCAGGGCGGTTTAAGCGAGGCCAATTATGGCCGTGATCATCACCCCCGCTGCTTCAGCATGTTCCTTGCTGGCGCTGGAGTAAAAAAGGGCCTCACCTTCGGCGAAACAGATGACTACTGCTACAACATCGTCAAAAACCCGGTCCATGTTAACCAACTCAATGCCACAATCCTGCACCTGCTGGGCATTAACCACGAACGGCTGACATTCACCCATCAGGGCCTCGAAGCCCGGCTGACTGGTGTGGAACCCGCGCCGGTTGTGAAGGAACTTCTGGCTTGACTGTTATTGGCGGAAAACCCAGATCCTTAATCCGTGTTCAACCGCGAATGCAGGCCGCTGGCGGGCATCTTTCGGTAGCCATCCCCTTTGAGTTTAGGTCCTTCCGACATTTTTATGGCTAGAGTCTTAAACCGCCGCAATGGAAGAAGATTGCGGGTTTGAAGTTTTCGATGTTTTTGAAGCCGCCAGCTCTTCTCTTGATGGACATTATTTTGCTGTTCAAGCCTTCGGCGACCCCGTTGGTGACTGTATGTAAACAAGAGGTCAGGATGTTGTCCAAGCGTTCATGGATCATTTTGCAAACCCGTTAGATTGGTTCCATTTTGCACCATTCCACCCATTTTTCCCATGAAGCAAAAAACCGTTTTGCCCAAAGAACGCTTTTATATTGCCAAAGCCCTCTCAGGATTTCCTTGATGGACCAAGCTCTGGCAGTTTTCAATAAGCTTTCCTTCAAGTCGTTGAATTCTTCCTGCCAGTGCTCAGGAATGTTCTCCTCCCTGTAGAGCCAAAGCTATTTGGTTTTGCTTAGGGTATTGCTCCCCAAGGCCATCAAAGCCCGGTGTTCTTCCTTGCGAACCTTGTCCACACCTTTGTCCATCTTTTTCATGATGTGAAACTTGTCAAAAACCATTTTCTCTCTACCAAGTGACATGGATTCAAGCATGGACAGCACGTAGGGCTCCCACATGTCCATCGCAATGGCATCAATAGCACGCAACTGCTCAGGGGTGCGGGTCTTGAAAAACCTTTTACCTGTTTTCCGCAATGAATTCCACAGTGCCTTTGTCACTGTCATTGACAATCGTCAGGTACCGATGACATTTGCGGAAAGCTTTTTCATCCACTCACAAAAGCCGGGAAGAAATATCCTCCTTCCGCAACATGCCCCGGTTGTCGGCACGATCCATCACACTCCAGGCTTGGTCCCACCTGATGTTTAACAACTGACAGCCGGCCTTCACTGTTTGGCAAGCCAAGAGGACACCAATGACAAAGGGTTCCATAAGGACAGTGAACCAGCCATGGGGTTCGGCCCAAGGGACTCTCACCTGGACACCCCCATGCTCCTCACAGGATAAGAGAGGTGTCCTAGCATGGAATAGCGTTTGAAATTGGTGCGTGTTCAGGTGGCGCCAGGTTTGTTCCGGAGAATGGTCCTAACAACCGTCTTCCCGGGAGCATTTGGAGCACTTGAATTTGCTCTCCAAATCATGCCCCAAGTCTAGGTGGATATTTTGACTTTCCACATCAAGCCTTACATGCACCACTTTCCATAGCAAAGACAGGCCAAGTATTTGACAATACAGCTCGATGTTGCTTTCCATCGGATTCCTCCAATGGAAAAGCATAATCGATCAAAACTCACCCACAAAGTTGCCGAAAGAACGATTTATTTTGGAACCATTATGAAATCCAAAGAAATTAATCCGGATTGCGCCGCAGCGTTTCATCCTTCAGCATAATCAAGCCTTGTGAATCGAGATCGGCTCCGGTTGCCTGCCTACGCAAGTCTTGCATTAGCAGATCCTCATACCGAAGGTTGGTGGCCTGTGTGAGGCGCTGGTAAAGGTTGTCAGGCTCGTTCATTTCGCGTTGTTTGCTGGCCCCTTGGTAGGCCGCTTTGAATTCGCTTTCTGATGGGGCCACCTTGCTCGTCACCAAAGCTAGATACAGCGAAGTGCCAGAGTTGTCTGCCAATACCACCGAATTACCAGGCTCCACATCGGCCAGTAAAAGCAAACTTTCCGGACGCGGATAACGAATTGTGGCCAGCGGAATTCGGCTTTGCTCATAAGACCCAGCCATAGCAGGGGAAAACGAGGCCGACCGCTGCAGGTTCGATTTGCCGTCAAAAGATGTAGCTGCGGGCGCACTTTTCAATTCAGGGAACTTCTCACGCAACTTTGCGAGGCACTGCTCCCCGCTAATCAAGTCTACAGCCTTGCCTGTGGTGCAACCTTTAACAAAATCCTGATAATCCTTTGCCTTCTTGCGAACTTCCCTCACTTGGCGGCGGAGCAATATCTCATTAACCACCATGGGGCGCACTTCATCCAAAGTGCGCGGCCGGCTTGCCTGATCCTCAGAAGCCCAGAAGAGAAATTCTGGCTTGGCATCCTTCTTTTTGTCGCTAGCCAAAAAGTCTAAAGGCTGGTTCGGGTCGCGACCGCTGATCCGGCTGGCTAAAAACACCCCACGCACCTGTTGGCGAAGGTAATCGGCAAAGGGGCGATCCACCTCGCGATTGGGGCTGTTGGTTTTAAGGCTCTCCTGATATGCGTTGATCAATGCTTGCGCAGCCGGGTCCTTTTCCACGCTGCCAATATCCTGCAAGCCGGCAAGGGGGGTGTATGCAAAACCTAGCGCCGTTGCGCGATCCTTGGCTTTGGCTTCGGCCGCAATTGCGTCCTTGGGAGGGATGCCATTGGCTCCCCGTAGGCTTGATAAAAATTCGCTGAATGAAGCGACTTGGCGATCAAAGGTTGCTTTTTGTGAAGCGGCAAAGACTTCAGGTGCTATGAGGGCCGCTACGGTTTCTTCGCCAGCCAATTTACCGGGCATTGCGGTCGCACCCAGCGGGCTGTATGGCAAATGATTGGCTGAGCCCAACAATGCGGCAGTGGCCGCCTGCTTGACACGACGGAACCGGGCCAGTGCGTCTGGGCCACCTGTTACCCAAGCCACTGCGGCTGCATGGTTGTGGGCTCCACCCAAACCGACCAAACCCACCACCACCTCGGGAGTGATTCTCTCAAGCGGGCTGCCAGACTTTTGATAGGCGGCATCATGTCGGCGTTGCTCAAAGGGAGAGATCTTCGCCGCCAAATCACGACGCTCAAAAGCTCCAAGCTGCGGGTCCAGCCAAATCCAAGGCCCAAGGCCAGGAAGCGAATCATCGGTTAAAACCGGAAGACCGGTTGAGCTGGTATCGGACCAAGTGTAAAGCCCTATCACCGATGCCGCACCCGCCCCAGCAAGGGACTGCCCCAGCACTTGGGCGGGAGCCCAAACTCGAAGGGCCTGCAACAGGGGAAGTTGTGCCTTCACAAGAGGCGCATCCTCACGCGCTGCCACCCATGCCAGTTTGTACATTTGAGGGGTCTTGAACCCAGGGAAAGAAGAGCCCGGCACCGGCTCAACATCTTTGTAGCGGTCAAAAAAGTCTTGAACTTCCTTTTCGCTGACTGTTTGGGTTTTTGGATCAACTGCAGGAATTGGTAGGGGTTGAACTACAGCCGCCACTCGGGTCAAATTCCGCTCGTAAAAACGGTGGAACTCCTCGGGCGTGGGCACCAGAGTGGTCGCCGGCACACCGCCTGCTGCACCACCCATCATCATTTGAAACATGCCCCCGGCCGCCTGCCCAAGCACCACTTCGCGTGCCAGCATCGTGGCCATCAGGCCACGCAGGCCTTCTTTTATATCTTTGGGGGTGACCACCCTCCGATTGAGCTGGGCGAACTGCATGGCAGTCTTCAGGTAAGGCAACTCCTCAAAGCTCATCCCTTCTGGCCAGGGATCTTTCATGCTGGGGGTTGCCAATTCCTCGTTAAAAATTTTCCGCATTGCGGCATCATCTAATCGAATGCCCAGCTTTTCAGCCTGTTCGGCCCAAATCAACTGGTCAACTGATTCGTCAAGTGTTTGCGGTGGCATCGACAGGAAACGCGGACGCTTGGCTTCTGATTCCCGACGCTGGCTGGCGTTGAGGCTGTTTGAATAGCCAAAGCGCAGGAATTCACCCAGCATGAAGTTTTCGCGCACCTTGGCAACATCGGACTTGTACACCTGTTTCCCGTAAAGACGGGTCACTTCAGGGCCTTTGTCAGCGCTTGAACCGCCGGTTAGCGTGTTCAATATGTCTCCCTGACCAAATGTCAGAACGAAGACAAACATCGCCACCATGGTGATGCCGGCCATTACGACCTTCGAATTTTCTCGGACCATTTCCAGGGGATTGAACGCCATGTTCCGTCCTTAGAGTGGTTCAGGTCTAAGTCAACGCATCTCATTGCATGTGTTGCACTTGCGTCACATGATGCCCAAGGTGCTTGACCGACCCGAATAACAGGCGCGTTGCCTTCTCATCATTATATATGGAAGACCTTCCCCTTGACGAGGGCGGGGTGAGGCCTCCATCGTGAGACCCTAACGCTACTTTTAAATCCATCACGAAATGAGGATTGTACCTGTTGTGCCCGCCATCACAACAGCAACAGTCCCCAAAGCCTGACTGCACCGGAGCATAACTTTGGCCGCTCGAAAAAAAACCAAGAACCTGGTAATTGTGGAATCTCCTGCTAAGGCGAAAACCATACAGAAATACCTTGGCCCAGATTATGAAGTGACTGCCAGCAAAGGACATGTCCGTGATTTACCTAAAAGCCGCTTTGGTATCGACATAGAGAACAGCTGGTCGCCCACATATCGACCGCTTCAAGACCGAAAATCTGTTCTTGATTCACTCAAGAAGATGGTAAAAACTGCTAAAATTGTATATCTAGCTCCCGATCCAGACCGCGAAGGTGAAGCCATTGCTTGGCACCTTAAGGAAGCACTTGGCCTGAGTGACGACCAAGTAAAACGCGTCACCTTCAACGAAATCACCAAGAAAGCCGTTCAGGCCGCATTTGAGCACCCACGCGAAATAGATATGGACCGGGTCCAAGCGCAGGAGGCACGCCGCTTCCTCGACCGCGTGGTTGGTTACAATCTCAGCCCGCTCCTCAGCCGCAAGCTCGCCCGCCAACTTTCCGCAGGCAGGGTTCAGTCAGTTGCAGTGCGCCTCATTGTTGACCGCGAACGAGAAATCTCCGCGTTCAAACCTGAGGAATATTGGAAAGTCGTGGCTCTTCTTGCCTCCGAAGCCACTGTCGATCGGGCCCTGATCGGGCCCGAAACCGTCCGTATAACCGAGGTCCTGAGCGACAAGCCCAAGCGCGGCAAGAAAAAGGTCACCAAGGGCGAGAACTCCGAGGAAGATGATGGCGGGGCAGACACCATTCCTGATGGCTCATTCATTGCGGAAATGGTCGGTTGGAAAGGCGCAAAGTTCGCCGCCGACAACCGTGCCTTGGTGAATGAGGTAGTCGAAGGCCTTTCTGGCAAAAATTGGGTTATTAAATCGCTGGAAGAAAAGGAAAAAGCCAGCCGCCCTTCGCCACCATTCACCACTTCCACTCTCCAACAGCAAGCATCCTTGCGCATGGGGTACTCCGCCAGCCGGACCATGCGCACCGCACAGCGCCTTTATGAGGGCGTTGAAATGGGCAAAGAGGGTCAGGTCGCCCTCATCACCTACATGCGTACCGATAGCACCAAGGTTTCTTCTGACGCCCTTCAGGCTGTTCGCGCAAAGATTCTGGCTGATTTCGGCCCCACCTACCTCCCAGACAAACCCAATGCTTACGAATCTGGCAAAAGCGCCCAAGAGGCCCACGAGGCAATCCGGCCCACCGAACTCCGCTACACTCCCGAAATGGTGGCGCGGGTCCTACCTTCCGAGCAGGCCCGGTTGTACACCCTCATTTACAACCGGTTCCTTGCCAGTCAGATGAAACCGGCAATTTCTAGCGTCACCACTGTTGAAATTACCGCTGGCGAAGGACTTTTTCGCACTTCGGGCAGCATCTTGCGATTTGATGGCTTCCGACGCGTTATGCCGCTTGGCAAAAAGGACGATGAGCCCCAATTGCCTACGCTGAAACAGGGCCAAGGCCTTGACCTTCTGCGACTGGATGGTAGCCAGCATTTCACCCAGCCCCCGCCCCGTTTCAACGAGGCAAGCCTTGTGAAAACCTTGGAAAAGGAGGGTATTGGCCGCCCAAGTACCTATGCATCCATTATTTCCAAAATTCAAGAGCGCAATTATGTTGAACAGCAGGACCGTCGCTTCCACGCCACCTCGATAGGCATGGAAGTGGTCGATATGCTCGTGGAGAATTTCAGCCGGGTCATGGACCTGAAATTCACCAGCCACATGGAGGCCGAACTAGACAGAATAGAGACGGAACATATCCCCAGAAATGCCGTCCTTGATGAGTTCTACGGCCCATTCCGCGAAAATCTCAACGAAGCTTCCGAAAAGTTGGGGGCCAGCGAAAAGTGCCCCAAATGCGGCAAGGGTATTCAGGAAAGATTCAGCCGCCGTGGCCGATTTTTCGGCTGCGCAGGCTACCCCGAATGCGACTACATCAAACGCCCAGAAGGCGAACCCGAGCGTAAGCCAGCCGAGGTCACCGAACATATCTGCCCCACCTGTGGCAAGAATATGGTCAAACGCTTTGGCAAGGGAGGCCCATTCTTGGGCTGCGCAGCTTATCCTGAATGCAAAACCACCATGAACCTCACCGAGGAGGGTGGCACGGTTCTCGCCAGTAAGCCCACCGAGCATCAATGCGAAAAGTGCTCGTCGCCTATGATCTTGCGTACCGGCAAGCGCGGGCCGTTTTTGGCCTGCTCGGCTTACCCAAAATGTCGGCAAGCAGTGGATGTTGATGCTGACGGCAATCCCAAAAAACCGGTCGAATTAGGTATCGCCTGTGAAAAATGCGGTGCCCAAATGGCCATCAAGCGCGGGCCGAGGGGCCCCTTCTTGGGCTGCTCAGCTTACCCAAAATGCCGGGGCACCAAGCAGATAACACCTCAAATCCGTGAGGAATTAGGTGACAAACTGCCGCCCGTACCGGTACGGGCGGCAGTGCCAGAAGTAGCGATTGATCAAAAATGCCCTAAATGTGAGGCCCCCATGAAGTTGCGATCTGGGGCAAAAGGTTTCTTCTTGGGCTGCACCAAATACCCAAAATGCCGGGGCGTTATGGAGCCACCCGAAGAACTGAAGGAGCAAATCAAAGCCGCCGAAGCTGCGGGAGGCACAGATGCCTAATCACCCACTTAGCTTTAGCCTAAGCCAGCCGGGCACCCTTGTGGTGTCCGGCTTTTTTTCACCCTGTAGTTTGCGTGTTTTTGCTGGCATTTTCCTTTTCTAAAGACATTCCCTGAAGCAATCCCCTTTCTCCAGACGAATAAAATGTCAAGCAAGGCAAGGTTTGCCGAATAGGCCGAACCTGCCGGTTCTAACAGGAGCTTCCATGCGGTGCCGCAACCACCGCTTGGGGTTCCTGGGTGGGCTCGGGGCTGTTGCCCTTGGTATTTCCGGGTGTTTGGCTTTACCCACACTCCCTGACCAAGGTCCGCCCCCCGAGTTGATTGCCCAGGAAGTGCCTCAAGCCAATAAGCGTCTAGTTCATGTCGTTTTCTTGGGCGGTATCGACCCAATTGCAGCACATGAGTTCAAGTCGCTCTTCATCGCCACCAGGCAGTCGGGTTACACCCGGTCCTACCATGGTGAATTTTGGACAGGATTCGATCGCACCTGGGTGCGCCAAGAATTATTCCGCCAATTGGAATCCAATCAAAACCAGCCGCAATGCGTTGTCATCATCAGCCAAGATCATGCTTGGCAGGCAGGCCGGGACTTGGCCGAATCCCTTGCCATCGCGGGCTTCGGCCCGGATTTGATCATAGAGGTTGACCCACCAACTGCTGCCAAGCGAGCTGGAAATGCCGGCTTAGCTAGCCAACTTATCCAGTTGGTTCCCGATGGTATTTTAGGGCACCATAGCCACGAAATTGTCACCGATACCGCCGTTCCAGTTCCGGGCACCAAAAGCTGGACCTTGCCAATGCACATGGCCACCCGCGAATTGGTTCAGGAAAATCTTTCCCGGTTAGGCAACTCTTTTGAAGTGGCCGCAATCTCCCTGCATCCACCCCTACTAGACCCGGGCCCTGACACTCCCCGTGTGGTTCCCCCTGGAGCCCCCCCACTAGTACCTCTACCGGGCCCCGGTTGGGTACCGGGTTCCGGGCCATGGCCAGGTCGTGGTGCCGGTCAGCCACCTGCTGGCAAGGTCCCGGTGCTGCCACCTCCCCGAGGTCTTCCTGAAAATGAAGGTTGGGACTTTCTGGCCCCTCGGTCACCGGCTTCGCCTAGGCCAACAGATTTGCCTATCATGCCGCGTAAGGTCACGCCGCCGCCACTATTGCCCGGCGAAATTCGGCCCGGTTTGGGCACCTGATTCAGCCGAAGTGGCCATGCTGATAAAGCTATAAGGGCCTTAGTTTTCTTGGAGAGCGATAACCTTTCCTCTAGTACCCGGTCTGGCATCAGGGCCAGGTGCTCGAGAAGGCCCTGATAAATGCCCACAAGGGCCGTGAACATGGCTGCCCCCGCAGGGGGTAAATGGCGCCTTAGCCGCCATGCCTGCTTGTAATACCCTCTCGCCCGGGCGACCTCAAAATCCAACAATTGGAAAAACTGCGGGGTTTTATCCCCCCGAGCTATCTCTACCTCTGTCACCCCAAACCGCCGCAAATCCTCAAGGGGCAAATATAAACGACCCCGGCCAGAATCTTCTCTCAAGTCTCGCAAAATATTGGTCCACTGCAGCGCATGCCCGGTGGCAATCGCGGCTGGTCGGGCGCGCTCGCTGCGGCAACCCCAAATCGCAAGACAGCACAAACCCACAACCGAGGCGACTTTGTGGCAATACACCTCGGCCTCATGGGCGGTCTCGAAGCGGAGTGGTTGCAAGTCCATTGCCACTCCTTCAATAGCCTCCTCCAAGTGCGCCGGGTCAATACCGAAGGTCCGCACTGACCAAACCAGCGCTGGATGCAGCGGGTGGCTTGGCTCCCCCTCGAGCGCCCGCCTCAACCCGTCAGTCCAAGCCGCAAGCGAATGTTTTGGATCCTCCCCTTCGGCCGGCTCATCTGCGATATCGTCCGTTACCCTCAAAAAGGCATAAAGTGCGCACATGGCCCGGTGCTGCCCTGTTGGCAAAAGTCCAAATGCCGGATAAAAATTACCCGCTTTTGTTTTGGCGACGTGCCGGCACCATGCGTGCGAGCCACTCAGGGAAAACTCGTCAAGTTTCCGGCTTGCAAGGGTTTGTTTTTTTGGGGAAAACCAATTCGCTAGGCCTGCTATACGGCCAAGGGTTCGCCCCAAAAGCTTCATTTTGCCAAATTTGCCCACCGTTGGCCGACTCGCCAATGTGTCTCCGCCCTGCGCCTCAATCGCATCAAGTATGGCGATACCGCCATCATGAAAAAGCCGCACTTGGGCAGCCAAAGGCCCTTTCAAATCAGCCAACAACGGTTCCCCCTGGCAGAATAAATCGCGGGTTTTCTGGCACAGATGAAGCACAAGCTTTTTGGTTTTTTCTGTCGCTTGTGGCAGGTCGAGATCTGCCTCCGTCACTCCAAAGCGTGCCCTTAAATCTGCGGGGAGATAAATACGCCCTATCTTCCGATCCTTGCCAATGTCTTGCCAAAAATTCGCCAGTTGCAGCGCCGAACAGATTGAGTCCGACCACTTGTCCCGTTGCGGGTTTGCCGCCCCAAAAACACGCAACACCAAACGCCCCACCGGATTGGCCGAACCTTCACAATAGTCCAGCAACTCGTCCAAACTTGGATGATCATGGACCACCTTGTCACGGTCAAACGCGTCAATCAAATGGTGAAATGGTTCCAGCGGCAACCCAAGGGCAAACACACTGGCTTTCAGCGCCACAAACACCGGATGCCGTGGCCGACTGCCTGGCTGATTCAATTCCTCAATTTGGCCCCGCCACCAAACCAGCAATCGTTTCGATTCCCCAGCATCCATGACTTCGTCGGCCAAATTGTCAGCCCAGCGTGAAAATGCGTAAATTGCCCGCATATGGTGGCGCGCCTGTCCCCGTACCCAAAAGGTGAGGACCGAGAAATTCTCGTAATGATGTTGCGCCAAGTCCTGGCAATACGCCCGGGCTCGGGCCAATCCACCTTCAAAAGCGGGAGTATTCGGCCCAAATCGGGCCAGATCGCGCTGGAACCAGCATTCAGCGCCTTTGCCCCCCGCCATCGCTTGTCAGTCTCCCGGGTTCACTACCTGTCACTGCCGGCGTATCGTCGGCACTTGAGCTTAGACTATTCTTATCACTCGGTCACTCTGAAACTGCAATGCCCAAGGCTCCTCCAGAACCGTGTTAAAAAGGCTTCAACATGCAAATACTAATCCCCCAAACCATTTATATAAATAGGTTTGTGTCTATTGGTCTGGTGCTAAGTTGCTTGGTTTTGCCTTTCCATTTCACCCGAGCTGAACCGCCCGTCAAGCCAATCGAGGCTAAATCCGCATGGGCAATCAAACGGGGGACTGCACCTGATTGGGCCCCCCTGCCTGAAATTAACTTGGTTGCGGGCAAAGTCCCTACCGAATGGCTCGAGGAACACGGCGCTATCTTCCTTCACAATGCCACGCGCCTTCGTTTGGCGACCGATGGGTCTATCACCATCAACAGCACCCAAATCATTCGTCTGTTGGGCAGAAAGGCCATTGCGACTTTGGGAGACCACAAGGAAATTCTTTTCGACCCTTCCTATCAAAGCTGCACCCTTAATAACGCTTTTGTGGTTGCCCCTGATGGCCAACGCCGCGAACTTGAGGCCCGTCATTGCCAAGTACGCGACATGTCGACCGATTATTCTGTTTATCAAAACGAAAAACAGGCCATTCTGTCGTTCCCTGGCCTCCAGGTGGGCGACACCCTGGTGGTCCAATGGACAACCTCCGGTAAAAATCCTGAATACAAAGGTGAATGCTTCGGCCGCTTTTCGCTTGGCATGGTGGGCTATCCCACCTTGGAAGAAGTGGTTCAGTTGGGAGCACCTTCAGGCAAACCATTCAAGGCGCGCGCCAAGGGAATTCAGGTTGAGCCAAAACGCCAGTCTCTGGATGGAACCGATTGGATCACATGGCAGCCCGGCAAACTCCAACCCCTCGAGGTGGAGGATGCGCAATCTGCAGACCTCAGGGAGTTGGAACCCGAAGTCAGCTTTTCCACCTTCAAGGATTGGGCCGCTGTTGGCGCCTGGCAAAATAGCCTCAGGCCCGACCTGTGGACTGTGACCCCAACTATCTCCGCCTTGGTTGACCAAATTTTGGGCCAAGGAGGCAATTCCCTTCCCTCAAAAGCCAAGGCTGCACTTTTGTCCCATTGGGTAAAACGCAATATTCGTTACCTTTCCATGGGAGTTGGCCACAATTTTACCCCCCACGGCCCGACGGATGTTTTGGCAAACCGCCATGGCGACTGCAAAGACACTGCCCAACTTCTAGCCCTTATGCTCAACCATGCCGGTATTTCTGCGGATTTGGCTTCATTGGGAGTGAAAGGAGACGGGCAGGTAGACGAATCCATTCCCTCGCCATGGGCAACACACGCCTTGGTGATGGCAACCATCCCGGAAAAAACCGGAGACCAAATTGTCCAAAAAACTTGGTGGATTGACACCACTCAGGATCTCAGCGGTTGGGACCAGCTCAACGAAATGGACCAAAACCGGATTTGCTATTTGGTGGGCCCGAAGGGTGATTGCCGGCTGGTCCGATCCCCAATTGCCAAGCCAAACGATTGCACTTGGACTGCCAGCAACAAATTGCTGATCCGGGCTGATGGCAGTGCGACGCTCACTCGATCTATCACCGCCAAGGGCGAAGCTGCGGTTGCATATCGAGACGCTTTTCTGGAAGAACCGCCCGTAAGAAGAAAGCGATATATCGAAGATCAGATTCAGGATATGGCCAGCCAGGTTGAGGTGAAATCATTCACCTTAGACCCCTCAAGCCTGAAGGATTTTGACGGCCCTTTGAAGTTTGAATGCGTAATCGAATTGAAAGGCCTGTACACCCCTCCCGAAAGCCCGGAGGAAATGGTTGCAATACCCCTAACCGATCATTTGGGTTGGGATTCTTGGCTTGGTAGAAAAATCCGTTTTCCTTCCGGCGAAAAACCATTCAGCCAAGGCCAGCCATTCCAGGTGGATAGCAGTTTTGAGGTGATTGCCGAAAAAGGTGTCCAAATAAATGAACTGCCCGAGGAATCCAAACTTGTCACCGCCTGGGGAAGCCTTTCCAGGACGGTGAGGTCGGAAGCCTCGGGTCAGAAGTTCATGCTGCGATTCCGGGCAACCAAGCTGCCCGCTGAAATTCAGGGGCAGGATCGCAGCCAGTATCTTGAGTTTTTAGATTCGGCACGGGACTTGTGGCAGGCGGTTCTGCCAATCCAAGTCCTCAAGCCTGTTCGCCCCTGACCAGCCGGGGCCTACCACGCATTATCGCCGCGTGGTTGGGGCGGCAGGAGCTTCTTCTTCAGGTTTACCCGGAAGCAGTTCTTGCCGGTAGATTGCCACATCTCGTGGAGCTTCGATTCCCAGACGGATCTTGCCACGGTCAATGTCAACCACCGTAATACAAATCTGGTCGCCGATGAAGATTTTCTCTCCCAATTTTCGGCTCAGGACCAGCATGTCGCCACCCTCCCTGATGCGATGCCGTCTCGAGGTGCAGGTCTGCGGGAAACATACGCCCCTTGGCGGCAGCGGAAGGGGAATCGGGCGGATATTTATAACTTCATCTCACCCGGCCCCCATCAAAACCGCTACACCCCCTAAAGCGGGCCCAACCTTCAAACAGACAGGTGGCGCCAAGGCTCCGGGCATGGTTGAATCGAGCATGGATCTCACTTTTTTAATGGGAGAAGGCATGGCCAGCAGCAAAAAGCTCATTGCAGGGTGTTTCGCTATTGTTTTTCTAGCCATGACTACCGGCTTTCTGCCTGGGCAGGATGCCAAGCCCGCCAATCCCAAGCCATTGGATCCTTTCCAAGGTTCATGGCAACTGGAAAAGGTTGAAGCCGATGGCAACCAGCTACCACCCGATTTGTTTGGTGCCGCCAATCTCGAAATCAAGGGAAACGAATACACCCTGACAAAAACCTCGGGCAACAAGGTTGCTGTTAAAGGTAAATTGGCGACTTCCGATGAAAAAACCCTTGCCAAGGATCCCAAAGGCCCAGACCTTATAGCCATCGACATCACCCCAGAAGCCGACGGCAAACCACTCGACCCACAAAAGGGCATTTTTGCGTTGGTTAGTGGAAAGCTTCACCTTTGCTCAGGTCCTCCTGGAGCTGCGAGACCAAATTCGCTATCCACACAGGGCCGCGAGGCCGTCACCTTGATGGTTTTCAACAGGAAAAAACCATGAACCAGGCCCTTTTGCCCCTTGCCTGTGCCCTTTTACCACTTCTTTTTTACCAGCCGGCCGAAAGCCCACGCCCTTACGCCAAAAGGGCGGTAGTTTGTGTTTCCAGGCCGGCAAGCGAAGTGGGAATTCAAATCCTTGGCAAAGGCGGCAACGCTGTCGATGCAGCCATTGCCACAGCTTTTGCATTGGCAGTTACCCACCCACAGGCTGGCAATATCGCGGGGGGTGGATTCATGGTGGTGGTACCACCCGGCCCCGGGCCAGATTTTCCGGATGCCAAGGTGATTGATTTCCGCGAAACGGCCCCCGCCAAAGCTGCAGAAAAAATGTTCCAGCCGGGGGAAAGTGTTCGCACCACCAAAGCCGTAGGTGTACCGGGCAGCGTGGCTGGTATGGAACTGGCACACAAGAAGTGGGGAAAGCTCCCCTGGGCCCAATTGGTGGACCCAGCTTGGAACATGGCCAAAAATGGCTTTCCAATTGAAAAATCGCTGGCAATTTCCCTGAACAATGTCCTTCCAGAAACCGCCAAGTCTCATGGCGAATTCCACCGGGTTTTCAGCAAACCTGGAGGAGGCGTTTGGAAGGCTAGCGACGAACTCAAGCTCCCTGAATTGGCAATGGCACTCGAGGCCATACGCGACAAAGGTGCCGCAGGTTTTTACAAAGGCCCGGTTGCTGACCTGTTGGTCGAAGAAATGAAACGCACTGGCGGCCTGATCACCCACGAGGACCTGGCCAATTACAAAGCCGAAATTCGTTCACCCATTCGTATCAAATTCCGCGGTTATGACATCTTCGCAGCACCGCCCCCAAGCTCAGGCGGTGTGTGTCTGGCACTTATTTTGGGGATGCTTGAAACCCGACCTGCCAGACAGGGTAACCGTATGGGGCCTGAAAACATCCACTTCCTTGCCGAGGTGATGAAACGCGCCTACCGCGAGCGCGCCCGCTGGTTGGGTGACCCTGCGTTCAGCACAATGCCCCAAGAATTGCTCAACCCGGCATTTGCCGCCAAACTCGCCGCAGGCATCCAAATGGAAAAGGCCACACCCAGCGAAAGGCTGGCCGGGGACATCCAGCTTGCGTCGGAGGGTGACAGCACAACCCACATCTCCGTTCTCGATGGGGACGGCTTCGCTGTCAGTATGACTACAACCTTGGAAGAAATTTATGGCTCGAGAGTCGTGGTACCCGGGGGCGGATTCATCCTCAACAACGAAATGGGAGACTTCAACTGGGTGCCGGGCCAAACCAACCGCAGTGGCAGAATCGGCACACCACCCAATCTGATCGCGCCAGGCAAGCGCATGCTTAGTTCACAATGCCCTGTGGTGGTGGTCAAGGATGGCAAAATAAGAGTGGTGACTGGCAGTCCAGGCGGCAGAACGATACCCAACACGGTCGCGCAAGTCCTTTGGAACTTGCTGGAATGGGACTTGCCACCGCGCATGGCGGTCGACAGCCCTCGAATTCACCACCAATGGTTGCCCGATCAGATCCGCATGGAGGGGGCCACATCAACCGCAAGGATTGGCCTCACCAAGGCCCTAATAGCCCGCGGGCACAAGGTGATCAGCTCGCCCCAAGGCGATGCACACACCATATGGGTAGACTCCAAAGGGCAAATTTGGGCCATCTGCGACAAAAGAATCGAGGGCGCAGCCGCAGGGGAATAAACCGCAATAATTGCCTATCAGCCACCTGAAGCAGGCAGGCTGGGCACTAGAAAAGACAGGGCCGGAATGTATGCCTGAGCCATCACCAAGGCCCCCATCAGGGCCGCCATCACCAAAGAATAGGTCACCACAATCCTGAAAATTCGCGCTTCTTGGCCAACCTGGTTGGTGGCAGCAGTCGCGACAACAATGGACTGGGCGTCAATCATCTTGCCCATCACTCCGCCGGTGCTATTTGAAGTGCAAATAAGCACCTGAGCCTGTCCCGAATCCAGCCCCGCCATGTAACCCTGGCCGTGCAACTCCAAGGCGGTTAGCTTCTGAAGGCTGCCAAACAGGGCATTGCTGCCAGAGTCGCTTCCGGTGAGAAAAACTCCCAGCCAACCGAGCATGGCCGCAAAAAACGGGTAGAAAACTCCTGTTTGTGCGAAAGCGTGGCCCAAAGTGGCGTCCATGCCCGCGTACTTGGTCACAGCAGCCAAGCCCAACATGAAGGCAATGGTAGGCAGCGGTTCCGTCATTTGGTGCCCGGTGACCTTGATGGAGCGCCAAACCTCCCCCACGCTTGCCTTTAAAACGAATGCTGCAAGCACGAACGCCACTAACACCGAGGTGCCCGAAGCGGTGAACCAACGAAAATCAAACAGCGCCTTTTCACGCTCATCGGGCTTCGAACGCATTTTCTCATCGCGCTGCACACCCAAATGCAGTTTCCCCAACGGATATTGCAGGCGACTCAATATCCCACCGGGCAATTGAATGGGCGATTTCTCCTCCCATTGCCGAAGGTAACCAGCGCCCATCAACAAGGCGGACATGAGGGCGAAGGGCATCCAGGCCCTGATCCAAGGCCAAGTGGTTTTTGGTTCCGACACAGTCAGTGCACTAGGGGCAATCCAAGGGCCACCGCGGGCCGGGTCGACCATGGGCGGGGGAGACCAAAACTTCAAAAAAACTGTTGTCAAAATCATCGAAAATATACCGCCGCCAATATCCGTTAAAGGATAAAGTTCGCCCAGACCGTACCTATGAGCAGTGGCAAAAAGGAATTGAAACGCCCCAAAACTGCCACCCGCCACCAGCAAGGCAGGCCAAATGGCAACCAGATCCCGGAGAGAGCAAACCCGTGCCAGCATCACCGCAGGCACAATAACTGAAAAAACGGGGAGCTGATGGCCAGCCATCACGCTAAGGGTTGGAGTATCGATACCAGTGACGGAATGCAAAGTAACCAAAGGCACACCCAAACTGCCGTAGGCAACCGGTGAGGTGTTGGCAATGAGGCACAAAACAGCGGCTTCAATGGGCGGAAAACCCAGCCCCACCAATATGGCCCCGCAGATGGCAACAGGCGCACCAAAACCCGCAGCCCCCTCCAAGAAGGCTCCAAAACAAAAACTCACAAGAACTGCCTGCAACCTTGGATCTTTGGAAACCTTGCCCACGCTGGCACGCACCAGTTCAAAGGCCCCGGTTTGCACAGTCAGGTTATAAATCAGCAATCCTGCAAAAACTGTATAACCAATTGGCATCAGGCCAAAAAGAGCCCCTTGGGCAAAAGCCAGCAAGCTCAAATCAACCGGCATTCCCCAAACCCAAACCGCCAGGCAAAGGGCCACAATAGTGGCAACCAAACCCGCTATTGGGGCCCGTATCCGGGCTATCACCAGGCAGTAAAGCAACACCAAAACAGGCAATGCCGCAGCAATCGTGGAAATAAACCCACTGCCAGCCCCCAAATTTTCCAGGGGATTCAATCGCTGAATGAACTGCACTTCCATCAAATGAATCCACCCTGAGGCTTTTACTGTTTTTGATTTCGCCAAACCAAATTATGTGCCAGATTGTAATCTGATAACATGCCGGATCAAAACCACCTTTCGGCCAACCGGAAATGTCTTGGCATGGGGCCCCGACTAATTTCACGGTCTTCGGTGTTGTGAGCTTGTTTCCAAGATGCTGCGGCACGATTTTAATAACCCGATTACCGTCGATGCCTTTTGGATGCGCCAGGTACAACCTGGTACTAGGCTACTTGTTTCATTTCTCGGCACGCTCCTTATTTCCGCTATCGATATTTCCACCCCCCTTCTGGTTTTGATTGCCTGTTCCTTTTACCTGCTGCTTTCGCGCGGAGTCGACTGGCGATGGATCGTGGGGCATCTGACCGGTTTGACAACACTGTCAGTCTTCTTCGCTTTGCCCTTGGCATGGATGGGGCCAGGAGAATCAAGCGGGCCTTGGGGTACCAGACCCGACGGGGTCAGGTTGGGAATTGTGGTCATTTTGAAGGCAACAGCCATTCTGACCTGGAGCTGGGTTTGGCTTTTGGGTTTTGGGCCACGCCTTTGGAGGCAGGGTGCCAAGCAAATTTATCTGCCCGGGCATTTGGCAGAAGTGGGCTGGCTCATGGGCAATTCCATCAACCAGATTCGCAAGGAACTGCGCCAGATGCGTTTGGCCCTGCGCCTGCGAGGGGGCCGCATCACCGCCTCCCGCCAAGGTTACCATTTGCTGGCCAACCTGTTGGGAATGACGCTGTGGAGGTCTTCTGGGCATGCTGAAAAAATCACCGTTGCCAAGCAGCTTCGGTGTGAAGGGCCAGGCGAATCTGTGCCACCTTTGGGGTGGAGGCAACTGGCTATTGCCATGTTACTGCTGACCCCCTTGGCTGTTGTGGTTTCCCGCGGTCTGCTGGCAAGTTGGGGCGCCACACTTAATTGGGCGGATCCGTTGTGAGTCATCCCAAATCCACCGGTGGAATCGACTTAGTCGGACTAAGCGCCGGCCATCCGGGTTCTGAATCGTATTTGCGTGAAATCAACTGGCAAATTAATGCCGGCGAAAGGGTGGGCCTCGTTGGCCCCAACGGGGCTGGCAAAACCACACTGCTCCTCACGCTCAGCGGAATTATCCCGCCACGCGCAGGTGAAGCTCGCCTTGCTGGAATGGACCTTAACACTCTTCAGGGGCGCCGTGCCGTGCCTGGTGCCCTTGGTCTTTTGATGCAAGACCCCGATGACCAGTTGCTTGAACCTTGTGTGGAGGATGACATCGCCCTTGGGCCCTCTTGCCAAGGTCTCTCCGTAGCTGAAGTCAATCAGCGGGTTCATGCGGCCATCAAAGCCACTAACCTTGACAACCTTCGCGGAAGGGTACCCCAAAAGCTCTCTCTTGGGGAGAAAAAAAGAGTGGCCTTGGCGGGTGTCTTGGCCCGACACCCTCAAATAATCTTGCTGGATGAACCCACAGCCGGCCTTGACCCCCGTGGGCGTAGGGAGCTGATCGGACTACTAAAGAGCCTGACAACCACCTTGGTGATAGCCACGCACGATTTGGAACTGGTGCTGGAAATATGCCATCAGGCAGCAGTGATGGACAATGGCAGGCTGGTAGCTTCAGGGCCTCCCGCCAAGCTTCTGGCGGATGCCCCTCTCATGGAAGTCCACGGCCTTGAGGTTCCCTGGCCCCTGCGACTTCGGTGAATAAATTTGGTTAGCTTGTTGCCCATCCGAACCAGACAGGGTAAATTTCAAATACGAATACTTACTCGCCCAGCCATTTCTCCTTAAGGACTAATTTGCAATGACCATGAGCCCACTTCTCACAGGTTTGGCGATTGTCGCAGGATTGGTCGTAATTCTGGCCCTGGTATTGATTTCAACCTACAACGGCCTGGTTGTATTACGGCAGAAATTCAAAAACGCTTTTGCGCAAATCGATGTGCAACTCAAGCGCCGGCACGACTTGATCCCCAACCTGCTTGAGTGCGTCAAAGGATACATGGCACACGAAAAAAACACGCTCGAGGCAGTGATCAAAGCCCGGAATACCGCCATTACCGCCAATCAGGCTGCCACCGCAAATCCAGGCGACCCCGAGGCAATGAAGAAACTGGGGGCAGCAGAAGGGCAGCTAAACGGTGCCTTGAGTCGTTTACTCATGGTTTCCGAAGCCTATCCAGACTTAAAAGCCAATCAAAACATGATGCAATTTCAGGGCGAACTGACCGATACAGAAAACCGCATAACCCTGGCCCGCCAAACCTATAATGATACCGTAACAGCCTACAACACTCAGCGCGAAACTTTCCCAACGGTGCTTTTCGCCTCAGTTCTTGGCTTTTTGTCCGCCAGCCTATTCGAGATTGGTGAGACTGAGCGCGAGGCTCCCAAGGTTTCTTTCAGCTGAAAATGGGCTCTTAGTCCAATAGCCTCAAGGAACACCTGCCAGTTCCTAACCGATTACCGCTCGTCGAGGTATACTGGTAATGACCGGGGTTGGCAGGGGTTCTATTTTCCTTGGCCCTCACAGCCTGCCGGGCGGCCCCTTTGGAGGGTTTGCATGTCGGCCCAACCTGCTGTGACACCAAAATTCAAGTTTCACTTGATTTTGTGCGCGATGGGGCTGACCCTACTTTTTTGCCACAACATCCGTGCCGCTGAAGGTATTGTTTTTCGCATGCCTTCTAACCTCGAGGGTGAGGAGGTTAAACGGCTTGGCGGCAAAATCACAGAAGGGGTTTTGGGGCTCAAACGAGGGGTAGGCGTCAACCGCGAACGATTGGTGGTGATTATTGATTTCACCCCGGAAGGAAAACCAAGCCGTCAAGCAGATTTCGAGGCATGCCTAAAGCTTTCGCGTGTCTTGACTAACCTCGACCCATCGGATGTGCAGACGGTCGGTTACATTCATGGGGAAGTTTCCCGATTTGCAATATTGCCTGCTTTCGCCTGCCAAGAATTAGTCTTTTCCAAGCAGGGCTTCTTGGGGCCGGTTTCGGACAACCCCAACGAACTCGATGCCAACGACCGGGCTCGCTTTGAAGAGACCGCCACCCGTATGTCTCGCCCCAAAGTGGTAGTGCGGCGCTTGGTTGACCGCCAAACGGTGTTAGTACGCGATCCACAGGCGAAAGCAGGCCAAGACCCATACCGGGATGGTCGCGAATTCGCTGGTGGCGAAAAAGTGCTAGATGCCGATGCCGCCCCCACCATCGACCGCGAATTGGCCCAAAAACTCGGCATCTGTGTTCCCGAAGCCATTGAATCACTGCAAGAATTGCTTGGCAGGTACGCGCTACCCAACAGCTTGGCCCGCGCTGGCACTCTGGACAACGCCCAATTGGGAGCCGTTCAAGTTCAATTACTGGGCAATTTGCGCGGATCTTTGGCTGAAAAGTTGTCGCGGGATTTGCGCCGGGCCCAAGCCCTTAAACCGGGCATCATTGTCCTAAACTTGGAATCCCACGCTGGCGACCTCGATGGGGCCATCGGCCTGGCCAATCAATTGGTGCAGGTCCAAAGTTCCGCCGTCAAAGGTAATACAAATTCTGGCAACCCTAATGATGCTCCACCTACCACCATTGAAAGTGCAGAAATAACAGCATGGTTGGGCTCGCAGGCCAGAGACCTTGCCCTTTTGCCCGCCTTGGCATGCGGACGCATGGCAGCGGACGACCGCTTCATCCTTTGCATGGAGAACTATCTCACAGCCAAACCTAGCGACAGGGAGCGCCTGGAAAAAAATCTGGAGAGTCTTCTGATTGACCAGAAATGGCTGGATCCATCTTCAGCCTCGGCGTTTGCCAAAGGGTTGACCGATCCGGAAAGCGAACTGGTTTTGGCTCGCCCTCCTGGCGGCGCGCCGCGCATGGCCTCCCCCGACCGCCTTGAAAACGGCTGGAAAATTGATCGGATTTTGAAGCCCAAAGGCCAGTGGCTGAAGATTACGGCCGCCCAACTCCGCGACCCGTTTCGCATTGCATCCACCTCAGGTGGCACGCTCGATTCATGGTACGGCGATCAAGGAATTGCCACTGAAAAAGTCCGCGTTCTCAACGCATCGGGCTTGGACGAGTTGGCCTATTTCCTGGGCCATCGTGGTACCACCATGTTCCTGGTAACCATCGGCCTGGCTTGCCTGATGATTGAAATCTTAAAGCCCGGACTGGCCTTGCCGGGCGTGATTAGCATCGTCTGCTTCGCACTTGTCTTTTGGGCAAATTCCACCATTAGTGGACAAATTGACTGGCTCGCCATTTTGCTATTCATCCTGGGTCTACTGATGGTGCTCGTTGAGGTGTTCCTGATTCCCGGCTTTGGAGTCGTCGGAATAAGCGGCCTTGTGCTTATGGCCGGCGGGTTAGGACTGGTTGTTTACGGACACTGGCCACAGTCGGGTGAGGAATGGCTGGGATTCGGTCAGGCCCTCGCACCATTTGGCCTAAGCGTGTTGGGGGCCGTAGGAATTGTGACCCTTTTCATGCGCAACATCCGCCATATACCGTGGGCGCGCAACTTACTAATGGATGGTAAAGACGACAATTTCAGCGACCCCGGTGCCACAGGTGTGATTGATCCTGAAAAATATCTGGCCTACCTCGGAAACTCCGGTATTGCCATAACCCCACTCAGGCCCTCTGGTACCGCTCGTTTTGGTGATGATTTGGTGGATGTGGTTTCCGATGGCGGATTCATCAGTCCAGACCAAAAAATCGTGGTAATTGAAGTGGAGGGCAACCGTGTGGTGGTGCGAAGCGAATGATCCGAACTTGCCGCTCGCCTAAAGCGAAGGAACCATTGCCATGAGCTCATTGGTAGCCTTGGCATGGTTCCTTCTCATTCTTGGTCTTGCGCTGGCTTTCTTGGAACTCATACTGCCAACAGGTGGAATCCTTTTGGCCCTGGGAGGCACCGCTGCCGCCGGGGGCATTGTGACCGGGTTTTTCGACATGCCCTCAACAGGCTGGACCCTGCTTGTAACCACCATGTTTTTGTCACCAGTGGCATGGTTCGCCTTTTTCTGGCTGTGGCCACACACTCCGCTGGGCAGACGCTTCTTCCTCAACCCTCCCGGGCCAGACACCACCTTCGACTCGCAACCTTCACTGCAGTCACTGCACAACCTCTTGGGCCGTAATGGTATCGCCACCAGCCACCTTCGCCCCAGCGGCGTGGCGGAATTCGATGGAAAACGGATCGACTGCATATCCGAAGGGATGATGGTTGCACCCGGAACGGCTGTGCGCTGCATTCGGGTGGCAGGTGGCAAAGTTTTTGTTCGCCCTACCGATTCGGCCCCGGCCCCCTTGGAAGCCCCGCCACTCACGCAAGACCTTGAATTTGACATCTACAAGGATTAGCCCATTGAGAAACGTTCAAAAACAGGCATAATGGATACGAAAGGCTAGTCGGCTTGGAAAAGGGTCTGCCTTTTCCAAGTCATGCTGAAACAAATGCCGGGGACTCCACACTATGACCATTTCGCTTTTTGCTGCTGCCGATCTGGCAAACATCCTACTAATCGGCGGTGGCATTTTCGGGGCCATCATTGTTCTGGTGTTGCTGTTTATCCTCGGCAACTTCATGGGCCTTTACATCAAGGCTTGGGTTACTAAATCCAATGTCGGATTCACCGACATGATCCGCATGCAACTGTCAAACATTGATTACCGCCTGGTGGTCAACGAAAAGATCAAGCTGACCAATGCCGGCATTCCGATCGATATCCGCGAATTGGAGCAGCATGTGCTGACCAAGGGCAATCTGGTGCGCACAGTGGCCGGCGTGATCAACGCCAAAAAGGCCAGCATTGAATTACCCTGGAAAACAGCCGCCGCAATTGATTTGGCTGGTCGCGATATTCTGGAAGCGGTTCGTTACAGCGTGATTCCCAAGGTTATCGACTGCCCCGATCCAACCAAGGGTAGGGCCACACTAGACGGCGTTTGCCATAACGGCATTCAATTGAAGGCCCGGGCCCGCGTGACAGTGCGCACCAAGTTGGACCGCTTGGTGGGTGGTGCTGGGGAAGAAACAATCATCGCCCGCGTGGGCGAGGGAATCGTTAAGGCGATTGGCTCCGCTGCCAGTCACAAAGAAATCATGGCCAACCCGAACCTGATTTCCCAAGCAGTATTGAACAACAGTCTGGACTCACAAACCGCCTTTGAAATTGTGTCGATTGATGTGGCGGAAATCGACGTGGGTGCCAATGTGGGCGCCAACCTTCAGGCAGAGCAGGCCACCGCCGACTTGCGTGTCGCTCAAGCACAGGCTGAAACGCGCCGTGCCAATGCTGTCGCCTTAGCCCAGGAAAACGCTGCAAAAGTTGAGGAAAACAGGGCTCTGCTGGTTCTGGCAGAATCGGAAGTGCCAAAGGCTATCGCCCACGCTATTCGCGAAGGAAAAATGGGTGTCATGGACTACTACAACTTGCAAAATCTCCAGTCCGACACTGGAATGCGTTCAGCAATCGCTGGAATCGGTGGCAAAGGTGCACAGCCGGCCCAATCAGGCTGATTAGTTTTGCATTCTTCATCCCTAAGCAAAGCCAAAGGTAAAGGCAATCGATGAACATCCCAGCACTAATCGCGGCAGCTAACCCCTTCTTGGTGCTGCTGGTTCTGGCTGTTACGATTGCCTTTTATATCTTCCAAGCGATATTCAAGGCCTCTATGGAGCCCAAAAAGGTTAGGCCACCTGCCAACGGGGCGCGACCACCGGGTGCACAGCAACCGGTTCCTGTTTCCAATCGCGCCATCACATCATTGGAGGATTATCTGAAAGAGGCCCGCCGCAAGCGTGCTGCCCAAGAAGCGGTAATGCCAGTTTTGGTGACTGCTCCTCAGCCCCGTTCAGAAACCAAACCAAGGGAAGTGGTTCCTGAGATGGAATCTTTTCGGCCGATCTTAGTCCAGCCCGGGTTGGAGCGACGGGTGACCAAGCCCGTTCCGCCTTCCATTCCCCGAGCAACCCAACCGGCAAAAAAAACACCCCGCGCCAAACCACAACCGGCAACCCCTGTTTTTTTGGACCAATCCCCTACCCCCATCAAAATCCCCGTTCAGTCTCCCATCCCCTCGAATTCATCTACATTTGAATTCGGTTTACCTACCCTCAAAGCCTTCCAGTTCACCCCCACATCTAAGCAGGCGTCGCCTTTGGCACAAATTGTAACCAACAGCCTACGCGACCCACAAAGCATGGCTGGTGCCCTTTTGCTTCGGGAAATCCTTGGCCCACCGGCCTGCGCCAGAAACCGGGGATCAAGAAAGTCTTGAAATAATCAAGCGCAAAACGGTATTCTACGATTTGAACTTGGCAATCTTCGTTTTTGCCTCATCCTCAACCTTGCTTTAGCCTCCACTTGGCAACGAACCAACCAAAGCCTCAAGGGCCAGTAGTTCTTCTAGTAGACTTCTCACCTCAATAGGGCTGCTTTCAAGCCTGGGCCCCATGGATTGGCTCTCCCATTGTCCCTTCCCTCCTGGCCAATGATGCCCCAGGTTTTCCAGCATCATCCACCGCACCCATTCGTTGCCGGCATCATCGTGATATGCCGTCTGCTCCATTTCATGTTTGTGAATGGCTGTTGATTTCCCTACCCCCATCAGTCGGGCCCAATTTGCCACGGCTTCGTGCATCGAAGGGATTGCGTAGCCTTCCGGCTGCCATGGGGTTTTTACCCAACCCCCAGCCGGAGGCACTATGGGATCAAGCCGCCCGTGCAAGAAAAAAGTTTTTACAGGAGAGATGAATCCCGGCATTTCGGCACGCGGGTACCCGCCTATGGCCAGCAATCCGGCCAAAGGCCCCACTTCGCTTGCTGCAAGGCGCAGGGCCATGGATGCGCCATTGGAAAAGCCTGCCAAAACCACCGGCCCCATCCCACCACAAGCCAGTTTGGAAATCAGACCACCAAGCCACTTCACATCGTCGGCACCTTCGGCCGACCTTGGCATGCGGCGGTTGCTCCCATCCTCCCAGCAAGGGGTGTTGTCAAGCACATGGGGAGGTTTATCCATCCGAGCCCGGGTCGCCTCTGGAAACGCAAGCACGATCCCACGCTTGCCGGCCCATTCTTCCAAACCCACTTCCTGGAACATCCATGCCGCGGTGGCACCGGCTCCATGCAACACCATCACCAAACCGTTTTGCCTGCTGTCTACCGGACGGCTTATCAGGCAGCGGCGTGCATGCGGCCCGTGCTTATCCTCAAGACGTTCCCGTGCCATGCTCGCCATCAGGCTCCCTCGCCGGCAAGGCGAATCCAAAGCGCTTTGTAATAACGCAAAAATTCAACACATGCCGAAGCATCTCCCGGTGTGCGCCCTACTTCAATGAGAGTGTACCGATCGTAACCTTCCCCTTTGAGAAGGCCAAAAAGCTCTGCGTAAGGGTAAGACCCGCCATCATTCTTAAATAGATCGTTAATATGGCACGACTTGATGTATGGCTTGAGAAGTTCAAACGATGCCCTGACGCTGCCGTTTTTCACATCGCTAGGGTTGCTGTTCCAGGTTACGCCGGCACTAGGGTGGTCGCAGTGCCTCAAAATGGCCTGCATATTGGCAGGCTCTTGGGTCCCGTTACCATGAACCTCCACCCAAATCTCGACTTTGGCGCTGGCAGCATTTTCAGCGCAAGCTCTCACAGAATCGCCGATGCGCTTCAAAGTGTCCGACTGCTTCTCGCCTTTGTTAAAACCGTTTGGGCGCACTTTCACGCCCTTACCCCCTAAGTCAGCCACCAACTCCACAAAGCGTTTGCAGTCATCGATATTCTTTTTCAAAATGGTTGAATCTACCGAATGAAACTCGCAAACCGAGCCACAACCCCAGAAAACGATGCCTGAATCAGCAAAACGCTTCCGCGCCTCTGCGCGCTGTTCACCACTCAAGGTTGGTTCGACCCCATGCTTATGGGTTGTCCGAAGTTCAATGGCAGAGACTCCCCCCTCCTTCGCAACCTTCAAAAGTTCGGCAAGCGTAAAATCCTTGCCAATGTTGTAACTCACCAACCCCAAACCAAATGCCGGCTTAGGCAGTGAGGCATAATTGGAGGTGGGGCCTGCAGATGCCGAATTATGCAGGGCCGCCAACCCCGGAACCACCGTCATTCCAGCCAAAGCCTTCCTACGGGAAAACCCGCACTTCGCACTTTCAGTCCTGCTCATTTTTCGCCCTTCTGGTTTTCAGCGTGCGGAAAATCCCAAACCTTTGCCACAAACTACCCAAACTACCAACTAATCAAAAAGAAGGCATTGCTTGGCTTCGGATCCCGTTGGCTAGTAGCAACCTGACGGCCGATGGGAATATAATAATCATTCGAATTACAATCTCAGCCTCATTGGGGCAAAGGCCATGGCCAGCACCGTACCAGCGCCCCCCTCAAGTCGCACGGCGGAAGCCCAAGGGCGGGAAATTCTTGCTGCCATAAATAAAGCCTCCGATGTAATTCGTGTGCGTGAATGCCTGAGGGGAAGCCTTTGGGCGCTTTCGGCTGTCGTTGCCTCCTTGGCTTTTTGCCTGCTCATGCTTCGCTTGGCAGGTGCAGGAAGCCTGCCCCTGCGATTGGTTTGGCTAGCAGGATTTGCTGCCAGCTGCTGGGTTGTCATCCAAAAGGTATTAAGTCCCTTACTTTTTAAGATTCATCCACTTTATGCTGCCCATGAAATTGAAAAGCAACTGCCTGGTTGCAAAAACAGCCTGATCAATTGGCTGGATTTGCATAACAGCAACTTGCCCCCGGCTGTGAAGACTGCGGTTGCCAACCGGGCCTTGCGGGAGTTGGAAGGTGTTGAGACCGGTGAATTGGTCCGGGAAACCAGCCAACCATCAAAAGCCAAATGGGTGTTGGGTAGTTCAGTCCTTGCACTGATACTGCTGGCCGCCACCAGCCGGGGAAACCTGCTCAACCGAATGGGTGAGGCATTCCTGCCATTTGATGGTGGTGCGTTTTTTCAACGCACCCAGATTACCCTTTTGGAACCCAAAAACGGTGACGGAAGCATCCGCCTTGGGCAGGATTGCCAATTTCGGGTGCTTTTGGGGGGAGAGATCCCAGCCGAGGGATCCGACCAAGCCCCCACATTGGAATACTGGCACCAGGAAAAGGCACAGCCACAATCAATCTTGTTTCTGACTGAAAAAGACCCTGATGGCAGATCCGTATGGTCGGCAGTGTTGCACAGGGATCAAGTACTACAGGGATTCTGGTTTAAGGTGAAAGCCGGTGATGCCGAAACCGCCACCCACCGGATTGATGTGCGACTTGACGCTTTCCTCGAAAAAATGGAAGCGGTGGTCACTCCACCAACTTATTTGGCGCAGAAACCGTACCCCGCTGAAAACCTTGATTTATCTGTTATCACTGGCAGCACCATCAACTTAAAAGGAATTTCCAGTCAAAATTTGGACCGGGTAACAGTCCTTTTCAGCCGGATGGGGGTCCAAGGAAAACCGGATCGCATCCTTGGGAAAGTTTCGCCTGATGACCCAAGAGTACTGACCGCCTTTTTGCCCGCTGTCAGCGATGGCATTTACAGCCTTGAGCTAACCACTCGAGAGGGCGATGTGGCCATTTCTCCGCCACACAACCTGAAGGTGGTGGCCGACTCCTTGCCTGCAATTCAATTGCAAAGTCCTAACAAAGAAGCAGTCGAGGTACGCATCCAAGACAAACTGGACATTCAAATCGAGGCAACCGACGACCATGGCCTTGCCTCGGTGGCCGCCACTTGGATTGCGGGAAATGGCACTAAGGTACCGCTCCCCATGGGTGCAAACCCTGGACTGAGCGCTGCCGCAAACGAACAGAAAAAGTCGATAAAAGCAGCTTGGAAAATTGACCCTCAAGCCCTCCCTTTGCCTGATGGCAAAACAGTTCCCGTTCAGCCAGGCGCCACCTTCGTGGTCGAAATTGAAGCACACGACCACCAACCCGATGGCATAGGCAAAACCAGTCGTCAGATAAAAATCACCGTACCCCGCAACCAAACACAAGTTCGAGTCCTCCAGCCCGAAGGTGGCCACAAGACCTTGCGCAAGGGGCAACCACTCTTCGTTAGCGCAAGGATCACCGGCCGCATTCCAAAGCCCGACGATGGCGATGCCCCCCGAATTTTGATTCGTCATGGTGAAGATGATGCGCCCAACAACTTTTTACCGCTTGATCCCCCCAAAGAGGGCGGACTAGACGGCATGTGGAGCGCAGTGATTCAGGCGGATAAGGTAGCCACAGGCATTTGGTATCAAGTCGCCGCGGGGGATGGGGTCTCACCGTATTACCGGGTGGAAATCCCCGCCATTTTGGCGATGAAATCCTTGAGCGGGCAAGTGATTCCTCCACCTTACACCGGGTGGAAACCGGTATTGGTGAAGGAACGAAAACTGCGCGCCCTGCGTGATAGCACCGTTGAGTTGAAAGTCGAATCAACCGTTATCAATTCCAGAGGCACATTGAGACTGACTGGGGTCGACGGCCAAACCAAGGATTTGGTCATGGCCAATGATCCCCAACGACCGTCCTTCCTTTCCATCCGGTTTCCGCTCAACCAAACTGGCACCTACCAACTCCTCATGACTGCCGATGACCAATCTTGGAAAGACGCAACCCCTTTCCCGATAGAACTGGTGGAAGACGCTGCTCCAAGCATTGAACTGACCATGCCCGGTAAAGATTCCGAGGCATCGGTTGGTGGATCCTTGGCCATTCAGGGTAAGGCCACAGATGATGTAGGTGTGCAGTCGGTAACACTGCGGGCCCGTGTTATTGAGGGGGCTGAACTTGCGGCTATTCCCTTTTTGAAAAATAAATCGCTCCGCGACAAGGCGGGCTTGTTACCGCGCCAACTGGAATTTGTCGAAGTATTGGACTTTCAAAAACTCCAAACTGCCGATGGAAAGCTTGCCAATTTGAAGGCAGGGCAAGTGGTTGAATACTGGGCCGAAGTGCGCGATGCCCACCCCGATCCAAAACACCCCTCTGGTTTGTCGCAAAAGTTCAAAGTCACCCTGAAAGAACAGGAGGACCCAAAAAAGGATCAGGAACAGAAACAGCAGGACATCGAGCAAAAGAAAGAAGCAGAAAAAAAGCAGGAACAACAACAGCAAAATAATCAAAGCGAAGGCGAAGGCCAGGACCAGCCTGACAAGGGTAAGCCAGAACAAAATCAAGAAAAGAACGGCCAAAATAACAAACCCAACGAAAACCCCATGAATGGAATGGGCGAGAAACCCAACCAGCCCATGCCCGGCCAAAAAGACCCGGGAATGGGCGACAAGTCTATGCCAGACCAAAGGGAAAAACCAAATCAAGGCGACAAACCCCAACCGGGGGACAAACCCCTGCCCGGGCAGGGCGATGAACCTATGCCCGGGGAAAAACCACAGCAGGATAACAACCCAAAGACAGGCCAAGGGGAAAAGCCAAATCAAGGCACCCCCATGGAAAATCAGGACCTGAAAGATATTGAAAACCGTATCAAGGATACGCTAGGCGAGAAGCCCGAAAACAAAGATCCAATGCAGGGCGATAAGCCCATGCCCGGTCAGGGCGACAAGCCTATGCCCGGTCAGGGCGATAAGCCTATGCCCGGTCAGGGCGATAAGCCTATGCCCGGTCAGGGCGATAAGCCTATGCCCGGTCAGGGCGATAAG
>Ga0255125_1000086_pt1 | contig 33816 bp, 28 predicted proteins | sample Law_Cont_RepC_8d_FD_188557 | JGI IMG/M metagenome (GOLD analysis project Ga0255125, IMG submission 188557) | Freshwater microbial communities from St. Lawrence River, New York, United States - Law_Cont_RepC_8d | ecosystem: Environmental > Aquatic > Freshwater > River | place: USA: New York...
ATTCTTGGGCGGCGGCGGTGGCGGCGGTGGTGGAATGTCCGGCTTTTGCTCTTCAAGCAACACCGCTTCCACAGGCCCTTTGATCTTCTTGACAAATGCACGGGCAAGCCCGGAATTGATCGCCCAGAAAATCAGCAGGTGCAACACCACCACCAGTCCAATGCCCACCAGGTGTTTGCCCGGTTTTCTTTGCCGGCTGGCGTAGTCTTCCATGTGTCGAAATCTCCTTTGCTGCTTTGCAATCGTTTGCATGATACAGGCAAGCCCCCGGTTTGCGACTAGGGTTTTCACCAGTCTACCCGAATCCAATTCAATTGTTGCCAATTCAACACACTAGGGAAAATCCTTAATTTTTCACATTTTCAGGCGAAGCTGCATGGCTCGATCAGGGGAAGGAGGGCAGGGCCAGGGCATGCGGATCGAAAAATCGATTTGCAACCGTTTGCAATGCCGACCATAATTGATCATCCTAAAAAGGTTGAGCTGACTCTTCCTTCAAGGATTCTCAGGCTTGCAAACAGGAAAAGTTCAAATGCAAGCGTTTTCAACCTCATGGAGACATTCTCATGAAAATCCAAAAAGCGTTACGCCCTACACAAGTGGCGTTTGCGGTCGCACTCACTTTGGCAGGAATTCCGCAAGTGCATGCGCAGAGTCTGAACCTGGACGAAGTGGTGGTCACAGCCTCCCCTGCTGGCCGCAGCAAGATGAAGTCCAGCGATTCAGTCACTTCCGTTGGCGAGGAAGCCATCAGCCGCAGCGGTGCAACCAACGCGGCCGAGATCCTGCGCACGGTGCCTGGCATTCGCTCTGAGTCCTCGGGCGGTGAGGGCAACGCCAACGTCACAGTGCGTGGTGCACCGGTGTCAGCCGGCGGTGGCCGTTATGTGCAGTTCCAAGAGGACGGACTGCCTGTTTTGCTGTTCGGCGACATCGCCTTTGGTACAGCCGACCAATTCCTGCGCACCGACTACATGACCGACCGGGTCGAAGTGGTCCGCGGCGGCAGCGCCTCGACGCTGGCCACCAATGCGCCTGGTGCCATCATCAACTTCATCGGCAAGCATGGCCGCGACATGGGCAACTCGGTGGGCTTGACCATGGGCGTGGGATCACGCCTGTCCCGAATCGACTACAACCTGGGCGGCAACCTCAGCCAAGACACCTATTTCAACCTGGGTGGTTTTGTGCGCCAAGGTGAAGGCGGCCCCATCAAGAGCGGTTTCAACTCTCAAGACGGCGGACAATTCAGGGCCAGCCTGACCAAAGAACTGGACAAGGGCAGCTATGTGCGTCTGAACGTGAAGAGCCTGGATGACAAAACACCTTCGCTGATGCCCGTGCCGACACGGCTCGTCAACGGACAGATCCGCACGATTGCTGGCATCGACCCCCGCAACGCGTTCTTCATCAATCCGAACCTGACACGCGATGTCGTGATTGACACAGCGGGCAACCCGCTGAACACCAACCCCGCCAATGGTCTGCATGTTTCGAGCCAGTCCATCGGTCTTGAAGCCAAGTTCAACCTTGACAACGGCTGGACGATCGAAGAGCGTGTTCGCAAGACCAAGAACAATGGCCGCTTCATCGCCATGTTCCCAGCAGACAACGGAAACGACGGCGCAAGCAGCAGTTTCACCGGCACCATGTTCAACACCTCGCTGGACAACATGGACAACATGTTCAACGACATCAAGGCCAGCAAGAGCTTTGATCTGAACGGTGGCAAGTCCGTCTTCACGGCCGGCTTGTTTACCGGTTCGCAAAACCTTGCCCAGACCTGGTACTGGAACCAGTACAGCGTGGGCATGACGGGCCAGAATGCCGCCATCAACCCAGTGCCCAGCAGCAATGGCTGGGATACCTGGGGCGGATGCTGCTCGCGTGTGTATGACGTGAAATACAACGTCACAGCACCTTACGCCGCATTGAGCTGGGACAAGGGCCCGCTGACCCTGGAGGGCAGCGTACGTCAAAACAACATGTCGGCAACCGGTCAGACCATCGCTGGCAACAGCAGCACTGAAAAACTTGATCCTGCCACCATTGACATCATCAACTACAAGATCAACAAGACGGGCGTCTCTGTGGGCGGTAACTACGCGCTCACCAAAGACACCGCTGTCTATGCACGCATCAGCGACGGCTACAACTTCGCAGCAGATCGTCTTTTGTATGGCACGCGTGGCGCACTCAATGGCAAGCCCGTGTCTTTCAACCGGTTGCAACAGCAAGAGGTGGGTGTCAAGCACCGTCAGGGTAACCTGAGCCTGTTTGGTACCTTGTTTGCTGCCAAAACAGACGAATCCAACTACGAAGCCACAACCCGCCGGTTCACCGCCAACAGTTATGACGCCACGGGTGTCGAGCTGGAGTCGAGCTACCGTGTCGGCAACTTCCGAATCAGCGGTGGTGCCACGATTGTGGACGCTGAAATCACCAACTCCAAGTCCGCAGCTGAGATTGGCAAGAAGCCACGCCGTCAAGCCGATGTCGTTTACTCGCTGTCGCCGTCCTACCGGATCGGTGATCTGCAATTGGGCGCGGCTGTGATTGGCTCAGGCAAATCCTTCGGTGATGATGCCAACACCATCACCATGCCTGCCTACAGCATCACCAACTTGTTCGCCAGCTACCGCATCAACAAGAGCACCACGGCTTCTTTCTCGGTCAACAATGCTTTCAACAAGTTGGCCTATACCGAAGTCGAAGGCAGTGGACACGCTGCTCGGGCCTTCCCTGGCCGCACAGCCAGGGTCAACCTGCGCTACGATTTCTGATGACAGAATCCAGGCATCTCTGATGCCTGTGCAGCCCCAAGCCCGGTGCATCGCACCGGGCTTTTTTGTTGGTGCATCCCATCAAAAACCAGCCCCGAGACGACAAGAAAAAACCGGCTGTAAGCCGGTTTTGAAGTGCGGTTGACCAGCCATCAAGCCAGCTGGAAAACCTGTTGATCTGAACCCTCCGTGTAGCGGATGAACCCGGTTTTCCTTGACAGGTCGACTTTCAGTGTGATGCACGCCTCACCTGCCTTCCACTGGAGCTGCAAGTCGCTCGTCCCATCCGGGTCAAGGACTGCAAAGGCACCGCCAAATGCCGCATGGGTATTGCGCAACTTGATCAGGCGAATCAACCGATGCACCACCGGCTTGGCCAGATCTTGAACGACTTCCTCGCGCGAATAGTAGTGGCGGTTGATGTCACGACCGACCTTGGTCTGCTCGAGCAGGGCCATGTCATTTTCACCCGCCAACAGGCCAACGTAATACACCTGCGGGATACCCGGCACAAAAAACTGAATGGCGCGAGCGATCAGATAGGCCGATTCGTCCCGCCCCAGCGCATCAAAAAAGGTGCAATTGACCTGGTAAAGGTCCAGATTCGAAGCGGCAGCGCCCGTGGCCTTGCGGCTTTGGCCTTGGGAGTTGAGATGGATTCGCTCGACAAGTTCATGGAGTTCATCTGGCGGCACCAGGCCAGGGCTGCCCTGCCTGTCAGAAGCATCGGCACCGATGTCGATGATCCCTATGCCATCGTGCGTGTCAAGGACCGTGACGGCATTGTTGGGCCTGTGTGCCAGCCAGTTCAGCAGCGGGCCGTTGCGGCCAAACGCCAGCGCATGGAGCACCAGGGGGGGCAAGGCAAAGTCATAAACCCAGTCCACCTGTTTGGCAATTTCGATCTGGCGCTTGTAATAGGAGTGGATCTCCACCAGCACTTCCAGGCCCAACTCGCGCGCACGCGCGGCAAATTGGCCAATGAACTCGAATGTCTCGGGCATCATGAAGCAGCTGGTGCCGGCTCGCTTGATCGCATAACCCACCGCGTCCAGCCGAACCATGCGCACGTCACTGTCGGAGAGGGACTTCAGGATCGAATCCAGATACGCCTTCCCGGCAGGGTGGTGTACATCGATGTCGATCTGCTGGGGGGTGAAGGTGGACCACAGCAGCCGGCGTTCGCCGTTGGCGAGTGTGGTCACTGCAAACGGCATGCCTGGCCGGGGTCGGTAGACCTTGAGCAAATCCTTTTCGGTGGCCCCGTTGGGAAACACCGAGCTCATCGACAAAAACAGGCCGTCGTATTCGGATGCAGACCCTTTGGCAGAGTAGTCCTGGAACTGCGGAGACTCCGAGGACATGTGGTTCACGATCACATCGGCCATCAGTTCGACATCCTGGGCCAGCGCCTTGATGTGCGACCAATCACCCAAACGCTCATCCACACGGGTGTGGTCAATCGGGTCAAACCCCGCGTCGGCACCATCAATTTTGTGGAAAAAGGGCAGCAGGTGAACACCGCCAAAGACATCTTTCAGCGGGCCGTTCAGCAAATCCTGCAACTGCGTGAGATTGGAGCCACCAAAGCGGTCCACATAGGTAATCAGCTGAACCTTATTTTTCATTGAGATCGAAAGGAATCGTGAATTGCGAAATGGGCAAGCGCTCAGTGCCCGGTGGAACCTGGCGGCAGCGCTGGCGTAGCCGATGGCGCCAGCTTGACACGCAGGGTGGCCAGTGCCGCCAGGATCATCATCACGCCAGCCAGCACCAGCACATGACGAGGGTCTGAGCCCAGCCAGTTTTTGTAGATCAGCGGCAGTGTGAGGCCCTGAATGAGCATCGGAATGACAATGAACATGTTGAAGATGCCCATGTACACGCCGGTTCGCTCGGGGGGAATGCTGCTGGCCAACATCACATAGGGGTTGCCCATGATGCTGGCCCATGCCAGTCCAATGCCCAGCATGGGAATGAAAAGCATGGCCTGTGTTTCGACATGCGGGATGCTGATCATTGCAACGCCAGCCACGCTCAGGCACAGGGCATGGACACGGCCTGCACCGTACTTGCGTGTGAACGGCACCATGGCCAGTGCGGCCACGAAGGCAACAGCGTTGTAGAAGCCGCCGACCTGCCCATTGACCAGAACGGCGTCGCGGAAACCTTCGCTTTTTGCATCCGTTGTATCGAACAGCGACCGGGCGATCGAATAGGTCATGTACTGCCAGTAGCACATCATTGCGTACCACTGGAAGAGTTTCATCCAGACGAGTTGGCGCATGGTCTGGGGCATGTCACGGATGGCATCCATGATTTCCCGCAGCGTGGCACCCACGCTCAGCTTTTTCTGTGCAAGGCTGGCGCGTTGTTCGGGCGTCAAAGGCAGTTCAGGCACCCGCCAAATCGACCAGACCATGGTCGAGATGGACAGCAGGGCGCCAATGACAAAAGAGATCTGGGTGATCTGCGGTATGTGATTGTCCCCAACGGCATTTTTGTTCATGCCCAGCCAGACCAGGATGGAGGGAGCCAGATAGGACAGGGTCTGCGCCAGCCCCGTGAACGCGCTTTGTACAAGATAGCCTTGTGCATGCTGGTCCTTCGGCAAACGGTCGCTCACATACGCCCGGTAGGGTTCCATGGTCACGTTGTTGGCCGCATCCAAAATCCACAGCAAGCTGGCCGCCATCCACAGCGCCGAGCTGTAAGGCATGGCCAACAGGCTGAGCGAACACAGGATGGCACCGATGAGGAAATACGGCGTGCGCCGACCCCAGCGCGATTGGGTTCTGTCGCTCATCGCACCGATGATCGGCTGCACCAGCAGACCCGTCACTGGCCCGGCGAGCCACAGCAGCGGCAAAGACGCCTCATCCGCCCCGAGGTAGCTGTAAATGGGGCTCATGTTGCTTTGCTGCAGACCAAAGCTGAATTGAAGCCCCAGAAAGCCCACGTTCATTTGCACGATCTGGCCAAGACTCAGTCGGGGCGGCTGCGCTAAATGGGGCAACATGGACATGGTGGTGGAAAGGAAAACAGTTAGCGCTGGAATCTACCCCATTATGCAATCGTTTGCAACAGCGGGTTAACCCGCCCCCTGGGATGCCCACCAAAGGGGGTCAGCGCGCCAGCAAGGTCCAAAGCGATGCCACTTGCATGGCGGTGCTTTCACCCTGAACCGCTTGCCACTGGGCCAGCGCTTCGGCTTTCTTGCCGCCTTTGAACAAGGCGATGCCACGCCGCAAGCGGGTTTCTGCTTCGCGGCGCAAGCCACCGGCGGACAAAGCCTTGTCGTAGGCCGCCACGGCAGCCGTCCAGTTTTGCCTGGAGGCATGGGCTTCGGCAATCGCCATCCATGCATTGCCGTCCTTGGCGCTGAGCTCCAACTGGGGCACAGCGCCATCGTCTTCCTGGTTTTTTTTCTTCGCTTCATTCAACAAGCGGGCATGGGCAGGTGCATCCGCCCCCTTGCCCAAAATGCCTTTTTGCATTCCCAGCTCCAGCACGCGCAAGGCCTCGGCGGGCAAGCCTGCCTTGAGTGCCAATTCAGCCATCTCGGTGTATTCGGCGCTTTCTTCCAGGTTGTCGGTTTCTGCCAGCAAGCGATAGGCATCGAGTTCAAAACGGCTGTTGAAACCTGGCAAGTTGGTGAGCCTGACGATCGCATCGGCCCAATAGGCTTTGGACGGGTAGAGCTCGAGCAAACGCCTGAGCACAGAGAAGTAGCCGGCCTGGTCCTTGAGTTGCAGGCTGGCCGCACCCATCAAGCGGAGTTCGACTTCCGGGGTTTTGCGTTGTCGGGCCTGGTCCTGTTGCAAGAAACCCTCCATGTCCTGAATCAGTTTCTGGTGCTCCCCCAGCTGACCCAGGCTTTGCAGCAGTGCTGTGCGCACGGAAGGCTGGCTGCCACCGGCTTGCAGGTATTGCCGGGCCACATGTGCGGTTCGAGCGGGCTCCTTTTTCGCGATGGACGCATGGATGAGCATTTCCTGCAGCGCCAGCCGGTCGGTGGCAGGCACCTCTGTCAACCCGAGCAAGCGCTCGAGCCGCTCCATGGCCAAATCCCATTGCTGGCTGCGCAGGGCAGAGACGGCCTGCAGACGCCAGACAAATTGTTGTTCCACTGGCGTCAAGCCCGGTACCGCCGCAGCCTCAGCGGCCAGGCGAAGGGCCAGATCCAGTTGGTTGTTTTTGAGCGCTTCCTGGGCGGCAACCAGGGGCTTTTGGACGTCGGCGCGCAGTCCGGTCTGGGCATGCGTGTGCGTCAGGGCCAGCACCAGCAGGAACAAGGGCGAAGTCAGTTTGAATGCAATTGATTTCATGGCGGTCCTTTTCAGACGAGATTGTGCGCACAAAGACGCCCCTCGCACAGGCATCCCGCTGAATTGGTAACCCGAATGAAACCGGCAACCCGTGCCTGCCGAGCACCGGTCGGCCATGGCAGGGGCCCTCGAAGACCGGTGACGTCGGTCATCCCGCAGGGCCAAATTCACAAGTCCGTCAAAGATTCTTCAGCCCGCCCAGGCGGGCTTGGGATTACAGTCAGGGCTCCATACCCGAGGTTTTGATTGCCATGAGCGCCGACACCCCTGCCGAGACCCGCGAACTGTCCGCCACCGAACGTGCCCAGCGCCAGCGCGCGGTGGTGCAGGCTCTGGGGCAGGTGTTGCCCGCCGACGCCATCCTCTACACCCCCGAAGACACCACCCCCTACGAGTGCGACGGCCTGACCGCCTACCGCGAGCGCCCCCTGGTGGTGGTGCTGCCCGAGACCGAAGCGCAGGTGCAGGCCGTGCTCAAGGTCTGTCACCAGCTGCAGGTGCCGGTGGTGGCGCGCGGCGCTGGCACCGGCCTGTCCGGCGGCGCCATGCCGCACCGCCTGGGCGTGACGCTGTCGATGGCCCGCTTCAACCAGATCCAGGCCGTGGACCCCATCAGCCGCACGGCGGTGGTGCAGTGCGGGGTGCGCAACCTGGCCATCAGCGAGGCGGCAGCGCCCTATGGCCTGTATTACGCCCCCGACCCGTCCAGCCAGATCGCCTGCACGATTGGCGGCAATGTGGCCGAAAACTCGGGCGGCGTGCACTGCCTCAAATACGGCCTGACGGTGCACAACGTGCTCAAGGTGCGCGGCTTCACCATCGAAGGCGACCCGATTGAATTTGGCAGCGACGCGCTCGACGCCCCCGGCTACGACCTGCTGGCGGTGCTGGTGGGCAGCGAAGGCATGCTGGCCGTGACCACCGAAGTCACCGTCAAGCTGGTGCCCAAGCCGCAACTGGCGCGCTGCATCATGGCCAGCTTTGACGATGTGCGCAAAGCCGGCGACGCGGTGGCCGCCGTGATTGCGGCAGGCATCATCCCGGCGGGGCTGGAGATGATGGACGGTCCCATGACGGTGGCGGTAGAGGATTTCGTGCATGCCGGCTACGACCTGAGTGCCGCGGCCATCTTGCTGTGCGAGAGCGACGGCACCCCCGAAGAGGTGGAAGAAGAGATCGGCCGCATGAGCGAGGTGCTGCGCGGCTGCGGGGCCACCGCCATCACGGTGAGCCGTGACGAAGCGCAGCGCCTGAAGTTCTGGAGCGGCCGCAAAAACGCCTTCCCGGCGTCCGGCCGCATCAGCCCCGACTACATGTGCATGGACTCCACCATCCCGCGCAAGCGCCTGGCCGACATCCTGCAGGCGATTCAAGAGATGGAAGAGAAATACGCCCTCAAATGCCTGAACGTGTTCCACGCGGGCGACGGCAACCTGCACCCGCTGATCCTGTTCGATGCGAACGACCCCGACCAGCTGCGCCGCTGCGAGCTGTTTGGCGCCGACATCCTCGAAACCAGCGTGGCCATGGGCGGCACCGTGACGGGCGAGCACGGTGTGGGCATCGAAAAGGTCAACAGCATGTGCGTGCAGTTCAGCGCCGAAGAAAACGAGCAGATGTTTGCCGTCAAGCGCGCCTTTGACCCGCAAGGCCTGCTCAACCCCGGCAAGGTGATTCCGACCCTCAACCGCTGCGCCGAGTACGGCAAGATGCTGGTGCGGGCGGGGGCGATCAAGCACCCGGAACTTGAACGCTTCTGACCCAGAAGCAGCGCGACCAAGCCTGAGTGAACCTCAGGCTTTTTTTCGCCTATTTGGTTGCGTACGCAACCAAACCCCTGTAAGATCATCCCATGCCCACGCCCCTTGACCGAACGCTGACCTACCGTCTGCACCAGCTTCACAAACTCACCGACTCGGACAGCCAATCGGCCTATCTCGAGCACACGGGCTTGTCGATGAGTGACGGGCGCTGCCTCAGCACCATCGGGACCTTCGAACCTTTGTCGGTCCAGGAGCTGGCCGACAAGGCCAACCTCAACAAGAGCCAGGCCAGCCGCGCCGCCCAGGCGCTGGTCGACCAGCACCTGGTTCTGAAAGAAGATCGCCCCGACGACGGCCGGGGTGTGGTGTTGACCCTGACGCCAGCCGGGCGCCAAGTCTTCCAACGCACCATGGCCATGATCGCGCAGCGCAACCAAGAGATATTTGGCTGCCTGACGACCACAGAACAAGCGACCTTGAGCGCCATGTTCGACCGGTTGATCGCACACGCACGCCCCCGCTGAACACCGCAACAGACACACCCCATGCACACCCCCTCCACCGAAGCCCGCCCTTCGATTTATTACCCGTACGAAGTCTTTCAGCCCTGGTTGGCCTCTGCACATCCCGAACAAGAGCGCAAGAAAGTCGTGATCGTGGGGGCCGGTCCTGCGGGCATGGTGACCGCACTCGAGCTGGCGCGTCACGGCGTGCCCTGCGTGGTGCTGGCGGCCGAGTTGCAGCTGTCACAAGGCAGCCGGGCCATCTGTTTCACCCGCCGCTCGATGGAGATCCTGCAGCAGGTCGGCGTGGCCGAGCGCTTGAGCGCGATCGGTCTGCCCTGGCGTTTTGGCAATTCCTTTTACCGGGGACAGCGCGTGTTCCGCATGGAAGCGCCGCACGACAGCGATGACCGCTTTTTCCCGATCACCAATGTGCAGCAGCAGTTCATGGAAGAGTACCTGCACGACGCCTGCGAGGCCAACCCGCTGATCGACTTTCGCTGGGGCAACAAGGTCACCCGGGTGGACCAGCAAGACGGCCACGCCGTGCTCGAGGTGGACACGCCCGAAGGCCCTTATGCCCTGGAGAGCGATTGGGTGGTCGCCGCTGACGGGGGCCGATCCGGTATCCGCAGTGCCATGAACCTGCAGATGGAGGGCGCGTCCTACGAGGGCTTTTTCGTGATCGCCGACATCCGAATTGACCTGCCTCACCCCACCGAACGCCTGGCCTTTTTCGACCCCGAGTGGAACCCCGGCAACACCATCCTGATGCACCGCGAGCCCCTTGGCATCTGGCGAGTGGATTACCAGCTGCCGCCGGGTGAAACGCCCGAAGAGGCACTGCGCCCCGAGTCGCTCAAGGCCCGCATCGATGCGCAACTGGCCATGATCGGCCATGCCGGCACCCCTTGGGAGATGGACTGGTCTTCGGTCTATTCCGCCCGCACGCTCACCCTGCCCGAATTCGTGCACGGCCGCGTGATCTTCACTGGCGACGCGGCCCACCTGCTGCCGATTTTTGGTGTGCGCGGCGCCAACACCGCGTTTCAGGATGCACAGTCCCTGGGCTGGCATCTGGCTTTTGTGGTGAAAGGCCTGGCGGGCCAAACACTGCTGGCCAACCACAGTGCCGAACGCGTGGGCGCGGCCCGCGAAATCATTGCCGAATCGGGCAAAAGCACCCGCTTCATGGCACCGCCCAGCCGGGGCTTTCGGCTGCTGCGCGATGCGGTGCTGTCGCTGTCGCTGACCCAGGCGTTTGTGCGGCCCTTGTACCACTGGCGCGCATCACGCCCGCACGAATACAGCCACTCCATGCTCAACAGCCCGCGGGACGACAACGCGCTGTTTCAGGCCGGCCCGGCGCACGGGGCGCCGCCGCAGAACGTGCGGCTGGACGACGACGACCATTTGCTCGACCACCTGGGCGGTGGCTTTGATTTGCTGTATTTCACCCATGCGAGCGCCTTGCCCGAGGATGTACAAAGCGCTGTCCAGGCCGCGCGTGCACGAGGCACGCCCCTGAAGGTCACCGCAGTGGGCGCGGCGCAGCCTGTGGCCGGCGCTGACCGGACCCTGCCCGATGCCCAGGGCCGACTGCGCGAGCGGTATGGTGTGCCCGCAAGCGACAGCCTGCATCCCCAGGCGCATGGCGCGGCTTATTTGCTGCGCCCGGACCAGCACATCTGCGCCCGTTGGCTCGCGCTGGATGCCGCAGGATTGCAGGCGGCGCTGGCCCAAGCCTTGCCGCGATGAGGAGAACCCGATGACCGCCCCAGCACTGACCATTGATGGTCTTGAAACCGTGTACGACGCGCTGGCCACAGCGCTGGACCAGGCCGGCCCCGGCAAGACCGAGCTGTTTCTGGTCAAGCTGGCCTTGCTCCAGGCCAACGCGCTGGCCGACCCAGAGCTTTTCCAGCAACAGATTGCCTCGGCCTTGCAAGACCTGTGAGGGCGCTGGCGGGCAGCGCCCCCTTGCAGCCTCACCAGGTGTCGACAGGCAGCGGCCCGGCCAGGGGCAACACCCGAGCCGCCTGCAGTCCCGCGATCAGCCAGTCACGCGTGCTGGCCGGGTCGATCACCGCATCGATCTCCAGGGTGGCCGCCATGTTGATCGCGCTGCCGTTGTCGTACTGCTGCGCCAGCAGCTGGTCAAACAAAGCATCGCGCTCTGGCCCCTCGGGCAAGGCCTGCAGCTCCTTGCGGTAGCCCAGGCGAACCGCGCCCTCCAGCCCCATGCCGCCAAACTCGCCCGTGGGCCAGGCCACGGTGGACAGGGTTTCGTGAAAGCCTCCGCCCGTCATGGCCATCGCCCCCAGACCATAACCCTTGCGCAGCACCACGCTCAGCAGTGGCACCCTCAGGTGCGCCGCGGCCACGAACATCCGCGAGACATGGCGCACCTGGGCCGTGGCTTCGGTGTCCGGCCCGACCATGAAGCCGGGCGTGTCCACCAGACTCACGATGGCCAGGCCATGCGCGTTGCACAGCTGCATGAAGCGCGCGGCCTTGTCGGCGGCATCGGCATCGATCGCGCCGCCCAGGTGCTGCGGGTTGTTGGCCATCAGGCCCACCGGGCGACCCGCGATGCGGGCCAGAGCGGTGTGGATGCCCACGCCAAAACCGCGGCGCAGCAGCAAAACACTGCCTGCGTCGGCGATGCCCTCGATGGCCGCTTGCGTGTCGTACACGCGCAGGCGGTTTTCGGGCACCAGCTGGCGCAGCGCTTGCGCCTCGGGCGCTTGCCCATGCGGCGCAGCGCCCTGAAAAAACGACAGGTAATGCCGCGCTGCGGCCACGGCTTGCGCCTCATCATCGACCAGCACATCGATCACGCCGTTGGCATGCTGCACCTCGCTTGGGCCGATCTGCTCGGGCTTGAACACCCCCAGGCCGCCGCCTTCGACCATGGCCGGGCCGCCCATGCCGATGTTGCTGTCCCGGGTGGCGATGATCACGTCCGCGCAGCCCAGCAAGGCCGCGTTGCCCGCAAAGCAGCGCCCGGCCACCACACCCACCACCGGCACCCGGCCGTTGAGCCGGGCAAATGAAGCAAAGGTGGCCAGGTTCAGGCCCGCCACGATGGCCACATCGACATCGCCCGGCCTGCCACCGCCCCCTTCGGCGAACAAGACCACGGGCAGCTGGTTTTGCAGGGCCACACCCAGCATGCGGTCGGTTTTTTGGTGGTTGCGCATGCCCTGCGTGCCCGCCAGCACGGTGAAGTCGTAAGCCATCACCACCACACGCTGGCCGTTGACGCAGCCGATGCCGGTCACCATGCCATCGGCGGGTGTGTTGCGCATCAAATCGTCGGCGCTGCGGCGGCGGCTCTGGGCGGCCACGGCCAGCGCGCCGTATTCGACAAAGGAGCCCTCGTCGCACAGGTCGGCGATGTTTTCGCGGGCGGTGCGCATGCCCATGGCGTGGCGCTTGGCCACGGCTTCGGGGCGTTGCGCGTCTTGGGTGAAGGCCAGGCGGGCCTGCAGCTTTTGCAGGTCGGCGCGGTCGGTGCCAGGGGATGCAGCGGCAGCGCTCACCGCAGGGGCCTCCTCGGTCAAAGGCATGAGCACAGCCAGCACATCGCCTTCGGCGACCGTCTCGCCCGCCTGAAAGTACAAGGCCTGCACACGCCCGGCCTGGCTCGCGCGGATTTCGTGTTCCATTTTCATGGCTTCCAGAATCACCAGCACGTCGCCTGCGGCCACCTTCGCACCCGGGCTCACGCACCACTGAACCAGTTGCGCTTGAAGAGGGGATGGGATGTTTTGCATCCGGACATTGTGCGGGGGCGCTGAAGCGACACCCGGTCAAGTCCGGGACAACTTAGACTTGTTTTTTTGACCACCGCAGACCCGTGCCATGAACTTTGAACCCCTGATCGAACTCACCCGCAACGGCGTGCCCGAATGCGTCCACATGGGAGCGCTGGCGGTCACCGACACCGAAGGGCGCGTGCTGGCCCAGGTGGGCAACCCGCATTGGCTGTGCTTCACCCGCTCCACCCTCAAGGCCATGCAGGCCCTGCCCCTGGTGCAGTCGGGCGGGGTGGCGCATTTTGGCTTCACGCCGACCGAGCTGGCCTTGATGTGCGCCAGCCACAACGGCGAGGACATGCACGTCGAGCAGGTCAGCGCCATCTTGCGCAAAAGTGGCAGCAGCACCCGGCAGATGCGCTGCGGCTGCCATGTGCCTTACCGGTTCACTTTTTTTGACCGCCCCGTGCCCGAGGGCCTGGCCTACGACGAGCGGCACCACAACTGCAGTGGCAAGCACAGCGGCTTTTTGGCCTATTGCGTGCAGCACGGCTTGTCCACCGAGCGCTACACCGAGGTGGACCACCCGCTGCAGCGGCAAATACGTCAGGCGGTGGCCCATCTGGCAGGTTTGCAAGAGGATGCGCTGGCGCTGGGCATCGACGGTTGTTCAGCCCCCAACTACGCCATGCCCCTGTCGCGCCTGGCCCGCAGCTATGCCCGGCTGGCACGGCCCGAATCGGATGGCCTGTACGGCGCCAGCCTGAAGCAGCTGGGCGAGGCCATGAGCGCCCATCCCGAACTGGTCTCGGGCACCGGCCGCAACGACGCCGATTTCATGCGCGCAGGCCGAGGTGACTGGGTGAGCAAGGTGGGCGCGGACGGCGTGCAGGTGGTGGGCAGCCGGTCAAGGGGCCAAGCCCTGGCCCTCAAGGTCATGGACGGCAACAAAACCGCGCTGTTTGCCGCCACCGTCGAGGCGCTGGACCAGCTGGGCTGGCTCGACGACACGCAACGCACCGAGTTGGCCCCATGGCGCGCGCAGGTGCTGCTGAATGTGGCGGGGGTGCCTGTGGGCGAGCGGCGCAGCGTGTTTCGGCTCAGGCCGGGCCAGGCGGCCTGAACACCAGGCCCGAAGCGTTCAGCGCTGGCCAAAAATCGCCGTACCCACCCGCACCAGGGTGCTGCCCTCGGCGATGGCGGCGTCCATGTCGGCGCTCATGCCCATCGACAGGGTGTCCAAGGCCAGGCCTTGTTGGCACAAAGCCTCCAGCAGGGCCCGGGCACGGGCATGCACGGCGCGCATCTGCGCCGGGGTTTCGGCGGGCTCGGGGATGGTCATCAGCCCACGCAACTGCAAGCGCGGCAAAGCCGCCACGGCCTGCGCCAGTGCGGGCAGCTCTTGCGGGCTCACGCCCGATTTGTTCTCGCCCCCGTCCACATTCACCTGGATGCACACCTGCAAAGGCGCCAGGTGGGCCGGGCGCTGCTCGGACAGGCGCTGGGCGATTTTGAGGCGGTCGATGCTGTGCACCCAGTCAAAGTGCTCGGCCACCAGGCGGGTCTTGTTGCTCTGGATCGGGCCGATGCAATGCCATTGCAGGGGCAAATCGCGCAAGGCGCTGATCTTGTCCACCGCTTCCTGGATGTAGTTTTCGCCAAAGGCGGTCTGCCCTGCGGCATGGGCCTGGCGCACCGCATCGGGCCCCCAGGTTTTGGAGACGGCCAGCAAGGCCACACGCTCCGGCGCGCGTCCGGCGGCCTGGCAAGCGGCCTGAATCTGTGCCCGCACACGGGCCAGGTTGTCGGCAATCGAAGGGTTCATGGCTGGAGCGTACCAAAAGCGCCCCTGTCGCCCAATGGTCAGCGCAAAACACCCGCTGGGCGCCAGAACACCGACAGGCTGCTAAATTCGCTTTTTTCACTCCACCACGAGACCGCCATGAGCCAAATTGCCGCCAAGACCTATGAATCCACACCCGCCCTGAAAGTGGCCTTTTTGGGCTTGGGCGTCATGGGCTACCCCATGGCCGGACACCTGGCGCGTGCCGGGCACCAGGTCACCGTGTACAACCGCAGCGCCGCCAAGGCCGCCGCCTGGGCCGCCGAATGCCCCGGCAACGCCACCGCGCCCACCCCGCGCGAAGCGGCAGCCGGCGCCGACATCGTGTTCGCCTGCGTGGGCAACGATGCCGATTTGCGCAGCGTGGTGCTGGGGCCGGATGGCGCTTTTGCCGGCATGAAGTCCGGTGCGGTTTTTGTGGACCACACCACCGCCTCGGCCGAAGTGGCCCGCGAGCTGTATGCGCAAGCCCAACAACAGGGTTTGCATTTTGTGGACGCCCCCGTCTCGGGCGGCCAGGCCGGCGCGCAAAACGGCATGCTGACCGTCATGTGCGGTGGCGATGCGGCGGCTTTTGACCGGGTCAAGCCGGTGGCCATGGCGTTTTCACGCGCCTTCACCTTGCTGGGCGCATCGGGTGCAGGTCAGCTGGCCAAAATGGTCAACCAGATTTGCATCGCAGGTTTGGTGCAGGGCCTGTCCGAGGCCATCGCCTTTGGCCAGCAGGCCGGGCTGGACATGCACCAGGTGCTGGACGTGATCGGCAAGGGTGCCGCCCAAAGCTGGCAGATGGACAACCGGGGCAAGACCATGGCCGACGACAAATTCGAGTTTGGCTTTGCCGTGGATTGGATGCGCAAGGACCTGGGTCTGGTGCTCGACGAGGCCAAGCGCAATGGCGCGCGCCTGCCCGTCACGGCCCTGGTCGACCAGTTTTATGCCGATGTGCAAAAAATGGGCGGCGGCCGCTGGGACACGTCCAGCCTGATCCGTCGCCTGCGCTGAAGGCCTGCCTGGGCCGGCTTGCCCGGTTCAGCGCTTGCTGTTGGTGGGCTGGCTCAGGCGCTTGAGTTCTTCTTCGGAGATTTCGTCAAACACCCGAACCACCTTCGCCACACCGCTCATGGCGCGCACGATGTCGGTGGCGCGCTTGGCTTCGCGGCTGGTGACCCGGCCCATCAAATAAACGGTGTCGCGTTCGGTCACCACCTTCACCGCGTTGGCCTGCAGGTCCTTGGCGTCGATGAATGCGGCCTTGACACGGCTCGTCATCACCGCGTCTTTCGAGCGCTGGGCCAGGGTGCTGGCGGGCATCTGCACCAGGTCGTTCACCACCGACTGGACGTTTTCCTGGCTTTGCGCGATTTTCTCGATGCGCTCTTTTTCGGTGGCGGTGGTGACCTCTCCGGTCAGCAAGACCTTGCGGTTGAAGCTGGTCACATTCAGGTGCACCCGGTCACCCAATTCCTGGCGCACGGCCGCGGCAACTTTGATTTCGATGGCCTGGTCTTCCACCTGGGAGCCCGTGGTGCGGCGGTCCGTGACCATGATGCCGGTGGCGACTGCGCCGCCCACGATCAGGGGCGCGCAGCCTGTCAGACCGGTCACCGCCACGGCCAAAACCGCCCCCGAAAACACCAAAGATTGAAGATTGCGTTTCATTTAAAGAGACTCCTGTTCGCCCAGTAATTGGGTGTCAATGCCATCACACAGACAATGCAGCACCAGTTGCTGCACTTCACTGATGCGTGCGGGCCGCTCGTGCGGCACACACACATGCACATCGGTTTCGCGCAGTTGGCGGGCCAAAGCACCACCCAGGTGCCCGGTCAAGGCCAACACGCTCATTTCACGCTCGTGCGCCGCCTGGGCGGCCTGCACCAGGGCAGGTTCGCCCCCATCGGTGCTGATCAGCACCAGCACATCCCCGGTCTGTCCCAGTGCCAGCACCTGCTTGGCCATGGCCTGGCCATCGCTCCAGCGCGTGGCCATCAAGGCGTCAGAAGACAGGCAGATGGCCGCCAGGCCCGGGCGTTCCCGTTCAAATCCGCCCACCAGCAGGTTCACCAGGTACTGGGCCAAGGCGGTGGACGTGCCCAGCCCACCCACCAGCACTTTGCCCCCGCCCGTGACCGAAGCCAGGACCGATTGCACGGCCGCATCCACCGGTTTGGCCAGAGTTTCGGCCACCTGGTAGTGCAAATCTGCACTGTCGATGAAGTGTTGTTGAATTCGAAGGTCTAGCATGCGCAGGCGATGATAACCCCGAGACTTGGGCGATCTCGGGCTGCCTTCGTCAAAACCCGCACAAACCCGGTCTGATCCGCGACCTGGGCGGCTGTTTCAGCCCCCGTCAAAAGCCGCCTGCAACCATTGGGGTCCCTGGGCCTCGATCGCCACCACATCAAACCGCACCGGGGGCAGGCGGCGCCAGCGCAACAGGTAGTGCTGGGCCGCAAAAATGATGCGCCGCTGTTTGACAGGCCCGACGCTGGCCGCAGCCCCGCCATGGTCGGACCGGCTGCGTTGGCGGACCTCGACAAACACCACCGTGCCGTCGGCCGACTGCATGATCAGGTCGATTTCGCCCCCTCCTCGGCCCGGGGTCCGATAATTGCGCTGCAACAGGCGCAAGCCCTGCCCCTGCAAATAGGCCAGCGCCTCGTCTTCGCCCGCATCGCCCCGGGCTTTGGTGGTCTGGCTCACCGTGTCTTTTTTGAGGAATTGCATTGACGCCGTCTCCCTTGTCTGCCTCGTTCGCCAAAGCCCTGGAGGCGGCGCATGAGGCTGCCGGATCGCAAAACCACCCGGCCAGCACACTGTATGTCGTGGCCACGCCAATTGGCAACCTGGCCGACATCAGCCTGCGTGCCTTGTTCGTTTTGTCCCTGGCCGACGCCATCGCCTGCGAGGACACCCGCCACACCCAGCAGTTGCTGCGGGCCTATGGCCTGGACCGCCCCGGCGCCCAGCTGCTGGCCGTGCACCAGCACAACGAAGCCGAGGCTGCCCAGCACGTGATCCACCGGCTGGCGCAGGGCGAGCGGGTGGCTTATGTCAGCGATGCCGGAACCCCCGCCATCAGCGATCCCGGTGCCCGTCTGGTGGCCGCCGCCCGACAAGCGGGCCACCGCGTGCTGCCGCTGCCGGGCGCCAGCAGCGTGACCACCGCACTCAGTGCCTCAGGCATGACCGGCGAGCAGGGGTTTGTGTTTGCCGGCTTTTTGCCCAGCAAGGCCGGCGAGCGGCAGCAGGCGGTGCAGGCCTTGGCGCAAGAAAGCCGGGCCGTGGTGTTGCTGGAAGCGCCCCACCGCATCGAGGCCCTGGCGCAAGCGCTGTCGGTGCTGGGCGAACGCCCCCTCACCGTGGGGCGCGAGCTGACCAAGCAGTTTGAACACATCGAGACCGTGAGGGCGCAGGACCTGTCCGGCTGGTTGGCCGACAAGCCCGAGCGCCAGCGCGGCGAGTTTGTGCTGGTGCTGCACGATGCGCCTGTGGCCGCCGCCCAGGGCGAAGGGGTGCGTGTGTTGCAACTGCTGCTGCCCGAATTGCCGCTTAAAACCGCCGTCAGGCTGGCGGAAGAGATCACGGGCGAGTCCAAAAACCAGCTCTACGATCAGGCGCTGGACCTGAAAAAAAACCAACCCTCCTGAGCCCCCACGGCCGACGCACTCACCAGTGCGCGCCAAAGGTCTCGCGCAGGACCTGGAGTTCGTTGGCGGGCAGCGCCGGGGTGGTGGGCTGCAGCACCATCAGGCGGGCTGTTTCTTCCAGCTCCTCCAGGGTGGCCATGGCCGCTGCGGGCGTGTCGTGCCAGACATTGGGCCCCAGCCGGGGCAGCATCACGGCGCGGATGGGCGTGCCGAGCGCGGCGTATCGGGTGATGAGTTCGGCCACTTCCTGGGCCGCTGCAGCGCTGCCAGGGTGGTGGTAGGTGACCAGCGGCACATGGCCGACTTTCATCACGAAGTAGGGGGTGATGGGGGGCAGCAATTCCGGCCCGCTCGCATTCAGGCTCAGGGCCACGCAATGCGTGCTGTGGGTGTGGATCACGCAGCGGGTGGCGGGGGCCTGTTCGCAGGCGGCGCTGTAGATGCGCCGGTGCAAGGCGATGGTCTTGCTGGCCTTGTCTCCTGCGGTCTGTTGGCCCTGTGCGTCCAGTCTGGCCAGACGGGCCGGATCGAGCCGGCCCAGGCAGGCGTCGGTGGGGGTGATCAGAAAGCCATCGTCCAGCCGCACGCTGATGTTGCCGGCCGTGGCGTGTGCGTAGCCCCGTTCAAACAGGCTTTGCCCGATGCGGCAGATGTCTTCACGGGCCTGGGATTCGTTCATGCGGGCTGCTCCGGGGGTTGGCGCCATTGTAAAAAATGATCCAGGGCGGGCCAGGACCTCAGTCCTCCAGCAGCATCCGTTGCAGCTCGGCGGTCTCCTGCGGGCTCAGGCCGATGGCCCCGTGCAGGTAATCCTGCATGCCGCCATGCTGCGTGTCCACCGCCTCGAAAGCCGCTTGCAAAAATTCGGGCTGCACCTGCCACAGCACCTTCAGGACATGCGGGTGCCCCAGCCCTTCCAGCCGGGTGTCGCGTTTGTAGAGCTGGTTGGTCAGCAGGTAGTCGTGCAAGGTGGTGGCCCGGTCCACGCCCAAAGCCGAGAGCAGCAGCGCAGCGGCAAAACCGGTGCGGTCCTTGCCAGCGGTGCAGTGGAACACTTGGGGCGTGGGCACTTCGAGCAGGTGCTTCAAAAAGCGGCCAAAAGTGGCTGCGTTGCGGTTCACAAAATCGCGGTAGGTCTCGCGCATCAATTCCACGGTTTCTTCGGTGGTGGGCACCACGCCTTGGGCCACCAGGGCCTGCATGCGGGCGATCACGGTGGGCTCGATGGCCAGGGCCACGCGCTGCACGCCGGGAATGTCGTAAGGGGTCAGGGTGTGCTCGGTGCTGCCCCGAAAATCCAGGCTGTGGCGCACACCCAGCGCCTGCAATTGCCGCTGGTCCTGCGCGGTCAGCCCCGCCAAATGGTCTGACCTGAACACCTGGCCCCGCCGCACCCGGCGGCCGTCGGCATTGCGGTAGCCGCCCACATCGCGAAAGTTTGAGGCGCCTTGCATCAGGGCGGTGGTAGTCGGGTTCATGGCCATCCAATCAGCGGTCTGTTCGTGTCATTGAACCCGCTATTGTCGTGGCGGGCTGACGCGGTGTTCGTTGCCCCAGGCGACAAGCCCGCCCGCATCACAGGGCCAAGCCGCAGGCGCCCCGCATGCGGCGGCCCCACGCGTTTGGCACAGGCCTTGCTAGACCCGGTCATGCAAGCCGATTTGACGCCGTCCGCTCCTTTTTCGCCTGTGGTACAGGGGTTTCCGGGCGTTGCCGAGGCCTGGCGCGACCCCTTGGGCTTGATGCTGGCCTCCACGGGCGAGGGGGTTTTTGGCGTGGACCTGGAGGGGCTGTGCGTGTTCATCAACCCGGCGGGTGCCCGCATGATCGGTTTTGAGCCAGACCAGGTGCTGGGTCAGAACATGCACATCCTCACCCACCACTCCCATGCCGACGGCGGGCATTACCCGATGGACGATTGCCCGATTTACAACGCCTTTCGCCAGGGGCAACCCTGCCGCATCGACAGCGAAGTGTTCTGGCGCAAGGATGGCCGCAGTTTCCCGGTCGAGTACTCCAGCTACCCGGTGTTCGATCAGGGCCAGGTGCGCGGCGCGGTGGTCACCTTTGTGGACATCACCGAGCGCAAACGGGCCGACATCGCCCTGCGCCAAGCCAAGAATGAACTCGAGCAACGCGTGGCCGAGCGCACCCATGCACTGGAAACCGCCTTGCAGCAGCTTCGCGAACTGGCGGCCTGGTCCGAGACGGTGCGCGAGCAAGAGCGCACCCGCATCGCGCGCGAGGTGCATGACGAGCTGGGCAGCCTGCTGGTGGCCCTGAAAATGGATGTGAGCTGGCTGGACAAACGCCTGTCAGAGCAGGAGCAACGGGCGGTTCAGGAAGCGCAGACCATGCGCGAGAAGATGCGGGGCAAGTGCCAGAACATGAGCCGCCTGATTGAAAACGCGGTGGTCAATGTGGGCCGCATCATCACCGACCTGCGCCCCAGCATCCTCGACCACCAAGGGCTGTGGGGCGCTCTGGAATGGCAGGCGCGCGAGTTTGTGCAGTCGGCCGAGCAGCAACTCAAATGGTGCATGGAGGTGGACGAGCAGCGCGTGCTGCCCGAACCCATGGCCATGGCGGTGTTCCGCATCTTTCAGGAAATGCTGAGTAATGTGGGGCGCCATGCACGGGCCGACACGGTGGATGTGGACATCGTCGAACGCGAGGGCTGGTTGCACCTGTCGGTGGAAGACGACGGTTGCGGGGCCTTGGCGCAGGCCTTCGAGTCTGCGCAGGCTTACGGCATCATGGGCATGCGCGAGCGGGCACGGCACTTTGGTGGCGAGATCGACATCGACAGCCAGCCCGGCCGGGGCACGCGCATGCGCCTGTCGATGCCACTGCCCTCGTCTGTGCCACCTGAGGAGTTGGCCCCATGAATCGCCCCGTGCGCGTGCTGCTGGGCGACGACCACCGGATCGTGCGGGAGGGCCTGAAGATGGTGCTGGCCGATGACCCGGACCTGCAGGTGGTGGCCGAGGCCGACACCGGCCCCGCTGTGCTGGACGCGGTGCAGACCCTGCAAGGCGCGCAAGGCCTGGATGTGGTGCTGCTGGACATCGCCATGCCCGGCATGGACGGCCTCGATGTGCTGCAAATTTTGCGGCGCGACTGGCCCGCCTTGCCGGTGCTGATGCTCAGCACTTACCCGGAAAAACAATACGCGGTCCGCTGCATCCAATTGGGCGCATCGGGCTACCTGAACAAAAGCACCGACCCGGACGAATTGATGGCGGCGCTGCGCCGTGTGGCCGCAGGCGGCATGCACGTCACGCCCGCCACGGCCGAGGCGCTGGCCAGCCTGGTGAGCCAGGGCCGCACCAAAAGCGGGATCGAATTGCTCTCGCACCGTGAGCACCAGGTCTACCTTTTGTTGACCCAAGGCCACACCGTGAGCGAAATTGGTGCACAACTGAGCCTGGCCCCCAACACGGTGAGCACTTACCGTGCACGCATTCTGGAAAAAACCGGCACCAAGAACGATGTGGAGTTGGCGCTGTACGCGCAAAGCCTGGGTGGCGGACAAGCGGGCAGCGTGCGCTGATCGATGCAGCCGGCTGCGGGCATGGGCCTTGTAGGGCCAGCCCTACAAAGCATCGACAAGTGACCCGCGAAATGAGGCCATGTGCCAAAACGGGCCCGCCGCCGCTGTTTTCTGGCCCGCTGCTTGCATAGACCCAGGCATCTTCAACTTGCGAGCTTGCCATGTCTGAATTCTTTGATCCGTACAACGCCGACCGTCCGCTGATGCTCAAGTGCAGCTGCGGACGTGACCATTCGCCTGCCGATCACCACGCCGCAGTCGCTGCTGACGCCGCTGCCGCCCAGTTGCGTGCGCGTTCGGAGACCGCCGAGTTCGAGGCCTACAGCCAGGAATTCATCGAAGCCACACTGGTCAAGGCCTTGTTTCCGCAGGACCAGGAGCGCCGCATGTTCTTGCGTGCGGTGGGCAAAAAGACCGCCATGGCGGCGATTGCCAGTGTGCTGCCCGTGGCCAGCCTGCAGGCCATGGCGCAGGACAAAGGCCCGCTGGAAAAGCCCAACCTCAAGATCGGCTTCATCCCGATCACCTGCGCCACGCCACTCATCATGGCGCACCCCTTGGGCTTTTACAGCAAGCAAGGCCTGAATGTGGAAGTGACCAAGACCGCAGGCTGGGCCTTGGTGCGTGACAAGATGATCAACAAGGAATACGACGCGTCGCATTTCCTCTCGCCCATGCCCTTGGCCATCAGCATGGGGCTGGGCGCCAACGCCACGCCCATGAACGTGGCCACCATCCAGAACATCAACGGGCAGGCCATCACCCTGAGCCTGCGCCACAAGGACAACCGCGACCCCAAGAACTGGAAGGGCTTCAAGTTCGGCGTGCCCTTTGATTACTCGATGCACAACTTCCTGTTGCGCTACTACCTGGCTGAAAGCGGCCTGAACCCCGACACCGATGTGCAGATCCGCGTGATCCCGCCGGCCGAGATGGTGGCCAACCTGCGTGCCGGCAACATCGACGGCTTTTTGGGCCCCGATCCGTTCAACCAGCGCGCGGTGTTTGACGAAGTTGGCTTCATCCATGTGCTGACCAAGGATTTGTGGAACGGTCACCCCTGCTGCGCCTTTGGCACCAGCACCGAGTTCATCCAGAAGAACCCCAACACCTTTGCCGCGCTGTACCGCGCCGTGCTCACCGCTGCGGCCATGGCGCGCCAGCCCGGCAACCGCGAGCTGATCGCCAAGGTGATCTCGCCCGCCCAGTACCTGAACCAGCCCGAGGCCGTGCTCAGCCAGGTGCTGACGGGCAAGTTTGCCGACGGCCTGGGCAAGGTGGTGAATGTGCCCGACCGCGCCGACTTCGACCCCATGCCCTGGCAAAGCATGGCGGTGTGGATGCTCACCCAGATGAAGCGTTGGGGCTACATCAAGGGCCAAGTGGACTACAAGCAGATCGCTGAAAAAGTGTTCTTGATCACCGATGCGCGCAAGCACATGAAAGAGCTGGGCCAGAGTTTTGCAGCCACCACGCCCTACCCCAAGCACAAGATCATGGGCAAAGAGTTTGACCCGGCCAAGCCCGAGGACTACCTCAAGTCCTTTGCCATTCACAAGATGGGTTGAAGCGCCATGACCACCACGCACCTCAATTTGCGGGCCGCCATGGTCTCGCTGCTCATGTTCCTGGTGTTTCTGGGGGTGTGGCAGTTGTCGGCCACCGCGCCCACGGTGGCGGGCGCCGCCAAGGCGGGCATGACCGCCGAAGAGATCGAGTACCAGAAGATGATGGGCAAAGACCCCGGTGCCGTCAAAAGCACTGGTTTTCCGCCTCCGCTGGAAGTGGGCAAAGCCATGGTGGGCCATCTGTCCGATCCGTTTTATGACAAAGGCCCCAATGACAAGGGCATTGGCATTCAGTTGGCGCACTCGCTGGGCCGGGTGGGTCTGGGCTTCCTGTTGGCCGTGCTGGTGGCGCTGCCGGTGGGTTTCATGATCGGCATGTCGCCCCTCATGCGCAAGGCCTTTGACCCATTCGTTCAGGTGCTCAAGCCCATCAGCCCGCTGGCCTGGATGCCGCTGGCGCTGTACACGCTGAAAGACTCGGATGTGAGCGGCATCTTCGTGATCTTCATCTGTTCGGTCTGGCCCATGCTGATCAACACCGCCTTTGGCGTGGCCTCGGTCAAGCGCGACTGGCTCAATGTGGCCAGCACGCTCGAAGTCACACCGCTGCGCAAGGCCTTTCGGGTCATCCTGCCCGCCGCAGCACCCACCATCGTCACCGGCATGCGCATCAGCATGGGCATTGCCTGGCTGGTCATCGTAGCCGCCGAGATGCTGGTGGGCGGCACCGGCGTGGGCTATTTCGTGTGGAACGAGTGGAACAACCTGTCCCTGGTGAACGTGATCTTTGCCGTGCTGGTGATCGGTGTGGTGGGCATGTTGCTGGACCTGGCGTTTGCCCAAGTGCAAAAGGCGGTGACCTATGTGGAGTGACACCTCGGAGCGTGCCCTGAAGGCACTCTTGCCGACCCCATTGACCTTACCCCCAACCAAGGCCAAAGCCATGAACGCTTTCCTGCAAATCGAAAAACTGGGCAAGGCCTACCAAAGCGACAAGCCGGTGTTTTCGGACGTGTCCTTCACCATCGACAAGGGCGAGTTCGTCTGCATCATCGGCCACTCGGGTTGCGGCAAGACCACCATCTTGAACGTGTTGGCGGGCCTGGACACCGCCAGCGCGGGCCACGCTTTCATGGACGGACGCGAGATCGCGGGCCCGAGTCTCGAGCGCGGTGTGGTCTTTCAGAGCCACGCGCTCATGCCCTGGCTGACGGTACGGCAAAACATCGCGTTTGCCGTCAAGTCCAAGTGGCCCGAATGGAAAACCGCGCAGGTCAACGCGCATGTGGAAAAGCACGTCGGCATGGTCGGCCTGCTGCACGCCATCGACAAGAAGCCCAGCCAGCTCTCGGGCGGCATGAAGCAACGCGTGGGCATCGCCCGGGCCTTTGCCATCCAGCCCAAGATGCTCTTGCTCGACGAGCCTTTTGGCGCACTCGACGCGCTCACGCGCGGCACCATCCAGGACGAGCTGATGGGCATCGTGCGCCAGACGCAGCAGACCGTGTTCATGATCACGCACGACGTGGACGAGGCCATCTTGCTGTCCGACCGCATCCTGCTCATGAGCAACGGCAACGAGTCGGGCGGCAGCTATGTGCCCGGGGGCCTCGCCGAAGTGGTGGTCAACCCGCTGCCGCGCGAGCGCACCCGCGCCCAGCTGCACCACCTGAGCGGCTACTACGACATGCGCAACCACATCGTCGACTTTTTGGTGTCCCGCGCCAAAGCCCACTGATTTCATTTTTTTACCAACCCCCTCAAGAGGTCTTTCATGAACCGTTTAGAAGTCACCGAAAAAATCATCACCGCCAAAGTGGCCAAAGGCATCAAGTGGAGCGATGTGGCCGAGAAGGTCGGCCTGTCCAAGGAATGGGTCACCGCCGGGTGCCTGGGCCAGATGACCTTTGACGCCAAGCAAGCCAAAATCATCGGCAAGATCTTTGGCCTGACGGCCGACGAGATCAAGTGGCTGCAAGTCGTGCCCTACAAAGGCTCGCTGCCCAGCCAGGTGCCCACCGACCCGCTGATTTACCGCTGGTACGAAATCGTGAGCGTCTACGGCACCACCATCAAGGAACTGATCCACGAAGAGTTTGGCGACGGCATCATGAGCGCGATCGACTTCAGCATGGACATCGTGCGTCAACCCGACCCCAAGGGCGACCGTGTGAACGTGGTGCTGTCGGGCAAGTTTCTGCCCTACAAGCAGTATTGAAGTGCTGCGCCCTGAGGGGCACACCCAAAGCCGTGGTGATCGACGTTCACCACGGCTTTTTGTTGGGGGCCGATCAGTGCAAGGACAAAGGCAGCGAAGTGGTCTTGACCCGGACCACCGCATCGCGCACCGCGTAAGGCTGGGCGCAGGGCAGCGCGGCGCTGTTGCGCATCTGCGCCTGGCGCTGGTCCGTGCGGACCAAGGCCGCTGTCAGCGTCTGGGCCTGGCGCAGGATCGGTTCAATGAAGCGGCTGGACTGCCCGTTCACGCTGATGCAGTCGCCCAGCGCATAGATGTGCGGCACGCTGGTTTGCAGGGTTTGCGCATCCACCGCAATGCCGTTTTGCCAGATCAGGTCTGCGCTGCGCGCCAGGCGTGTGGGTGTGACCAGGCCGGTGGCGGCGATCACCTGATCGGCCAGCACGGTCTGCCCATCGCTGGTGTGCAGCCGGTACTGCTCGCCCTCGCGCAGCAGCGCTTGCAGCTGCACCGCACCCATGAAGTGGATGGGCAAGCCAGACCATGCGGCCAGCAGGGGCTCACCCGCCTGGTCGGCAGGCCAGCGCGCCAGGGGCCGCGCCTGGGTGTCGATGAGCGTCACGCGGTGCCCGCCCAGGGCCAGGTCGTTGGCCAGTTCGCTGCCAATCAATCCCGCCCCCACGATGGCCACATGCCGGGGCGTGGTGCCCAGCGCGGCCTGAAAGCGCTGGTAGGCCTGCAGGTGGTTGATGCGCCAGCACAGGTCGGCGCGCAAAGGCGCAAGCAACGCGGCTTCGGCCCCATGGGCCAGCACCAAATCGGCGTAGCGCAGGGGCCCCTGGGTGGTGCGCAGGGTGCGGCTTTCGGGGCAGATGTGCAGCGCTTGGGTGTGCGCCAACAGCCGCACTTGCCAGCGCGCGGCAGCTTCCCTGCCGGTTTCCTTGACCAGCGCCTGGGGCTGGATCTGGCGGGCCATGGCGACCGACAGCAGGGGTTTGTCGTACACATCGCCAGCGCAAGCGGTGACCAGCGTGACGGGGGTGTCGGGCAATTGGCTGCGCAGGTTTTGCACCAGTTGCCAGCCCGCCTTGCCTGCACCCACCACCACGATGCCGGGCGCCGAACGCGGTGCCGTCAGGTGCGTGCTGGCCAGGCCGGATGCGCGGGTTTTGAGGGCACTCAGGTCTGGTGCCACATACAGCGTGAAGTCCGATTTGGTCACGCCGCACAAAGGGCATGCCCAGTCATCGGGGATGTCGGCAAAGCGTGTGCCCGCCAGCAGGCCGCTGTCGGGGTCGCCTTCTTGCTCGTTGTAGATGTAGCCGCAGGCGTGGCAAATGTAGAGCTGCCAGGCGGCCTCGGCGGGCGCGAGGCTGGCGCTTGGGGTGGCGACACTCATGCGGGCATCTCCTGGACACTCAGGCGGGCCATTTCCTTGCGCAGGTGTTTGATGGCCGGCGTGACGATGGCGACAAACTGCGCTTCACGCACTCGGCGCTGCACGTCCGACTGCATCAGGTAACCGCGTGCGCCTTGGTGCATCAAGGCCGAGTTGGCAGCCCGCAGGGACAGCTCGCCACAGTGGCAGCGGGCGTCCAGCACATTGAGAAAATAATCGGTGGTGGTGTCGCAAGGGGTTTCGGCCAGCTTCATGATGCGGGCCAGCAGCGCGTCGAATTCGGCTTGCAGATCGGCCGGCCGGTCTTCGAGGTACTGGTTCACATGGCCAAGCTGGCCTTCCACGGCCCACATGCTGTCGATGGCCCCTTGAATGATGCCGGCCGCCATGCCGCACTGCAGCAGCACAAAGCCGCCGCGAATGCGTGCGATCAGGGGCTTGGCCGGGTCGGCCACCAGATCGTCCGCGCCCACAAACAGGTCCTTGCACTGCACGCTGAAAGTGCCCGTGCCCTCCATGCCCGCAAACTCCGGGCAGGCTTTGAGGGTCACGCCAGGCGCATCGCAGCGCAGCATGAACATGATCTCGCGGCTGGCGCTTTCGTCAGGCGTGCTCACCGCGGCAACCGTGCCAAAGTAATGGTTGGGCGCCAGGTTGCTGACCCAGGGCAAAGCGCCGTTGATCAGGTAACCGCCCTCCACCGGTGTGGCCTTGAGCAGCAAGGTTTCGATTTGCGCGAAGCTTTTCATCGGGTTGGACAGGCCGGTGCCGCCCAGCGACTCGCCGCGCACATGGCGCGCCAGCCGTTCGCCAGCCAGTGCCGGATTGCCCGAAGCCTGCATGTACAGCCCGGCCACGCCTTGGCACCACATCATGAAGCCGGTGGCCCCGCACACCCTGGACGCTTCGGCCATGGCCGCAATGGCCAGACCGTAGTCGCCGGGGCTGCCGTCGGCTTGGGGCAAGTGCGCACTCATCGCGCCCACCTCCGCCAGCTGTTTCAGGACGTTCTCCGGGTAAGCCCCGCGATCGATGGCGTAGGCCTGCTGTGCCAGCGGGCCTTGGGCGATGGCGCGCACCGCCTCGATGAGCGGATTGGACCGGGTAGCCAGTTCGGGGGGCAGGTCGACGAGGTTCATGAAAGCTCCAGACAGAAGATGCGCCCTGTACAGGCCGCAGGGCGAAAGACAAGGATCAGCGGGCGCGTCCGTCACAGCCAGACCAGCCCGGGGTGGACGCCTCAGGCCATCGAGATCTCGAAGGGGATGGGGTTGCGCATGCTGTTGGCCACGGGCGAGTAAAAGTTGGCGTGTTGCACGATCTCGTCCAGCACTTCGCGCGGGGCGTCGCCTTCCACCAGCACTTTCACGCGGATGGCCTGAAAGCCCATCTGGGGGGGCGTCATCTCCAACGCACCGCCTGCACCCCAGGCGGCGGGGTTGCCGATGTCGCCCTCCAGAAAAACTTCGAGCTTGCTGAGCTTGACGCGCTTCCAGGTGGCCACGGCGGTCACGCCCACGGCGATGCAGCCGCCCAGGCCCGACAGCACGATCTCGCCGGGTGCCGGTGCGGTGTCTTCGCCAAACAGGTGCAGCGGCTCGTCCACCACCACGGTGTGCTTGTCGCCCACCGAAGACAAGGAGCGGTACTGCCCCTCCATGACGGTGTGGACCTTGTTGGTGCCGCGGCGAGCCGGGTTGGCTTTGCCGCCTGCGGCAAATGTGGCCAGGCCTTGGGCGTCAATCGGGCGCAAATAGGCTTTGACGGTGGTGGGGGTGTCGAGGGTGGCGGCTTCGGTCATGGCAAATCCTTGGGGCATGGAGGGTTGTGAAACAGGGCATGCAGCGATGCCTGTGCCCAGGACTTTGCAAAGGCTGTGCCAGGGCCGGGCGCCTGCGGCCTGGCGCAAGGTGGGTGCACGCAAGTGCTTCATGCACAAGGGATTTTTGGCCAACAAGCGGCGGGCTGTGCGCTGGCGCGGCCGCAACGGCCTCGCATGGACCCGGACATTGTGTTGACAATGTGTCAACACAATGTCCGGTCAGCGCAAGCCGGCTTTGCGCAGGCGGTAGGCAAACTGGCGCAAGGTCAGCCCCAGGCTTTGCGCGGCGCGGGACTGGTTGCCCTGGTGCTGGTCCAAGGCGTGCTGCAAGACCTGCACCGTGTGCGAGTGCGCGCTCGCGTAAGGCCGCACCCCCAGCGGCGCCGTGTCTGGCCGCCCGGATGCCGGAGGCTGTTCAGTGGGCCATGCAACAGCGGGCATTGGATCGGCGGGTGTGGGAACAGCGGACGTGCGGGCTGGCGTGGCCCAAGCCTGCGGCAGATAGGGCTGCAACTGCCCGGGCGTGAGCAAGGTGTGGTCGGCCAGCAACACCACGCGCTCGATGCAGTTGCCCAGCTCGCGGATGTTGCCCGGCCAGGGCTGCTGCGTCAGTGTGTCCAACGCCTCGGGGCTGAGGTACACGTTTTTCTGGTGCGTCTGGTTGGCCCGGTTGACAAAGTGCAGGGCCAGTTCGCGGATGTCGCCGGGGCGCTCGGCCAGCGAGGGCAGCCGAATCGGGATCACGTTCAGGCGGTAATAGAGGTCTTGCCGAAAGTGTCCGGCCTGCACCTGGGCGGCCAGGTCGCGGTTGGTGGCGGCCACCAGGCGCACGTTCACCTTGACCTCGCGCTGGCTGCCCAGCCGCACCACCGCGCCTTCTTGCAAGGTGCGCAGCAGTTTCGACTGCAGGGGCAAAGGCAGTTCGCCGATTTCGTCCAGAAAGATGGTGCCGCCATGCGCCTGCTCGAACCAGCCGGGCCGCGCCTGGTGCGCCCCGGTGAAAGCGCCGCGTTCGTGGCCAAACAGCTCCGACTCGAACAGCGTATCCGGAATGGCCGAACAATTCACCTTGATGAAGGGCTGGGTCGAGCGTGGGCTGGCCAGATGCACCGCCCGCGCAAACAACTCCTTGCCCGTGCCCGACTCGCCCAGCAAGAGCACGGTGGCTTGCGACTGCGAAACCCGCTCGAGCTCGGACAGGGCCTGCAACAGCGCGGGCGAGCTGCCGATCAGCCCGTAGCGTGCGGCGTGCGTGCTCAGTGCCTGTGACAGGGCCGCATTGCGGGCCCGCAGGTGCCGGGTTTGCTCGTTGACCAGCTGCTCCATGTGCAAGACCTGCCCGGCCAAGGTGGCCAGTACCTTGAGCACGGCCAGGTCGTCGTTCAAATGGCGCTGGCGGCTGCGAATGCGGTGGCAGCCCAGCACACCCACCGTGGTGTTGCCCAGGGTGATGGGCAAGGCCAGGTAGGCCACCGTCTCGGCAGGAAACTGCTCGGCGGCCACCGAGCGGAACAAAAACAGGGGCTCGTGCGCAATGTCCTGAACAATCGCGGGCAAACCGCTTTGCAGCACCCGCCCGGTGATGCCATCGGCCTCGGCATACACCCCCCGGCGCATCTCCATGCCGGTCAGGCCATAGGCATGGCGGATCGAGGCGGTGGCCGGGCCGAGGGCCGCGCCCGCAGCCGGCGTGTCGCGCAGCACAATGCGCCCCCGGTTCAGCCCCAGCAACTCGCTCATCAAATGCAGCATCTCGCGCAGCACCTCGTGCGAAGCCAGGCTGCGCCCCACCCACTTCATGACCTCGCGCATGAGCAAGAGCTCTTGCTCGCGCCAATGGGCATCCGAGGGCGTGGGGTCGGGAATGGGGGGGGTGTGCATGCTGTTGGGGCTAGCAAGCTTTGGACCAGGATGGGGCAGTCCCAGCCATTTGACCACCTGAGGCAGGGGTTGGAGACCTCACCCGGTTAAAATCCCAACCTCTCCCAAGGAGCGTTGCAGCCCGCCGCCGCCAAGGCGCCGCAGGTCAGGCTTGGGACTTGTCAATTGCACAACCACGCTCACCTGTCCTCCCAAGGTGAGCCCGTGTCTGTTGTCGCGTCTGAAATCGTAGCTGTTCCCCCCATGAAGCTGTCCGGTCTGGAGCCTGTCTCCATCGGCCTCGCCTATTCAGTGGGGGACACAGCTGAAGGTGCGTCCCCCAGAGCTACATTTGTCAACGTCGGCGAGCGCACCAACGTGACCGGCTCCAAAGCCTTTGCCCGCATGATCTTGAACGGCGAGTACGAGCAGGCCCTGGCCGTGGCGCGTCAGCAGGTGGACAACGGCGCGCAGGTGATCGACGTCAACATGGACGAAGCCATGCTCGACAGCCAGGCGGCGATGGTGCGGTTTTTGAACCTGATGGCCGGCGAGCCCGACATCGCCCGCGTGCCGGTGATGGTGGACTCGAGCAAATGGACCGTGATCGAAGCCGGTCTGCGTTGCATCCAGGGCAAGGGCATCGTCAACTCGATCAGCATGAAAGAGGGTCTGGAGGAGTTCAAGCGCCAGGCCAAGCTGGTCAAGCGCTATGGCGCCGCCGCCGTGGTGATGGCGTTCGACGAAAAAGGCCAGGCCGACACCTTTGCGCGCAAGATCGAGATTTGCGAGCGCGCCTACCGCGTGCTGGTCGACGAGGTGGACTTCCCACCCGAAGACATCATTTTTGACCCCAATATTTTTGCGATTGCCACCGGCATCGAAGAGCACAACAACTACGCGGTGGACTTCATCGAGGCCACGCGCTGGATCAAGCAGAACCTGCCCGGCGCCAAGGTGTCGGGCGGTGTGTCGAATGTGTCCTTCAGCTTCCGCGGCAACGACCCGGTGCGCGAGGCGATCCACACCGTGTTCCTCTACCACGCGATCCAAGCCGGCATGGACATGGGCATCGTCAACGCCGGCATGGTGGGCGTCTACGACGACCTCGAGCCCACGCTGCGCGAGCGGGTGGAAGACGTGGTGCTCAACCGCCGACCCGATGCGGGTGAGCGCTTGGTGGAAGTGGCCGACAGCGCCAAGGGCGCCGCCAAAGACGAGAGCACCAAACTGGCTTGGCGCGGCACGCCCGAGGCGCCGGTGAGTGTGGCGCAGCGCCTGAGTCATTCGCTGGTGCATGGCATCACCGACTTCATCAACGAAGACACCGAAGAGGCTTACCGCGAGATCCTGGCCAAGGATGGGCGCCCTTTGCATGTGATCGAAGGCCCTTTGATGGACGGCATGAACGTGGTGGGCGACCTGTTCGGCCAGGGCAAGATGTTCTTGCCGCAGGTGGTGAAAAGCGCCCGCGTGATGAAGCAGGCGGTGGCGCATTTGCTGCCCTACATCGAGGCCGAAAAGCTGGCCCAAGAAGCCGCAGGGCAAGACGTGAAAGCCAAGGGCAAGATCGTGATCGCCACCGTCAAGGGCGATGTGCACGACATCGGCAAGAACATCGTCACCGTGGTCTTGCAATGCAACAACTTTGAAGTGGTGAACATGGGCGTGATGGTGCCCTGCCACGAAATTTTGGCCAAGGCCAAAGAAGAAAACGCCGACATCATTGGCCTGTCGGGCCTGATCACGCCCAGCCTCGAAGAAATGCAGTACGTGGCCGCCGAGATGGAAAAAGACCCGTATTTTCGTGAGCGCCAGATGCCGCTGCTCATTGGCGGCGCCACCTGCAGCCGCGTGCACACCGCCGTCAAGATCGCGCCCAACTACTCAGGCCCGGTGGTCTATGTGCCCGACGCCTCGCGCAGCGTGGGTGTGGCGCAGGGCTTGTTGTCCGAACAGGCGGCCAAGTTCATCGGCGAGATGAACGCCGACTACGCCAAGGTGCGCGAGCAGCACGCCAACAAAAAACAAACCCCGATGTGGACGCTGGCGCAGGCGCGCGCCAACAAGACGCCGATCGACTGGTCGCAAGGCGTGCCGCCCGCGCCCAAGTTCATTGGCCGCCGTGTCTTCAAGAACTACGACCTGGCCGAGATCGCGCAGTTCATCGACTGGGGCCCCTTCTTTCAGACCTGGGATTTGGCCGGGCCTTTTCCGGCCATCCTGGATGACGAAGTGGTGGGTGAGCAGGCCCGCAAGGTGTTTGCCGATGGCCAGGCCATGCTGAAAAAAATCATCGACGGCCGCTGGGTCACGGCCAATGCGGTGCTGGGCCTGTACCCGGCCAACAGCGTGGATGACGACGACATCGCGCTGTATGCCGACGCCTCGCGCCAGCAAGTGGCCATGACCTGGCGCGGCCTGCGCCAGCAGACCGAAAAGCAGCGCATCGACGGCCCCGATGGCAAAAAAGTCCAGCGCCCCAGCCGCTGCCTGGCCGACTTTGTGGCGCCCGCCGGCACCGCGCCCGACCATGTGGGCCTGTTCGCGGTGACCGCCGGCATCGGCGCCGACAAGCGGGCCGAAGCCTTTGAAGCCGCACACGACGACTACAGCGCCATCTTGCTCAAGTCGCTGGCCGACCGCCTGGCCGAGGCCTTTGCCGAGTGCCTGCACCAGAAAGTGCGCACCGACCTGTGGGGTTATGCCGCTGGCGAGGCGCTCGGCAACGACGAGCTGATCGCTGAAAAATACCAAGGCATCCGCCCCGCCCCCGGCTACCC
>Ga0255125_1000087_pt1 | contig 33757 bp, 30 predicted proteins | sample Law_Cont_RepC_8d_FD_188557 | JGI IMG/M metagenome (GOLD analysis project Ga0255125, IMG submission 188557) | Freshwater microbial communities from St. Lawrence River, New York, United States - Law_Cont_RepC_8d | ecosystem: Environmental > Aquatic > Freshwater > River | place: USA: New York...
CGTGTGATCTGCTGGGGCTGGGTTGCCTGGCGGTGGATGAACTGCTGGTTCTTCCAGCTTTTCCGGCACCCGATAGTAAAACCCTGCTGATTTCCCGCGACCGCCAAGGTGGCGGCCTCACCGGCAATGCCCTGGTGGCCGCCGCCCGACTGGGCGCCCGCTGCGCTTATGGTGGCCCGCTAGGCACTGATACCGATTCGCAATTTTTGCGCGATCTCTACACCCGTGAGGGGATCGACCTCAGCCGGTCGCAGACCACGCCAGCTGCCAGCCCCATCCGCAGCACCATCCTGGTGGACACCGGCACCAACACCCGCACCATTCTGTTCGATCTGGCCGGCTCGGTAGGTTGCCCGGATGACTGGCCCCCTGAGGAAGTGATCCGTGGCGCCCGGGTGTTATTTGTCGATCATTACGGTGTTGAGGGGATGACTCGCGCGGCCCGCATCGCTCGGGCGTCCGGTATTCCGGTGGTGGCCGATTTGGAGCGGAACGAATGGCCCGGTTTTGAACACCTGCTGGCCCTGGTGGATCACCTGATCGTCACCCGCACTTTTGCCACGAAACTGACCGGCGATCCAGACCCGGCACTGGCAGTGGACAAACTGTGGACGGCTGACCGGGAAGTGGTGGTGGTCACCTGCGGGGAGCAGGGGTGCCATTACCGGGATCGAAGTGGCGAGGCAGGGCACTGGCCGGCCTTCGAGGTGGAGGTGGTTGACACCACGGGATGCGGCGACGCCTTCCACGGTAGCTATGCGGCCGACCTGGCCAGGGGGTTGCCGCTGCGGGAACGGCTCAGGCGGGCCAGCGCCACGGCGGCGCTGAAGGCGGGGCATCTGGGAGCGCAGCGGGGTTTGCCTACGCGGGAGCAGGTGGATGGGTTTTTGCTGGGGAGGGGTGGGTGAGTTGATTTATATGGCACTTCTAAGGCGGTATAATTTTGAAAAAAGTGGTGATTGGGAGATGGCCATGAACCCGGATGTGGTCATTCCCCGCGAGGCGATTGCCGCCTTTTGCAAGGCCAATGGAATCCGCCGATTATCGTTCTTTGGGACGCCCCTTACCGATCGCTTCCAGCCCGAAAGCGACAGGCTTACGCATGATGTTGCTCCCCGCAAGCCCACAGGGTGAGTGTCACGGGACGAAAATCATGCTTGGGTGACTGAATTTTAGGACAAAAACAGGAGAATTTCCAAAGCTAAGATACGGCAAAAAACTGTCTAATGTTTGAGGTGCACCTTAGTCCTAATATTGTCCAAAATTAATTAAAGGGCGAATCATCAGGAGGAATAAATGAAACCTCACCACAAATGCGATCTCGAAGTAGGACCAGGACGAATTATCCAAAAATTATCTGAGGAAGAAGTCCAGAAGCTTACAAACCAATGGATGGACATTTATGCGAGAAACACTCAAAAAAAAATTCTGACGACATATTTGTGGCACACTTTCAGTTCAGGTTCATACCCCAGCGTGTGCAGACGTGAGGCAGAATTACTTTATACCCAGCAAATTACAAATGAGGTTGTCGTGCTCTCAAATAATTGCCTATCAGCATTAGTGACCGACGCTCTACCAAAAAACTGTAATTTGATGGACTATTTTGTTTTTCCAACAAACTTGGCTTGGACAATGGCTTTCACCCACGAGGACGGTTGGTTAGGCCCATATTTTGCTAAGCATCCAAACTACGATGCGCTGGTTTTACAAGAAATTGAACGCGGTCGTGCTATTCAGCGAAAGGCGCAAGAAATTGCACGTGCTAAGCAAGAGGGCTGGTTATAGATTCTTGCAACAGTCGACTATTCAAAAAAGGCTTGGCCAAAAAGTTGACATCCTACTTTTAGTCGTTAGTGTTTTTCGCTCGAATGCGAAAATGCTTTTGATAGAAGGGAATTCGAGAAATGGTTTCGTCTGATTATGCGTGAATCGGGTATCTGGGAGCGCAGCGGGGATTGCCGACACGGGAGCTGGTGAATGGGTTTTTGCGGGGGCGGTGTGGGTGAGTTGCGGTTTTTATGGGCCAAGTTTGTGGAAAGGGCCAGGGGATATTCCTGTGAAAATGCGCCTCAACATCCCGCGCGTGATTGCCAGCCTGCTTGCCCTGGGGGCCTGTTTTTGGGGAATTCTCTTGTCCCCTTTGGTTGCTGAATCTAGTGAAAAGCCGATGGTTTTTCTGACTCTTGGCCCCGGTTATGGTATCACGCTGGGCTACTTGATTTTGGTGCTTATTCCTCCTGCCCTGCCGGCCCGTCTGTTCATTTGGGGCCTATCAGTTCTAGTTCAGGGGGCTTGGCTGGTCTGGATTAGCGTGGGTTTGGTGCAGAGATTGGCCCAGGGTGGAAATTGGAACGAGCCACCTTTGTTAGCAGGTTGGTGGCTTTTTGCAACCGTTGGCTCAATTGTCGGGCTGTTGCTGGAAAAGGACCCGGGTGAAAAGGGGAGTCTTTGACTTTCTAGGAATCTTTAGAATACACCCACCTTATTTCGCAGCCTTCTCCTTCACCTTCAAACTCCCCACCAACTCCTTCAGGGCCTTTGCTCCCTCGGCGTTTTCGGGCAGGGTTTTGTCGCCCAGTTGCTTCAGCAGCTTGTCCCAGACCACATTCAGCTCGCCCTGCATGTCACCCGTGTCGGCGGTCATGGCGATGACGGTGTCTTGTTTGGGAAGGACGATGCAGAATTGGCCGTCCTTGCCGTCGCCACGGTAGGCGCCGTTGCGGCAGCGCCAGAACTGGTAGCCGTAGCCCTGGTCCCAATCACTTTTGGGATTGCTGCCGTTGGAGGTCTGGCGGGCGGTGGCCTGCTGCACCCAGCGCTCGGGGATGAGTTGCTTGCCGTTCCATTGGCCCTTTTGCAGGTAGAGCTGGCCGAACTTGGCGATGTCCTCCGTGCGGGCGAACAGGCCGTAGCCGCCAATGGACACACCCTGGAGGCTGGCATCCCACCTCGGGTTGTCGATACCGAGCGGCTCGAACAGGCGGGGCTTCAGGTAATCGAGCACGGTCTGGCCGGTCACCTTCTGCACGATGGCCGACTGCATGTAGGTGGCTGGTGTGTTGTACTTGAAGTGGGTGCCGGGCTTGTGGGGCACCGGGTGGGCCAGGAAGATCTTCACCCAATTGCCCTTGGGTTCGGCACGGAAGTTGGGCTCGGTCTCGTGGCCCGTGGACATGCAGAGCAGGTCGCGCACCCGCATTTCCTTCAGGTTCTTGGAAGGCTCCTTGGGCGCCTCGTCGGGGAAGAATTTCAGCACCTCATCATCGAGCTTCAGCTTGCCCTCGGCGATGGCCAGACCCACCGCGGTGGAGCAGAAACTCTTGCTGAGCGACCAGAGCACATGCGGGGTGTCCGGCGTTTGCGGTTGCCACCACGCCTCGGCGATCACCTTGCCGTGGCGGACCACCATGACGCTGTGCATAGTGTTCACCTTCTGGTCGAGAGCCTCAACGAAAGACCGAATGGCCTCCGAAGAAACCCCCTGCGATTCAGGCGTGGCCCGGGGTAGGGCTTTCGCATCTTGTGATAGGGCAAACTGGCTATTGAGTGCCAAAGTGAAAAGCGCTACCAAACCAAAAACTGTTCGCATGCTTAACCTCATTTGTTTGAGGCTAGCATAACCACCAAAAGGTCTTTGGTGTTGGAAAAAAATTGAATGAGTCAGGCACCCCAAATGGCCGGTGCAGCGAGGGCCTTTTTCAGTTCACCTTGAAATTCCACCCAGCCGATTTCCTCAAAGCCCAGCGCCAGGGTGTGGTGGTTGGCCACCTGAGCATCAAAAAGGCTGTACCCCCACCCTATCAGTTGGCCAAGCAACCATGCCAAGCTTGCCTTGCTTGCCTGGCTAACTTTGGAAAACATGCTCTCACCTGCGAACAAACCGCCAAGAGTAACGCCGTAGAGACCGCCAACCAATTTATTGTCCAGCCATGCCTCCACGCTGTGGGCTAGTCCGCGGCGGTGGAGTTCAGTGTAGCCGGCCAGTTTTTCATCCGTAATCCAAGAGCCTTCTTCACGGTCGGCGCAGCCTTGCATCACTTCCACAAAGGCATGGTCGGTAGTGAAGGTGAAGGGTAGTTTGGCTGCCCGTCGCAAACTTCTATTGCCGCAACCAGCCTTGATTCGCATCACGCAACGCGGCGCATGCGCATGCCAAACGGGCCCAACTGGAGAATCCTCCCAAGGGAAGATTCCCCGGCTGTATGCGATCGCCAAGGTGTCGGGATTGATCTGCCCGCCAATGGCAATCCTTCCGTCTTTGGAAAGTGCCACCAGCGGATCCAAAAAGGAAAAATCGGGGCGACTCCCGCGTGCGCGTGCCAACAGGAATACCCCGGAAAAAAGGTTTAGCGGGAATTTACCAGCTTACCGCGGTCTTTGCCCTGCTTGATTAGTATCGAACCCGGGTAGGCATCTTTCGAGTTATTGATGATCACGTAACCCAAGCCGTTTTTACTGAAAATGCCTTCTAGCACTTCCGCGACGGTGGCATCTTTGGCCTTGAAGGTGATTTTGCCGTTCTGACTGACACCCCCCTTGGTATCGATGAGGATTCGCAGACCCTTGACCTGATCCTTCAATTCCTGAATCGCTTCCTTCAGAATGGTGTCCTCAAAATCGACTGTGACCTTGGCTTTAAGAAGCTCCTGAGTTTTTTTGGCTTCGGGGATGGTTTTGGTGCTGGTTTCCTGCGCAACCAAAACCGTGCTCGGAACTATGACTAACAAACTAGCCAAACATGCCAAAATCGCTAATCGGGCCATGCTTCCTATCCTTTCAAAAACTCTCAAGCTTCTCATTTTTTGAAATTGCGGGCTTCATTTGGCCCTGAGATTCATTCTAAGGGCTTCAATTCCATCAATCTAGTACTGGAAAAAACGGGCAAACCGCTTTGGTTGACTCGGAATTGATGGACGGGGTACAAGAATGAAGCACCGGGGTAAGGCTGCATGGACGCTGTTTTTCCGTCACGGTGCGTGTGGCCTTGGGGATGGATCCCCTTGTTGATCGCTCAAGCACCAAGTCTGGCCATGTGGAACCAAGGCTCCAAAGCCCGCGCATGGGAGCGTTTGCTCTCATGCGAGGCGCGTGGCCCCTTGGCAGCCCTGTCGCGTCTGGGTCTGTGGTTGGCCAGTGGACTGTATTGGCTGGGCTGGAGGCTGCGGGAACTGTTTCGCAAACAACCCATTAAGTTGTCGCGTCCTGTTATCAGCGTCGGCAATCTCACAGTGGGTGGCACGGGCAAAACCCCCGCAGTCGCATGGATCGCCCGCTGGCTTAGAGATCGCGATATCCAGGTGACGCTTCTTAGCCGGGGTTACGGTGCTGACGACAACCGCCAAAACGATGAAGCTTTACTGCTTGAGGAATTGCTGCCCGATGTGCCCCATCTACAGGGGCCGAACCGGGCGGAGATCGGTAAAACGGCTATAGACGAGCTGGAAAGTCAATTGTTGCTGCTCGACGATGGCTTCCAGCACCGCGGGCTTGCCCGCGATCTCGATTTGGTGTTGGTCGATGCCACTTGCCCGTGGGGCTACGGTCATCTGCTGCCCAGAGGCCTGCTGCGCGAACCGGTCAGTAGTCTCAACAGGGCCCATGCGGTGCTTCTGACCCGCTGCGACCAAACCGATGCCAGCAAATTGGTTGAACTGAGAGGCTGGTTGGCCAGACGCTTCCCAAAGTTGCCTATCATCCTAACCCGGCATTCAGCTGTGGGCCTAACCTGCGAAGGGCAGGAAGAACTGTTACCCATCGCCTTGATACAAGGCAAGCAGGTGGCAGCTTTCTCGGGGATTGGCCGGCCCGAGGCTTTCCGCAAAACGCTGGAGCAAATGGGTGCCCGCGTGATTGACCAACGGGTTTTTCCTGACCATTTCGCCTACGACCGCGATAGCGTCCGCGAATTGCGTCACTGGGCCTCCAGCCTGCCCGAGGGCACCCTGATGGCCTGCACCCGCAAGGATCTGGTGAAGTTGGGCCTGGCCGATTTGGGGGGGCGCCCCCTGTATGCACCCCATGTGGAGTTGGAAATTTTGGAGGGTTTGGAAACCCTTGAGGGCTTGCTTGAAAAGCAGGCTGTTAACGCGCTGGAGGCAGAGCGCATCGACAACGATTCGGTCATTCACCTGAGAGCTCTCGACGAACCCCAGGGCTACGCCGGACCCTTCATTGAGGAGCAAACATGAGCAATTCGAATTATCCCGAACCCATGGATCTGAGCACTCTTCGCACCTACTCGCTGGCCGACAGGCCTAGCAAAGTATTTGCCGATGATTTGGGAAAACCGATCGGCGCAGGTGCCACTGTCTCGCAGTGGTTGGATGCCTTGCCCAAACAACTGGCTGCCAACAGCCTGCGACGGGTGCGCGATGAACTGGTGCGCGCCCGTCTCGAGGGGCGCCAAGTTGTCGCCGCCATTGGCGGCCATGTGATCAAGGTGGGCTGCGCGCCCTATTTGAACAGTTGGCTCAACCAGGGAGTGCTGACAGCCGTGGCCATGAATGGCGCCGCTGCTATCCACGACTTTGAACTAGCCTACCGGGGACGCACCAGCGAGGATGTGGGCGCAGTGCTGTTGAACGGCAACTTTGGTATGGCCCGCGAGACTGCCGATGCGATGGCCCTCGCTTCCTCCAGAGGTTCAGTAGCTGGATTTGGCCAAGCCTTGGGAGAACATCTCGAAAAACTCGACAAGGCGGGCCAACTGGCCAACCCTGAGGCAAGCCTCGTCCTTTCGGCCTACCGCGCGGGAGCGGCCTGCACCATCCATGTGGCAATTGGCACCGATGTGGTTCATATGCACCCGCAGGTTTCAGGGTCCAACCTTGGAGAGGCCTCCATGGTCGATTTCAGAAGGTTGTGCACGGTGGTGAGCAAGCTCGCGCACGGCGTCTGGTTCAACATTGGCAGCGCAGTGATCATGCCCGAGGTCTTCTTGAAAGCCGTTTCGGTGGCGCGAAACATGGGCCATGATCTTTCAGGGTTGGTGGCAATCAATTTTGACAAGGAATCGAAATACCGCACCGCCACCAATGTCCTTTCCAGACCCGCTGCGGTGGGGCTGGAAATGACCGGCCACCATGAAATTTTATTGCCGTTGTTGCACGCTGCTGTGGCCGAGGGATTGGCCAGTGCCAGGCGGAACGATGGAACAGACGCGCCCCTGGCGCAAAGGCAGGCAGCATGACCGTGGATACAAACGCTTGGGGTGCCGATCTGGCCGAACTGGTAGGCAAGCTGGCCGAACCGGAAATCTTGGTCTTGGGCGACCTGATGCTCGACCGCTATGTGTGGGGCGATGCCGAACGCATCAGTCAAGAGGCGCCCGTGATGCTGTTACGAGCCGACCGCCGCGAAGAGCGGTTGGGCGGGGCCAGCAGCGTTTCAATGATGCTCAGCCATTTGGGAGCCCGGGTGAAATTAGCCGGCGTGGTAGGTGAGGACGATGACGCCCGCAGGGTTCGCTCTCTACTCGAAGGCATGAACATCGACCACGCCACGGTGTTGGCAGATGACTCGCGCCCAACCACCGTGAAAGAACGCTACATAGGCAGAGCCCAGCAGAAACACCCCCAGCAAGTATTGCGGGTCGATTATGAAAAACGCGCGGCCCTTGATGCAGAGGTGGAGGGCCGTTTGTCCGAGGCGCTCGAATCGGCGCTCGCAACCGCCGAAATTGTATTGGTGAGCGATTACGACAAGGGTGTCTGCACGCCAGGCTTGTTAAACAAACTCACCAAAGCATGCAAAAAGCGTGGCATTCGCATCTTGGTCGACCCAACCCGGGGCGGCGATTATGGCAAATACCAGGGCATGTCCACCATGACTCCCAACCGTCTGGAAGCAGGCTTGGCCACCGGAAGGGTGCTCGATTCCATTCCCGAGGCGCTGCGTGCTGCCAGGCAACTGCGCACCACCCTTGGCCTGGAAGCGGGCATCGTCACCCTCGACAAGGAAGGTATGGCGCTCGACACAGGTGATGGCGATGGCCTGGTTTTCCCGGTTCGGCCCCGTCAGGTTTATGACATCACCGGCGCCGGTGACATGGTGCTGGCCGTGTTGGGTCTGGCCATGGCGTCGGGTGCGGACTACGGCCAGGCTATCCGCCTTGCAAATGTGGCGGGTGGGCTGGAAGTGGAAAAAATTGGTGTCGCCCCGGTCAGCCGGCAAGAGATCCTGCAGGATTTGGCCCGGACCGGGAATGCGACACGGCCCGCCAAGCAGGTGGCGCTCGAAGATTTGTTATCACAACTCGACTTGCGCCGCGTGGGTGGCGGGCGCGTGGTGTTCACCAACGGCTGCTTCGACCTGTTGCATGCTGGCCATGTGCAATATTTGGCCGAGGCGCGGGCCCAGGGCGACTTGCTGGTGGTAGGCCTCAATAGCGATGCCAGCGTCTCCAGACTCAAGGGGCCAACCCGTCCGGTCAATCCGCAGGAGGCGCGTGGGGCGGTACTGGCCGGCCTCGAGTCGGTTGACTATGTGGTTGTTTTTCATGAGCAAACCCCTCTGGAATTGATCAGGGCGATCAAACCCGAGGTGCTGGTGAAAGGGTCTGATTATCGACGCGAGACCGTGGTCGGTGCAGACCTCGTCGAATCGTGGGGGGGCAGGGTGTATCTGGCCGATCTGAAGCAAGGCTATTCATCCACCCGCCTGATCAATCGCATGGAGGCAGCTTGAGCCATTCAGCCATGCCTAGCAGCCTTGCAGTATTCATTCCAGGGTGGGTGGGTGACGCAGTCATGGCTACCCCGGCACTGATGGCGCTGCGTGCCGCGCACCCGGGCTGGTGCCTGATAGGTGTGGGCAAGCCAGGCCCCATGGCAGTGCTCGATGGACTGGACCTGTTTGACGCGAAAATAGTTTCGGCTGGCAAGGGTTGGGACAAAGGCACTCTGGAGATCGCCAGCCAACTGCGACCATTAAGGCCTAAAAAAAGTGTTTTTCTTTCAAACAGTTTTCGCACGACGCTTGCCGCCTTTTTAGGTGGGTGCGGGGGCCGGGTGGGTTTGGCCATGCACGGCCGTGGCATGCTGCTGAACACCGCATTGGCCCCCACTTTGGATGCGAATGGCAAACGGGCGATTCATCCCGCCCTGTTGGAATACAACCGCATTGCCATGGCAGCGGGAACCGAAGAACCAGGCAAGGTATTGCGGCTGGCCACCCTGCAAGCAGACGAGGCTGCGGCTAACCAAGTCTGGGGGCTTGCTGGTTTTGCATACAGGCCGGTGGTGATCCTCAATCCGGGGGCGGCATTTGGTCTGGCCAAGTTTTGGCCACGCGCCAGCTTTGCCCAGTTGGCCCAGCGGTTCGCGCATCAGGGTTTCGGCGTGCTGTTGCTATGCGGCCCAGCAGAAGCCCAGTTGGCTCAGGCCATTGCTAGCGATGCCAACCATCCCATGGTTCAGCCACTGGCCAATCCACACGGGCCTGAACCAAGCTTGGGTTTGAGCAAGGCATGCGTGAAGCGGTCAACCTTGCTTGTCACCACTGATAGTGGCCCACGCCATTTCGCACAGGCTTTTGATGTGCCGGTAGTCACGCTTTTTGGTCCCACCCATATTGGCTGGACCGAGACCTGGCACCCTCGCTCCATCCATTTGCAGAAGCGACTCGATTGCGGGCCATGCCAGAGCCGGGTGTGCCCTTTGGGCCACCACCGCTGTATGACAGAGCTGAGCGTGGACGAGGTGTACGAAGCCTCCAGAACATTGTTGGGGATTCATGGCGGCCATCCGCTTCCCATGGCGAGGACAGCCGGATGATTCTCTTGAGTTTCTTGCTACTGGGGTTGCTTGGATTCGCCTGCCGGCTTTTGGGGGTGAAACGACGCCCTGTGGCCCGTTTGGTAGCCCATCCCAATTGGCGGGCCCGTCTGAGCGCATGGGGGCTAACCGACCCTGACCGCCTCACTGCCATGGCGGGAGTGCGCGTCACCGGCCACCGCGATAGGCATGTGCGACGCACACATTTAGGGCCATCCGGGTCAACAAATGGCGTTTGCGCCTTTTTGAAAATTGAAACGCGCGTCAAATGGGGCCAACGCTGGAAAGCCTGGCGCGACGGATTGGGATTTGTGTCCCTGTCGCATCGTGAGGCGCGGCTCCTCAATAACCTTGAAAGGGAACAACTGCCAGGGCCGGGCTGGATCGCCTTTGGGCGCGATAGCCGTGGCAGGCACTTCCTGCTGGTGGCCGAAAAACAGTCAACCGCTGATCTGGGAATGTTTCTGACCGAAGACCTAAACCCGTGGCGTAGGCGGCGCGCTGCAATCAAGTTGGGCCGGGCCATGGCTCGGTTGCATGCGGCGGGTTTTTCCCACCAAGATCTTTACGCCAAACACATTCTGGTGGATGTGGACACGGGCGAACCAACCCTGCTCGACTGGCAACGGTCCAAACGGCTGGTCGAGTTGCGCCGGGACGACCGCTTGCGTGACCTCGCTGCCCTGCACGCCACCGTCGACGAAGCCCTGGCCAGCCAACGCGAAAGGCAGTTGTTGCTGAGAGCCTATTTACGCGAAGCCCGCCGCAGAGCAGGTTGCCTGTGGGGTGGTTTCGCAATGCGTCGGGGCGAATCGTATGACCCGGGCGAGTTCACCCGCGAAGAGCGGAAGTGGCTGCTCAGGCCCGATTTGGAACGCAATGCCGAGGAATTGGTTTTTGCCCAAGCCAACCACTTGTTGAAGCGGCGCCATGTGCGCGAAAAGCGTTTGGGTTCGGGCAGGGGTGAAGGGCTTGATTGGATTCCGCTGGCAGGCGAAGACATGATGGTCACATCATCCTGGCCGCCCGAGGACAGCAAGGCCGGCAAACCGCAGCGCAAGCTTTTGGATGACGCCCTGTTAAGCGCCACAAGTCTGGCGGAAACCGGACATTTCACCGGTACCCTCCGCTTGCCAGACAACCGTGAGGCAGTCATTCGCGGCCGAATGGCCAAGGAAACCGATGCCGAATCGCCTCTTTGGCATTCGAGGGAATGCCGCGAAGCCAGTCTTTACCACCAGTTGGAGAAACATGCGGTTCCCGGGCCGCGGGTTCTGGCAGTTGGACGGAGTGCGGTGGGCACCGGTCGAAGCGCCACCTTCGTGATGCTCGAACCTGCGGCCAATAAGGTTCCCCTGCTGGAATGGCTGCTTCTTCCCGGGGCAAATCGCAATGCCCGCGTGGGAAAAGTGATGGCTGAAACAGGCCGTGCTTTGGCCCGGGTCCATGGGGCCGGTTGTATGCTATCCAGCGGTGCCAACTCTTTTGCTGCGGGCAATGATCAAACCGGCGGAGAATCCAATCAATCCGTAGTGGTGTTGGTGCCAGGTGGGGCCAAGCGATCCAGACTCAGATGGCTTCAGAGAGGGCGGGATCTCAAGCGTTTGTGCAAGGAACTGGCCTGCGCCGGTGTTGATGCCGGCCATTTGGCCTCGTTACGCGGCGCCTATGCCCTTGAATTGGCGCAATCCCGCCAAGCGGGCGATTCCGCCGGGCAAATAATTCAACCTGGAGGGGTTTTGATGGAAAATGATGACACCGCTGGAAATACCGCGCGGTATCGGAGCCTGCCTAGGCCTAGCCTTGGCTGGTGGAAAGCATGGACCCAGGGAACCCTACGCGGGGTGGAACGTGCAGACTGGCCCCGTTTGGCTGGCCATGACTGGGCTGCAACCATCATGAACGCCAACCTGACCGATCGTTTCCACTCCAAGCAGGGCCGTAGTGTGGCCCGTTGGACGCTGCACGATCCCCGTGGGGATCGCGATCTGGCGGTCTATGTGAAGCGCCACAACAAATTGCCTTGGTTGCATGGGTTGTTTGCTTGGCTTGTGCCGGGTGGAAAATGGTCGCCTGCGCTGCAAGAGTGGCAGCACCTGGAGTGGGCGCAGCGCCAAGGTGTGCCGGTGCCAGAGGTGGTGGCCGCGGCGGAATATCTTGGGCCAGGCACCAAGCTTTCCAGTGTCCTCGTCACCGAGGAATTAACTGGCATGCTACCTCTGCATGAAGCGATTCCACTGGCCTCGCAGGGGTTGCCGCCAGAGGCTTTTCGCCAAATGAAGCGGGGTCTGGCTTGGGAAATGGCCCGATTGTCGCGCCTGCTGCACGACAGGCGCTGCTTCCACAAGGACCTATACCTGTGCCATTTCTATGTGCATGAGGCCGATCTCCGTAATCCCCCTGTAGATTGGCGCGGCCGCGTGGTGATGATCGACTTGCACCGTTTGGCCCGTCACCGTTTCACCTACTGGGTGTGGCAGGTGAAAGATTTGGCCCAATTGCTCTACTCCTCCGAGGTCGAGGGAGTGACACCCCGCGACCGGCTGGAATTTTGGCGGGCCTACCGCAGCTTGGGTGAAGACTCCCGGGCCTTGAAGGTGATTGGGGCATTGGTGCGCGCCAAGTATCGGCGGTATGCCGAACACAATCGCAAGCTGAAGCTGAAAAAGGGCCAAAATGCGCACCCGGAAACCCGGCAAAACCCTGCAGAAAAGGCCGCCTAAACCGCCAATTGAAGTTGGCGGGCAGTTTGGGCCGATAATAACGGATGGAAGACTCAGACCCGGGAACACGCAAAGCGAAGACAGGGACGCGAGGCATGGATATCGCCTTCTGCTATGAAAGTGTGCTGCCAGAGCGCGGCGGATGCGAGATGTACATCGCATCGCTGGCCTGTCGGCTGGCACAGGACGGTCACACGCTGCACTTGTATGCTTCGCGGTGGGACGATACCAAATTGCCCAAAGGCATGGTGTTCCACAATGTGGCGGTTTCCAACTGGCCCAGATCGTTGCGCCCCTGGCGCTTCGGCTCTGCCGTTTTAGGGGCCCTTAAGGGTGCCAAACACGACGCGACTATCGGCTTCGACAAGACTTGGGGTTTGGATATTTTATATCCACAAGGCGGTCTTTATGCGGCCAGTGCGGACCAGAATATCCTGAAGGAGCCCACCGAGGGCCGCCGCAATTTCATGCGGATGGTCAAGAAATTCGATTTGGCTCACCAGAGTTTTTTGGCCATCGAGCGCAAACAGTATCTAGGCCAGCGCGGCTCGCTGGTGATCGCCATCAGCGAGATGGTGCGAGGGCATTTTCAAAAATACTACGGCATCCGTGGCGAGGACCTGCGCGTCGTGCGCATTGCCACCAACCCCGACAGGTTCAGCGAGCAGGATCGGCCCCTGCGTCGCCACCAGGTTCGAGAGAGGTACGGCATCCGCCCCGAAGAGGTGGTGGCGCTGTTTTGCGGCATGAACTATCGGCTGAAGGGGCTCATTCCTCTACTGCATGCCGTTGCCCTATTGCCTAAAAACCAGCCTTTCCGCCTGCTTGCGATAGGCAGCCCCAATACCCGAGAGGTTAGGGCTGTGGCCCGCAGTTTGGGGATAGAGGACAGGGTGGTTTTTGCCGGTTATTGCTCAGACATGCGCGATGGATATTTCGCTGCCGACATGTTCGTACATCCCACCTTTTACGACCCATGCTCCCATGTGGTTCCTGAGGCGATGAGTTGCGGACTGCCCGTCATCACCACCCGCTACAACGGCGCCAGCGAGTTGATGAGTCCGCCCCGCGAGGGCTATCTGATTGAGGATCCGCACAGGCACCATGAACTGGCTGCCGCAATGGCCCAATTCTTTGATCCAGCCAAGCGGCAGGCCTGCGGCCAAGCCGGGCGCAAGGCGGGCGGGCAATGGACTTTCGAACACCATTACCGGCAAATGCTAGATGTTTTTTGCGAGGCCAAAGAGCGCCGACATGCGGCCTGACCCACTTGAAATAATTCCATAAAAAAAGCCCCGGCAAACATGCGGGGCTTTTTTTATTGGTTTTAGCCTAGTGGGCAGGTTTTAGTTCAAACTCGCCCAGCACCGGTTGAAAATCAACCCCCGCAGCAAAAGCTCTGACACGGGTTGTCAGCCTCACCTTGACCGTCCCCTTGGGAATATCCGCCACCTCGACCGAGGCGATGTAAGGGCTTGCTGCGTCACTTCAGCAGCCATCTTCGAATTGAACGTGGCGCTTGCCTCCAAGCGGAGCCCCGTTCAAATCAATGAATTCGCAATCAGCCTCGGGCCATGCCGCCCCCATCCCCAACGAAAAAGGCACAGGCGCGCGGCTTCCTTTTCGGTCGCGAAACAGGTTGAGGGTCACATACATTTTCAGGGGGCTGGAGGCACCCCCGTCACTGGTAAGCTCTCCCACCACTTGATCACCAGGCTGCAAAAAGCTGGAAGCAGAGCAGCCAGTCAAAAAGCAGGCCAGCAGAGCCAAGAGTAATGGCCTCATGGGGGATCTCCTAAAATGCCAACTATCAATTCGTGTCGGGGTTGACATCACCTTCGTCCGGGCTGGCGTAGTAATACCAAATCTCGTCGGTGATACTGCTTGACAGGCTGCGCACACTGCCGTCCCCCATGGCGATGTTGATCGAGCTGCCGTACCCCTGCTCTTTGAACGGGTGAGAATTGTCTACCGCCGGGCCGAATTCGGGTTTGCGGTGGCAGCGGCAGCGCCAGGGCTTATTGGAGGGCGGGTAGGGGTAGCTGGCGCTGGCCGCGACAGCGTTGGGGTTGTTCACCCAGATGGAACGCGCCCAGTAAGGGGCGTTGATCAGGTGGCTCTGGAGGGTGCTCCAGGGCACCCCTGAATCGAGCGCGCCCCAGATCCACTGCTTGCCCTTCAGGGGCACCGGGTCGGTGGCCAGGCCGGGCTGCACGCCGAAGGCCCACAGCAGCGCCCCGGAGCGGGGCAGGCCCGAGGGCCGCTTGCAGAAGGCATAGTGCTCGGCCACGATCAGCGTATTCGACGTGCCATCCGAGAGGGTGCTGTTCAGGGGGGTGGCCATGTCGCCGAACACCAGCCAGTTGGCGGCATAGCTGGTCATGCCCCAGGTGGTGCCACCAGTCGCCCAGGACGGGATGGGATTGGCGGTGGGCAGGGTGGCCGAGTTGCTGCCGTACCACATTTCCATGGCGGGAAGCAGCTCAAAGGTACCACTCTTGAGAGTGGGATCGTTGGGCGCTTGAAGGACCTTCAGGCTCGCGGAGCGCGAGGCGTTGACCCCTTGCTTGAACAGGTTGTCCTGTTCGATGTAAGGTAAAATATTGTACCAGAAAGATCCGGCTTCTGTGGAACCATATTGGCCAAACATCATGGGCATTTTTCCCATGGTGGTATCAGCATTGGCTACAGCCAGGCCGATTTGTTTCAGGTTGTTTTTTGATTGGGCTGAGTTGGCGGCGGTTCGCACCTTTTGCACAGCGGGAACCAGCAGGCCAACTAACACGGCAATAATTGCGATCACTACCAACAATTCAATCAGCGTGAAACCATTGCGCTTGGGCATTTTTAATGGACGGAACATGGAATTACCTCTAAAGGAAAAATCTGTTTTAACAATCAGATGAACCAGGGGGTTAACCCGGTGCTAGGAAAGTGGAGTGTCGCGTGGCGGAGAGGGGTTCAACCGTTGCCCGGAAATGGAGCTTGGGAAAACCAAAGATCACGCGGAAATCGAATCGGACACGCCGTTCAGAGAGCGCACACTCAGGTGAACCCGGGTCGATCGACCCGAGGTTCCATGATCCAGGATTTTAAATTGAGCGACAAGGTTGTCGTTCCTGAACCCGTGAAATTAACTTCCTCGAATCTTTCTGGCGATTTTGGCCAGAAGGGCCAACTTGGCTTGGGCCATCTTTTGGCTAGCCAAAGGGCTTGTGGAAAATGTAGCAAATCCGCAATCGGGTGTCAGCAACAGTCGTTCAGGCCCAAACCAGGCCATCGCCTGCTCCACCCTTTTGGTGACCATTTCCTCGCGTTCCAAAGAGTCGAGTTTGGGGTTCACCAGCCCTAAGCCCAGCCGCAAGCTGGTGGGCAGGTCGCGCAGCACCTCCATCTCCCCTGCCCTAGGCGTTGCCAATTCCAGAAATAGTGTGCCCACAGGGGCTTGTGACAAAATGGGTAGCAAGGGGCGGTAGTCGCCAGCAAGGGCCACGGTCTCATCCTTGCTCCAGTTTCCCCGACAGACATGCAGCCCCAACCGGGCCTTGGGAAGGCCCTCCGTCACTTTTTTCCACAAATACAGGGCCAATGCCAATTCGGTTTCGGGATTTTTCCGTTCTGCTAGAGCCCCGCACATGAAACTTCGACCGCCCCGTGCCTGACCAAAGACCACCTCGGAGAGGACAGGCTCGTCTAGTTGCACCAAGGCTGCGCCTTCCGCCAAAAGGTGCAAAATCTCATCCCGCAGCACCTGAACAACCTCTTCGGCCAGAGCCTCGCGGGTTGGATGGTGTTTTTCAGCCAAGCAATCGAGAAAAAGCGTGCGGCTGAGCAAATAAGGCCCAGGTAGGGCTATTTTTACTGGCGTTTTGCCACACGCCTTCGCCCGTCGCAACTCTTCCACCGCCAAAACCCGATCGCGCACAAGGGGAGCAAGCGCCACCGGGTGCCGAGTACCAGGCGGCACATCCAAGGCATCGAGTTCTTTTTTGAATTGGACAGGGTCTTCTACCAAGGGCACCAGGTCGGTGACGGGAACCAAGCGGCAAGAACCCAACCGGGAACCGACAAAAGCTGCGTAATTTTCCCTGCCCTGCTCGCCATCTGTGATCAAATCGACGCCTGCGGCTTCTTGGCACCCTACCGAAAGCCGGGTGGCATCCACCACTGCTTCATCAAAATATTCGCCACCGGTTCGGCCATCGAGCTTGCAGGCCTGTAAATGCAATAGCCAAGCCGGGCGAGGCCAGCTGCCAATTCCCATAACTGCCAAAGGCGGCAAAGGCTTGGTGGCGGAAATAGGGCCAGGAACCCCAAGGCGGGGCCCAGGTTTCACTTGCCCAAGATCAATGGAGGCAGTTTTTAAAGGGCCTGTGGAAACCTTGGCAGGGTCAAAAGGCCCTTTGCTCAAAAGATAACTAGTGCCAATTTCCAGCCGCTTACAAGAAACTAAAGTGTTTCCAGTCAACCGCGACCAACTTGGAAGGTCTTCCTCGACCGACCGTTCAGTCGAAAGCAATTCCAAAAGGCCACCCGGATCGAGTGGGCCCAAGTGCTGGCGGATCAACAACAAAAGACCGTTACCACAATCGAGATCACCCCCATCAAAACGGCTGTGGGGTGTATGCGAATGTGATTGAGTCCAGGGAAGTTCAGACGCCATGGCGCCTATTCCTGAGGTTTTGGGTGAAAAACCTTTCCAACTATATTAGTAGCTGACGCTGGAAACACCGCCAGCCATAAATTCCACTAACTTTGCCCCTCCAGCAATGACAGCGCCCGGAATAAGTGCGCTTTCTTCCAACGCCCGCTTCTTGAAGCAAGGCGAACAAACCAGAATTTTGCCGCCGTTTTCGGTGAATTGCTGCATCAGTTCGGCCAAAGGGGCGAATCCCTGCTCATGAATCTTGCCCGCCTCACCATGAATGGCCAGACGCACCCCTTCCACGCTTAGAAACACCAACGTGTCGCGGTCGCTGCCCAATGCGGCATTGGCCACCACAAAGGCCACTGTGGCGCGATCTGGGTTGTCGTGGCTGCTGGTGAGAGTAACTACAAAGCGATTGGCGTTGGCAGACATATTGGCGGACCCAAAGTGCAAGAAATGAAAGGAAAGGCAAAAAATCAGTCGTTGCGGCGACGAATCCAGTATGACGGATGCGCCCCAAGGATCAATTGGTGCCCGGTCACGCCGCACCAAGCCGGTATGTCTTGGGGGGCACTTGCGTCACGGGCGATCAATTTGAGTATCTGTCCGGCATTCAAAGCCCTCATTTTGCCCCGCAGCGGCAGCAAGAGCTCTCCACAACCTAGACTGCCCGAATCCCATTCCGCCGCATGTTCCGGGTCTTGGTTCAAATCGGGTTTGGCACCAGAAACCTCGGGCTTTGCACAAGATTGGACCACAAGGTTGGGGTAGTTGCAGTCTGGTTCGGCGGCAGTCAACCAATCCCAGGCGGCACGGTAACAGTCGCGCCTTGCCACATACCCCGTCAGGTTTTGGCCCATCTGTAAAGCTGGCACTTTCAAGCTCATGGCCAAGCATTTTAAACATCTGGGGGGGACCGCGCCAGCTGCTGCCCTACTATGCAAAAGTTGATGCCCGCAAAGTGATACGCCGCAACCAGCACAAAGGGAGTTGGCATGTTGGTTCACCCATGCCAGCAAGGTGGCAGGGTTTTCCATGCCAGCACCAGAATCGGTCTCGGCCTGAGGGTCTTCGGGAAAATTTTCTAACTTTTCCAATGGCATGGGTTGTTTGCGGCAAGCCGCATTCCTAAGTCATCAGGGCTGGCTTTTGGAAGTTTGCCATAGCCAAGTTCTCGACCCAACTCTAGCAGGATATCGCCCATGTCCAACCTTCCAAGCACCACCGGGGAAGTATCCGAAAAGCCTAGGCTGCCCCTAGGGTTGTTAAATGCCGCGACAGCGAGGTTTGTTTGCACATACGGCCGAGGTTGTGATGGGATTTGTTGCAAAAATAGCACTCCGCCCGTTGATCCCGAAAAACAACAGCAGATCAACTCGATATTACCTCTGGTTTTGCCGCTCTTAAGGCCCGGGGCCAGCAAGTTGATTAGTGAAATAGGTTATATCGACCCCGAAGAAGCGCACGAGGGCAATCCTTCCATCCGCGTTGAGGATGAATGGTGCGTCTTTTTCAACAAAGGCTGTGTGCTGCATCAGGTTGGGGCTGAAAAAGGCGATTCGACCCTATACAAGCCCGTGGCGTGCTATCTGTTCCCTATAGACCACCACTCCAGCGGAGATTGGTATATAAGGCAGCACGGAGTGGATAACGAAGAATGGACCGAGCTATTTTGCCTTGCTGGAACACCGGATTTGCCTTTGGCCGTTTCAACATTGGGTTTCGAGATGGAAATGGCCGCCAAGCAGGATGACAAAATAAAACTCGATGCCAAAACCAAAGCTGCTAAGGAAGAGAAATCACCCGGATGATCCATTTAGGTGGACGGATCGTGGAGCCTTTGCTGAAAGGGACTTTTAGCTTGACATGGCGTACCACGCACTTAGCATCATGGTAGGATCCGAGAGTCTATTTTGGTTAGTTTTTAAGGTTCTGACCATTTTCGGCCCCAAAGGGGCACCGATGGGGAGTTATCCATGTCTGGCCAACCTCGCAAGCGCCGTCTCGAAGTGGAAGATGCCGGTGATGTGACCGTCGTCAATTTCGTGGATAAAAAAATCCTCGAGGAGCAAAGCATCCAAACCATCGGCGACCAGCTTTTTGAGCTGGTTGATGGCGAAGGACGCAAAAAGCTTGTGCTGAATTTCAGCAATGTCGAGTACCTTTCCAGTGCGGCTCTGGGCAAGATCATCGCCCTGAACAACCGAGTGAAAAAGGCCGGCGGCAAACTTGCACTTTGCAAGATCAGGCCCGACATCAAGGATGTTTTTGTTATCACCAAGCTCGACAAGATCATCAAGATTGTTGATGACGAGCAGACCGCCATCCAGTCAGTTTCCTAACCTGATCATCCTGTGACCGGGAAACCTTAGTTAAGGTTTCCCGGTTTTTTGGCCAAATCCAGTTAGGCCGGGCATAGGATTATTTGGGTAAATTCGACATCCGCGGGCGACCTTCGCCCCACAACGCGCGGTGCAAATGAGCGAAAAAGCTCCTCACTCTTCGGAAGTGGGTAAAGATGTGGTGATCCTTTCCAGCAGCCCGGACCAAGCCCGGGAGCTACAGGATCGTATTGAAGCCCTGCTCAATTCCACCGATGCTACCGACCGTGATCGCTTTTGTGTTCGGCTTGCCTTGGAAGAGGCTTTAGTCAACGCCATCAAGCATGGCAACCAACTCGACCCGAAAAAAAAAGTCACTGTCCGCTTTCAGGTGTGGAAGCACCAGGCTGAGTTCCACATTGTGGATGAAGGCCCAGGGTTCGACCCCAATGACCTGCCAGACCCAACCGACATCGAGAATTTGGAACGCCCCTGCGGCCGTGGGGTGATGCTAATTCGCCACTACATGCACGAAGTGGAATATTTCTCGCCCGGCAATGCGGTGCTGATGCGTCGGATTTTCCAGAAGGTCACCTGAGCGCGCTTCTGCGCGACACAATTGCCATGACGACGCCGATGATGCGGCAGTACCGGGAGGCCAAAAACAGCCACCCGGGAATGCTACTGTTCTTCCGGATGGGTGATTTTTATGAGCTGTTTGAGGACGATGCCGTCAAGGCGGCCGGCCTCCTGCAACTCACACTCACCAGCCGAGATGGCAGCATGCCTATGGCTGGCTTCCCCCACACGCAACTCGATGCCTACCTGCGCCGCTTGCTGCAGGCCGGTTTGCGTGTTGCTGTCTGCGAACAGGTGGAGGATGCCTCCCAAGCCAAAGGCTTAGTTCGAAGAGAGGTGACCCGGGTGGTCACCCCGGGAACCCTCACTGAGGATGACCTTCTCGAGCCTAGATCGAGCAATCGTTTGCTGGCTGTTGCACCCGCCTCAGGCGGTAAATTAGGACTGGCCTGGGTGGAAGTGGCCCAAGGCACTATCCGTTTGGCAGAGGTGGACCGCGCTGGGGCTCTCGATCTTGTGAGCATGCTCGATCCTGCCGAGGTGCTTGTGCCAGATGGCACCGCTGGGCGAACCGAAGCCCTGGCCTTAGGTATTCGGGAAGACAGGCTCACCCGCAGGCCCGATTGGCAATTCGAGCGCGATGCGGCCAGACAAGCCCTGTGCGAGCGGTTCGCAGTCACCACCGTGGCGGGTTTTGGCGTTCAGGAAGATTCTGCCGGTGTCACAGCCGCTGGTGCCTTGGTGAGCTACCTGCGCGAGGCCTTGCCGGGCGGGTCGGCCCACCTGGAACTGAAACCACACGAGGCCGGCGAGTTGGTGCGCATGGATGAGGCGGTTTCTCGTGGGCTGGAGCTGGTACGCGCGGGCAACCGCGAGGGCAGGGAAGGGTCACTCTGGGAAGCCGTCGACCGCACCCGCACCGCCATGGGATCACGCCTCACAAGGGATTGGCTTCTGGCACCCTTGGCCATGCGTTTGGCGGTGACTGCCAGACACGATGCGGTTGAATCCCTTTTGGCTAACGACACCGCTCGCGAGGCCTTGCGTGGCCTGTTGAAAGAAATTGGTGATCTGGAAAGAGTTGCCGCCCGGGCCGGATCTTTGCGCGCCGGTCCGCGCGATCTAGCTGCCGTTCGCAGGGCATTGGCTTTGGTGCCAGAGGTGCTGGCACTATTGGCGGCTGATAACTTGGTCTTACCACTTGTACACCAGTCAGGTCGGCTGGACACCTGTCCAGAGCTGTCAGCTCTGCTCTCCAAAGCCTTGGCGGATAATCCCCCAACGCTTATGGGAGAGGGCTCGGTGATCCGGCCAGGTTTTGATTCTGAAATGGATGAACTGCGCGCCGCTCGTGAGGGTGGTAAAGAGTGGCTGGCTCGCTACCAGGCCGTTGAAATAACCCGAACGGGAATTCCCAGCCTGAAGGTGGGTTTTACCTCTGTATTTGGATATTTTATAGAGATTACCCATGCCAACACTGGCAAGGTTCCTCCCGATTATCACCGTCGCCAAACCCTGAAAAACGCTGAGCGTTACATCACCCCCGAACTGAAAAACCACGAGGAAAAGGTCTTGGGGGCCGAGGAACGGATCAAGGCGCGCGAAGTGGAATTGTTTGGCCAGATGCGCCAAATGGCGCTCGAACATGCGGCCCGTTTGCGCATTACCGCCGGTGCCCTGGCTGAATTGGATGCACTGGCTGGCTTTGCTGAGTTCGCCCGGGAGCGGGGATGCGTGCGCCCTGAGTTGCTGCCTGATGGGGAGCCGGCGATTTTGCAGGTTGCCGAAGGCCGCCACCCGGTGCTGGAGGGCCTGCTGCCCGGTGGCACCCTCGTTGCCAACGATCTGCGCCTTGGGCCGGATGACGGCATGCTACTGCTCATCACCGGGCCCAACATGGGTGGAAAAAGTGTTTACTTGCGTCAGGCTGGTTTGATGGTGGTTCTGGCCCAGGCGGGTGCGTTTGTGCCTGCCAGGGCCTGCCGCATGGCTATGGTGGACCGGGTCTTCACGCGCATAGGCGCAGGCGATGACCTTAACCGCGCCCGCAGCACTTTCATGGCCGAAATGATTGAAACCGCTGCGATATTGAATGGGGCAACGTCCCGTTCGCTGGTTTTGCTCGACGAAATCGGCCGGGGAACCAGCACCTATGACGGTGTCAGCCTGGCCTGGGCAATCTGTGAAGACCTGCACGAGCGGGTTGGCTGCCGCACGCTATGCGCCACCCATTATCACGAACTCGCCCAGTTGGCCGAACGCATGCCCCGCGCCAGGGCTCTGCGCGTGGAAGTGCGCGAAACAGCCAAGGAGGTTCTGTTCCTCTATCGCATGCAGGTTGGAAGCGCAGATAAGAGCTATGGCATTCATGTGGCCGCCCGGGCAGGGGTGCCCCAGCCAGTCGTCAGCAGGGCAAGGGGCCTGCTGGAGGAGCTGGAGCGTGCGTATAGGGCAGGTAATCAGCCCGTGTCCGATGGGCAAGTTTCCACCTCCGAACCTCTCCAGACGGTTATTCGCAACCCAAGGCTGATTCAGTCCAGCTTGTTCGCCAACACAGAGGATCCGGTGCTGGAAGAATTGAAGGCCCTCGATCTTTCCCGGGTCAGCCCACCCGAGGCGCTCGAGCTTTTGGCCCGTTGGCGGCGTGAACTGGGCGCCAAGTAATTTTTCCCCAAATGCCTGACCCCTTTCGGTTTTTCCGTCGTAAGGCTGGTTAGGGGGGTAAGGCACCCGGGCAATGCAAATTTGCTACCATTTTTAGGTAGCGATCGCGTTAGTCTTGTGGACTGTGGTGTCTGCCATGTCTGAATTGCCCCAATTGAGTGCCGAATCCCAGTTCGGTACTGAATCTCACATTCAGATGTTAATTGAGCGGGGCTTGCATGGCCAACCATCGGCACACGATGAATTGCTTCGATACGCATGCGAGCGCTTGCGCCGCCTCACGCGCAAAATGTTCCACGGCTTTCCCGCCCTTAGGCGCTGGGAAGAAACCGATGATATTTTCCAAAATGCCATGCTGCGTTTGCATCGTGCCCTCGAGTCTATGCGGGTTGATTCGGTGCGCCATTTCTTCAACCTCGCAGCTCAGCAGATCCGCTGGGAACTCCTCGATTTGGCCAAGCATCACTTCGGCCCTACCTGTCCCGCCGCCAACCACCATACCGATGGCATTGCTCCCAATGAAGATGGCGGCAAGCTCCATAACCGTGCCGAAGAGCCCGAAGACCTGGAAGAGTGGGCCGAATTCCACGCCCAAGTGGGGCGCCTTTCCGAGGAGGAGCGCGAGGTGGTCAACCTTCTTTACTACGAAGGATTGGGCCAAACAGAGGCTGCAAAAATATTGGAAATTTCGACTCGAACCTTGAAAAGGCGCTGGCAAAGCGCGCGTCTAAACCTGTACGAGGCAATTCACCGTGGGGGAACTGACACAGGCAGACAATGAGGTTTTGGCTGACCTTCTGCTTTTGGCGGAAGAGATGCTGGAGTCTGGCCAAGATCCCCACCCGGTGGATCTGTGCCGGGCTCATCCCAATCTGTTGGTTGAATGTGCCAGAAAGCTCGCAGCCTTGCGCGCTACCCAGTGGCTGAACCGCCCTCTGGCCGAATCAGGTGCGAAGGTTTCCTACCAAAATAAAAGCGCCGAAAATCGCCTTTTGGTTGGCCGGTATCAATTGGAAATGCTTTTGGTTGAAGGTGGTCATGGCGAGGTTTGGCGAGCTTGGGACATACAATTGGGCCGTTCGGTGGCGGTGAAATTACCCAAGGGGGTTGGCGACCGGGCAGATCGTGCGATGCTTGCCGAAGCGCGCCGCGTCGCCAGCCTGAAACATCATGGGATCGTGCAAGTGCACGATATCGGCCAAGATGGTGAAACCCGTTTCATTGTGACCGATCTGCTGGAAGGTGGCAGCTTGGCCAATTTGCAGGCCGGTGACAAGTACTCCCTCACCCAAATTGTGCGCTGGGTTGGAGAAATTGCCGAGGCCTTGGATTATGCCCACCGAATGGGAGTGGTGCACCGGGATATCAAACCAGCGAATATTCTTCTCGATCACCACGGCCGGGCATTATTGGCAGATTTTGGCATATCCCGGTCCCCTGCCGAGGGAGATGCCAATAGCAATGGCTCGGCCTTCTCGGGCACATTGCGTTACATGGCACCCGAGCAGGTTTTGGGCCAGCAGAATACTTCAAAGTCAGATATTCACGCCTTGGGGGTGGTCCTTCACGAATTGTTGACCGGAAAATTACCCTATACGGATGGAGCAGGACGGGATTTCTCCAGTTTAAGGGCGCAAATCGCCGGTGGATCCCGTGTGATCGATCCAAAACTGGCACCGGCTATTCGCGCTGTGTGTGCCAAAGCCCTCAAGCCTGATCCGTCCAGAAGATATGCCACCGCTGGAGAAATGGCGCGCGACCTGCGGGCCACCGCAACTCCAGGTAATCAGGCCGGCGTAAAAGCTGGGTGGTTGATCGCAACGATGGTTCCGCTTTTGGCCTTTGGCGCGGTTATCACCCGACCTGCAGGGAATGGTTTTCAGGGTGAGGGATCCGTATTTTCTGACAGAGTGGTGATCGACAAGGCTTGGCTGGCAAGAGTGGCGGCATTGCCAGGCGATAAACAGGCTCAAGAATTAGTATCAGCTCTTAAAAATCTTAATTTTGGTTACAATGGTGAGGTCGATGGTGAGATCGATGGCAGCCGACTTTGGAAAATTTCTTTATGCACAGACACCGTTCACGACATTCGGCCATTGTCCGCCCTGAAGAATTTGACCCATCTGGAGCTGACAGGCACCTTTGGAGTGGTGGGCAATGGCAAGCTTACTAACCTGGAACCACTGCGTGGTTTGCAAATCAAAACCCTCATCTGCAAATACAACCCAAATCTGGAAAATATCAGGCCCTTGACTGGAATGCCTCTCGATACCCTCGACCTTTGGCGCACCGCTGTAGAAGATCTTGGCCCCTTGAAGGGTTGCCCCATTCGGGTGCTTGGATTCGGCTTTTGTGGTGTGAAATCGATCGAGCCCCTTCGTGGCATGCCCATGATCGCCCTCAGGTGCAGCAATTGTGCGGTCTTCGACCTTGGGCCGATCGAAGGTATGCCCATGGAGGATTTGCGTTGTCACGATACGCCTATTGCCAGCCTCGAGCCGGTTCGTGGCATGAAGATTAAAATGATCGAATGCCAACGGACAAAAATCACTTCGCTGGAACCCCTAAGAGGAATGAATAGCCTCAATTTCTTGAATTTCTTCCTCACCCCAACCCGTGACATTTCCCCTTTGACCGAATGCAAAGGCCTGAAAATTCTTTTCACCTCCCAAGAAATTGAAAAAGATAATCCGGTTTTCAAAATGATCCCATCGCTAAGGCACTTGAACGACAATTCCATTGTCGATAACCGCAATCGATGATCACTGGATGAGAAACCATTAACTGTTTTGCCCAGTTTTGCAAATGCCCGGTCTTTTACCAAGATTTACAGCTTGATTTTGCAGGGAAACCTAGGCTATTAACCGCCCCGTTTTCGTGTGGAACCGAGGTAAAAGTTCATGCTGGGCCTTTGTTTGGGTTTGCTGCTATTGCCCACTCAGACACCCAAGGCTGGTGGTCCCCTGCTGTCTTCCAGAGTCGAACTGGGTGAAATCCCCCCCAAAGTGGTCTACCTGCAGGCCGAAACCCTGTCGCGAGGGCCTGTCCACGAGGCCTACGCCGCTGCGGGTGCAAACCTGAATTTTTCCGGAAAACACGAGGTCAAAACACAGCCTCCGGCTCCGCTGATGGAAGTGCCGCCAGGCTTACCCACCAGCCCCAGCCAAATTTGGATTCCAGGTTATTGGGAACACGATGCAGAAGAAAATGGCTGGATCTGGGTCACCGGATGCTGGCGTGAACCACCCATAGGCTATGGCTGGCTGCCGGGTTATTGGGCCCAATTGAGGCCCGATCAATGGAGACGGGTCAGTGGTTTGTGGTGCATGGGTGACGGAGAAAGTTTCATGCTGGATTACTCTCCAGCACCGCCACAGAAGTCATTGGCCTCAGGTTCCATGCCCCCAAAGTTGGATAACAGGGATCCTAAATCAAAAGGGCTCTTTTACAGCCCAGCCGGCTGGGATTGGACAGGTAACAGATACAACTGGCGGGTAGGGAGGCTGGAGCGTTTGGCAGACAACCAAGTCTGGCAGGAACAGCGACAAATCTGGACACCAGCCGGCTTTATCCCTTCCATGGGCTATGTTGACCACCGTATCAATTTGCGGGGCATCGCCTACGCTCCTCTGCGTGTTGTGAACAAACCAAAAACCCTGGAATTACCCAAAAAGCCGGTGGAAATTCCAATTGTTGAGGTGGTTGAGCCGGCGGGCGTTTGGAACGCCAACGCCTGGATCGAGGCTTCCTGGCGCGACCGATTGGGCACATACTATTTTGGCGACTATTATAATCCTGATTGGGCTAAATCTGGATTGGTCCCCGCTCGCGATGCCCGAAGAAGGCATGGGGACGCCTGGCTTCAATCCATCGAGGAGCTTGCAGATATCAACGATGCCGCCATTCGACGAATCACCTGGCAACACTCCGAGCGTAGCCGAGGCAGACAGACCCCTCCGCCCCGAGTCACCAAATTGGACCAGCCGCCCGCCGCAGGCGAGATTGCTCTTGTGCTGCCCGCCTTGCGGTTGGACCCATCAGATCTGCGCAAATCAGAACTCGAAAGGCTTGCCTTGAAGGTCGCTGATCAGCAAAAGCGTTTGATCCAAGCCAGGCAAGAGTTGGAGAAGCAGGGCCAAGAGGGCAAGCGCGTTTCCCTCAAAACCCCACCTCCTGTCAAGAAAGCAGATGATTTAGACGATACTTCGCCGTCAAAATCGGTTCAACCAAAAAAGTAGCCATTTCGCGAATTATTCAACCCAGATAACCAAAAATACTCATTCAATTCACAACACCAGGCTTTTCTATTTTAACCGGCGGGGCATATTTGTTTCGCGATGGCAATTCTCGTGACGGGGGTGGAACCGTTCAGGGAATGTCTGCGATTCATCCTCCGGAGATTGCACCCATGATTTGGAAGTGTTCCCTGGCTTTCATGGCTGGGATTACCTTGGCGGGATTTGCCTCCGCCCAACAGTCCTCCAAGCAAGGCGCCATTCAGGGCGCAACTCAGGCCCCAGCCAGGCCCCAAGCGGCTCAGGTCGCTCAGGCCCCTCAGGCTCCTCAAGCACCTCGATCCCGCAAAGTGATCGTCAAGGAGTGCGTGCCCGAAACCTACCAAGTGAAAGTGACCACTTGGCAGAGCGAAATGGTTGACCAAACCGTTCGCGTTCCACACAAGGTCATGGTGGACGAAACTCGCAGCCGCCCGGTCATCGACACCGAATGGGTCACCGAGATGCGCGATTGCCGCCGCACAGTGGTCGACTGCGTCCCCACCGAGGAGACCCGCACGGTTTACCGCAAGGTGACAACTTGCCAACCAGTAACCACTGTTAAGCGCACCGTTGTCGACAATGGCCACTGGGAATGCGTCGAGGTTCCAACCCTCTGCCATCAAATCAAAGAGCACTTCCACGCCAAGCTACCTTGCCGCAAGGGTGGATGCGACTCCCTGATCTATCAACCCATGATCGACTCCTGCTTTGATGGCGGCATGGTCAAGGGTGGTTCCATAAAGGGTGGCGATTCGATTAAGGGTGGCATCAAGGGCTGCCAGCCCGTTTACGAGGCCCCCTGCGAGAAGCCAATCCCCACTCGCACCGTGCGCCAGTGGAAGTCTTGCCCCCAGGTGATTGAAACCCCCTGCACCAAGATGCAACGCGTCACCGAGTGCGTTCCCGAGACGATCACTGTGTGTGTGAACAAGAAGGTTTACCGCACCGAAGTCGACCAAAAGCCAGTGCGCGTTTGCAAGAAATCTTGCCGCATGGAAACCTACACCGTTCAGGTCTGCAAGACCGAATGGACCACCGAAACCCGCCAGGTTTGCCGCAAGGTTCCTGTGGAGAACTACGAAACCCGCACCCGCTATGTGACCCGATGCACCGAGCAGGAAGTCGCCATCGAAGATTGCGGTTCCGCCAGCGATCTGTGCGACTTGGGTTGCAACCTAGGTTGCGGCAAACTTGGCCGTCTGGCAGGCAGGATCAAGGCTCACAAGATCCATAGCTTCCCAATGGCCAGTAGTTACATGCCTTCCACCAAAGGCTGCGACTGCAACTGATTTCGCTAGTTCGGCAGGATGAACAACAAGCGGGGGGCGGTGGAGAAATCCACCGCCCCCAATGCTTTTCACCGCTTCATTCCGGCCCTGACTCAGATTGGCCAGCTAAACGCCAAGTTCCGCCTTGGCTTCTTTGAAGGCGTTGACAGCGAAGGCAAGTTCCACCGCCGTGTGGGCCGCGCATACTTGGGTTCGGATTCGCGCCTTACCCATAGGGACAACCGGGTAGGAGAAGCCGATCACATATAGCCCCTTGGCCAAAAGCTTCTCGGCCATGTTGGCCGCCAAGACAGCGTCCCCAAGCATCACAGGGGTGATCGGGTGCACGCCCGGAATGATGTGAAAACCAGCCGCGGTCATTTCCGTGCGGAACCAGGTAGTGTTGCTTTCCAGCCTGTCGCGCAATTCGGTCGACTCCGTCAGCAATTTGAGCGATTCAAGGGAGGCGGCAACGATGGGTGGTGGTAACGAGTTGCTGAAAAGATAGGGTCTGGAACGCTGCCGCAGCATTTGGACCAGTTCGGCAGAGCCGCAGGTATATCCCCCAGAGCCTCCCCCCAACGCCTTACCCAAAGTTCCGGTGAGGATGTCAATACGCTCCATGCAGTCGTGATACTCATGGGTGCCCCGCCCGGTCTTGCCCACAAAACCGGTGGCATGGGAATCGTCCACCATGATCATCGCGTCGTATTTGTCTGCAAGCTCGCAAACCCCCGGCAAGTTGGCGATGGTCCCATCCATCGAAAACACGCCATCGGTCGCGATAAGTCGAAACCGGCAATCAGCCGCTTCTTTCAGCCGTTCTTCCAGATCGGCCATATTGCTGTTCTTGTATCGCAACCGCTTGGCTTTGCATAACCGAATGCCATCAATAATGGATGCGTGGTTCAGCTCGTCCGAGATGATCGCATCCTCCGGTCCAAGGATGGTCTCGAATAGCCCTCCATTGGCATCCCAGCACGAGGAATACAGAATCGTGTCAGCCTTGCCAAGAAAGCCAGCCAAGGCAGCTTCCAATTCCTTGTGGATTTCAACCGTGCCGCATATGAAACGAACGCTGGCCATGCCGTAGCCCCAACGGTCGATGGCATCCTTGGCAGCTTTCCGTATCCGCGGATGGTTGGCCAAGCCAAGGTAATTGTTGGCGCACAGGTTCAGTACTTCCTGGCCACCGCGTACCGTGGCCTCCGGTTGCTGGGGCGAACTGAGAACCCGCTCCCCCTTGAAAAGCCCGCTCGTGCGAATGCCATTCAACTGGGTCTGCAGGTGTTCAGTGAATCGGACCGCCGGTTTGCTGGCTGACATCTCAGCCCTCCTTCCAAGTGAGAATGACCTTGCCAGACTGGCCTGAGTGCATTGCCTCAAAGCCTTTCTCAAAATCGGTATAGTTGAACCGGTGGGTGATGACAGGTGAAATATCCAGGCCCGATTGCACCAGCACGCTCATCTGGTACCAGGTTTCATACATTTCGCGCCCGTAAATGCCACGGATCGTGAGCATGTTGAAGATCACTGTGTTCCAGTTGATCGACATCTCTCCGCCTGCGGGAATGCCCAGCATGGCGATTTTTCCACCATGACACATGTTGGCCAACATGTCGCGGAAGGCCTGCGGGTTTCCCGACATTTCCAAACCCACATCAAACCCTTCGCGCATGCCCAGCTCTTTTTGCACGCTTGCAAGGTCGCGCTCGCGCACATCCACCGTGGTGGTGGCGCCCATCTTCCGCGCCAGTTCCAACCGGTATGGGTTCACATCCGTCACCACCACATTGCGGGCTCCCGCATGGCGCACCACAGCCGCAGCCATGGCTCCAATTGGGCCAGCTCCGGTGATTAAAACATCCTCTCCCAAAACCGGGAACTGAAGCGCCGTGTGCACCGCGTTGCCCAAGGGATCAAAAATGGATTGCACATCGCGCAAAATGTTCCCTTCATGGTGCCACACATTGGTCACAGGCAGGGACAAATATTCCGCGAATGCGCCCGGCCGGTTGACACCCACGCCCGAGGTGTCTTTGCACAGGTGCCGCCTTCCGGCCAAACAGTTGCGGCACCGCCCGCACACCACATGCCCTTCACCACTGACAATTTCGCCTTCCTTGAATCCCGTCGCGTTCGAGCCGCACGCCACAATCCGCCCCACAAACTCATGGCCAACCACCATGGGAACAGGGATGGTTTTTTGTGCCCACGAGTCCCAGTCGTAGATATGCAGATCAGTACCGCAAATACCGGTACGCAGCACCTCAATCAGCACATCATTGATGCCAAAAGAGGGTACAGGAACCTCTTCCAGCCAAAGCCCTCTTTCGGCCTTCCGCTTGACCAAGGCCTTCATCGTAGTCATGGCACTTTTTTCTCCTGCAGGACGCTGCTTTTCATACTAGTGGGCAGGCAGGGCTTAGGCACCGCTGCGCCGGCCAAACGGATAAACAAAATCGCCCGGGAAAATTTCCCCGGGCGATTGGAGTGATTAGCGAAGATGGTATTCTTTCCTACAAAAAGCCATCATTACTTTAACATTTCTTCCAAAGCCGGCGTCACTGCGTCTGCCCAGATTCGGTAGCCTTTGGGGCTCAGGTGCAACTGGTCAGGCATAATTTCCTTGGGAATCGAGCCATCCTCAGCCTTGAATTTCTGGCCAATGTCCATGAATTTTACTTGTTTGCCACCATCATCCAGTTTGGCAATCCGTGCGTTCACGGCGACAAGCTTGGCACTTTGAGCCTCGCGGGCTGCTGGGTCTTTGCCGGTGGCGCGGGGGAAGATTGCAAGCAAAAGTACCTTGGTCTTGGGCGATCGCTTTTGGATTTCCCTCATAATGGCCTCAACCCCTTCGGCAATCTCGTCAGCACTGTTGTCCTTGCCATTACTGTTGTTGGTGCCAATCATCAACATCAGTGCCTTGGGTTTGATGCTGTCAAACTCCCCATTTTGCAATCGCCACAACACATGCTGGGTGCGGTCACCGCCAATGCCAAAATTGGCGGCCTTTTTAGACTTGAATTCGTTGTCAAAAATCTCTGAACCACCGCCCTTGCCATGGCCTTCACCGCCCCAAGCGTCGGTGATGCTGTCACCCAAAAAAAGCAGGTCAATATCGCCCCTCTTGGCGATCTCCACAAACTTCTCGTGCCGTGGCATCCATTTGGCGTCTCTGGGGGTCGGCGTTATCGCTGAATGCAACTTGGTTTGGTTGCTGTCTTTCTGGTCTGCCCGCAATGCCGGGCCAAATGTAGCCACCAGTGCGGCAGCCAAAGTGAGAAGCGAAATCATGCGATACATGAGAGGGTTTCCTTAAACCGGGTTGCAATTGCCACAAAGAACCAGATTACGTTCCCATCAACCCAATTGCCACCAGCTCCCTTAGGCCTTAATTGCCGCTCAGAATACGCAATAACATAGCAGGGGTGACCATCTGCCTCAGGGCGGCCATCCGCACCTCTGCCATGCTTTTTGGATTTTTGCCAATTATTGAAATGAAACACAGGCACATTTCATTGGTGGTCTGTTCCCCCCAAACGACTTCCTTGGGGGGAGTCGAGGGGTTCAGCGGGTTATCAGCGCTATTGTCATACCATGCATCCATCACAAACTTGCTGCCTGCAGGTACCTCAACCTGCTCCTTGCACATATAAGTGTCTTGCCAATTGAAATTCCAATCTTTCACCCAGACAAGCGGGATCTCCCTGCCCTCGGGGGTGATCGCCCGCACTTTCATTTCCTTGCCCAAAAGGTGCATATGCGGGGTCATAGCCACCACGCGAACCGTCTCCGGCACCGTGAACTCAACATGGCGGTTATAACGCTTTTCGCCTGCCGGAATCCGTATTTCCCGGCTCAGCATGGGCAGCAAGCCAACAATGTTTTCAGCAGGCTTCGGGGTGAAATAAATTCCAAGCTTGCTCTTATCTTTTTCCACTTTTCCAGATGGGTGATAGTGCATTTGTACCACCACATCGCTACCCTTGGCCATCATGCGCCCCAACCCGTCGGGCAATCGGCGCGGGGTGCTGCCCGGTGCCCATCCGCCCAAGCCGCCTGTGGGCAGAAACCCAGGCCCACCAAAGGTCGCAAAACCCGGCTCGGCATCCTTGGCATCCAATTTTCGCGCTAATCCCCGTTGATCTAAAAATACCAGCGCATGGTGCACCACCCGCGCATTGCCAGGTTCAAATTCAATCGCCGCCACTGTCCGGTCTTCTTTCAAACCTGTGGGCAGCACAAAACACCGGTAAACATCGTTACCACCAGCCGGAACCGTGAACTCAGCTGGCATTTCCAATATCAGGTCCGGTTTGCCCAGTTGCCAGTTGCTTTCAAAGGCAGGGGGCTTGGGCGCCTTTGCAAGGTCGCCACTAGGCGCCCCAATTTTTGCCCACTTGGCCAGCACACCCTTTTCATCATCGCTTAAAACACGCGCATCATGAAACTGGTTGTAATCAGGCTCTGGCTTCCACGGAGGCATCCGGCCTTCCTGCGTGATTTGAACAATGAAATTCGCTCGCTTGCGGGCATCTTCATAGGTGAGCAGCGAAAAAGGCGCCACCTCTTCAGGCCGGTGGCAAACCACGCAGTGCTTGATCAAAATTGGGGCGACATGCTCGGCATAGTTGGGCGCGACCGGTACAGCCAGTGGCACCGCGAGGCAAAAAATCAGGCTAATCATCCGTTGCCCCCCTGCATGAACAGAAACTTTTGCCCAAAAAATGATGATAACCAAATAATAACAGTGTTTGGGTAGAGAATGGGATATATGTGCAGATATAAAGCTGGGTAAACTGGCCTTGATTCCATTACCCTTCCCAGACCATGCCAAGAAAAGGGCTCTTGAGCCTCTTCGGAACGCACTCGTGGTCGGTGGAGTAGGGTCATGGGTAACAAATATGCCAATGGTTTTGCGTTCTCGTGGTTGCAGCCCGCCATGGGTGTAACTCTGGTCGGCCTTGCTGCAATTGCAGGGTGCCAAGGTTCTCCTTCCTCGTCACCTGCCAGTTCCACGGGTAACTTCCGCTTTGGCCAACAGACTCAGCAGGCGATAGACCAGTTCAAAAACCAGGCTCAAGGCACGGCCCAGGCCGGTAACACCGCCCTCCAATCTGGCGCCCAAGACCTTCAAAAATCCGTCAGCTCCCAAATGGCCAGCCTCGATGCCCAGCGTCAACAACTCACCCTTCAGGCCCAAAGCAGCACCGGGCAAGCAAAGCAGAATATCGATAACCAAGTGGCAGCCATCGATGCACAACGGGCCCAGTTGACCAGCCAATTGAAACAGGCCGGGCAAATCACCCAGCAAAATCTCATGCAAACACGCGACTCTCTCAATCAATCAGCGCTGCAAATTCAGCAAACACTCACCACCCCGCTTCCAGCCCCTGCTCCAGTTCCAGCGGCAACCCTCCCAGCAATCGCTCCGCCCACCCGCTAACGCAGTGCGAGCGCATGGCAATCCAAGTGGGCACCACAAAAATGGTGCC